>SKEJ01001224.1_pt1 | contig 14456 bp, 20 predicted proteins | sample 4826721 | NCBI WGS metagenome assembly SKEJ01 (sample SAMN11008812, study PRJNA524170) | human gut metagenome | biome: Human fecal sample; material: Feces; isolation source: fecal sample from pouch patient p31 | host: Homo sapiens | place: Israel: Tel-Aviv | collected 2015-06-02 | reverse complement strand
GTCTCAATATAATGAAACTATACTTTTTCCATATTATACCACGAAAACACTTCCATAAATAAAAAAAGTAGAGACACAAATTAATGTGTCACTACTTCAATCTCAATTTTGTTGACTGTTGAATTCAGGTGATATCATGTTCTCACTTCTCCTCTTTCTTACTTTCTACAAACTTAACTTTCGTCATTTTTCCAAGTTTATATTTTTCAAATAAAAACTCTCTCACATCCTATTCCCTCAACTCTTCAAGTACAGTTTCTACGTCCTCTTCTGTCACTATTTCTCCAGATTCTACTTTCTCTCCTGGCAAGACATAATCATGAATCTTTCCATTTCGTCGGACAATACTGATTTTATCCCCTTTGATAAACCCTTTTTCTATTGCTTCCATTACTTCATCATATGTCATCATTTTATATACCTCCTATTTTCTACAATATATCTATTCGTAAAAGATATCAAAAAGTAACAAAAAAAGCACTCAAAGTTAAAAAACTTTAAGTACCTATTTGTTTTCTACTATCAGTAATCATTCGCTTAGGTTCGGAAAGATTCCCAATGTAATGCTATATCATCCAACTCTTCTGGAGTTGTCTCTTGTGCCAATGACAGCTGATATTTCGAAAACTTAAGTAGCTATTTTTTTATGATATGGTATCTCAAAAAGAGCCTGTTCAAAAGCCAAATCTCTGTCAATTTTTAAATCAAGCCGCATTAATTTATCTCCTTTATAAAAAAGCCACGTATTAAATATGTAGCTTAACTTTCTACTGAACTGCAGACCCTAAGACGAGATAGAGAATATCTCGCTTAGTATCATATTCCTAGGCGTGTTCATCAACTTCAAACAAGACTTCCGACCTTTTTGTTTAGCCCTGCGGTCGTACTGTTCCTGTGCTTCTGTATAATATCGCTTACATTACATCATTTTTTAACCCTTTTGGAAAATAAGCTCCAGATCAAAAAACTCTCCAAGAAGTAGAGTGTGTTCTATAATGGATAAACCTTACGAAATTCTTCTAAAACAACCTTGCTGTCAGGTGTAAAAGTCAGTCCGGCCTCGCTCATCCACTCGGTGAAAACCTCCTCATGAACCTGACGCCAATAGGCCAGAGATTTATCACCCTCACCTTCCTTGTAGGCATGGTCGGCTGACACTTGATGGAAAGGCTGAACAGAAACCTTTGTGACTTCGACAATGCAGACAGCTTGATCTTGACTGTCTAAAACAACATCAAAGGTCCCTTCTTGTGGCAGGGGGTCGTTATCAACTGCATAAAGATCATAGGCGGATGCAGTTGCCGTCTTTTCACCTTTTAACACCAAATCTGCCAAGAGATCGGCTTCTACTCCAAAAGCCCAAGCATCGATTTCATCTCCGATTGAGGGGTTAATTTGCTTGTAGGCATTCCACATTTCTTGAGGTGTCATTTCTTCTCCTTTATTTCTTTTACTTTCCAATTATTATAGCTTGTCAGTTCTAATTCTGGAAATCCTCGCAACTCTGCCTTCACCTTCAATACTAAAGGTGAAGCATTGTCTGCAGTAATTTCTTCCAAATTCAACCAAATTGCATTTGCTGAATCATTGCTTCCATCAAGAAGCTCCTGAGGAAGGGATTGTTGAGAGCGTTCGAAATCGAGTACGATATCATAAAAGGCCATGATATGGTATACGGCGAAGTCTTGCCCTTCTTCTTGAACCAACACATCATAGATTCTAGGGTTTGAATAAGAGCTTATCGCATATCCTGTCTCTTCCAAAACTTCTCTCTTAAGAGTTTCTGTCAACCCCTCACCGAGTTCTTGACTACCACCCGGTAAATCAAAACGCTGTTGATAAGGTCCTCTCGTTTTCTCAATGCAGAGAAGTTTCCCATCTTGAAGACAGACTCCGTATACACCAAAGTGATCTTTGATTTCCATATTCTTAACTTCCTAGCTTCATTTATTTTTTACCATACCTATCATCATACATTTATCTTGGGTTGGGGGGGACTCTTTATTAAAGACATTTTGTCTATTTAACTTTAACAGACTTTCAAAACAAAAAACGCAAGAGTTTCCCCTTGCGTTAAACGTCATGGTGAGATAACCCCATGAGCACATAATCAATTCTAAAGCTATTTTACCATATTTGTAAAGACTTTTCAACCAAAAATATACTGTCAATTATTTTGTGTTTACACAACTTATTTTACACTACCACCAATACATAGCAACTCCTTAATGATGAAGTCTTCATTGAGTGTGATAAAGACCAAAGCCTTGAAGATATAGCAAGTCTAATGGGTATAGCACCTAACTGGATGCCTGATAGCAACCTTCGAGCGAATGGATATGAATGTTCCTTTTACCAGAAGGATTAGAGACAAAAAACGGTTCACTACCCAATATATGGTAATGAACCGTTTTATATTACATAATAGTTGTCATGAGTTCTCTAACAATCTGAACTGATTTCTCAAAAGAAATATCTTGTGCATATTTGAATTGTCTTTGATAACGTGTCCAAAGTTGCTTTTGATACTCATCAGTTTCAATACTATTTAGCTGACTTTCCCAAATATCAATAGCCTCTTTACTTCCTCGTTTTTCTACAGTATTGGCCAGAGCTTTACGCAACACATCGAAATCTATCTCATCTTTTCTGGTATGGTACAAGGTAAAAAGGTCATAACGATCACGAGGACGTGTTGATGCTACTCCTCGGCTAATAATCGTTTCCAATTTTTCAGCTAGAACAGTTTCCAAATTATAAGTCCAAACCTCAATGGTTTCATTTGCAAATAGGGATGGCATCGAATAAGTAATTTCTCTAGGTGTAATCTTATCACCCGTTGTAATATCGATGAAAACAACCTCTCTTAAAGTATCAAATGTAGCATTGAGTTTTAGAGAAAATCCCCCGTATTCGTCATCTTGGCGAATCGGCTCTAGTTTATCTACTTCAAATGAAAAGACATCATCCGAATCCGAAAGAATCTCTTCGAAAATGCTAATCAGATTTTCTTGACTAAGTGTAGTCCCTTTAAGCGTCACATCTAAATCCATTGTCGTTCGCTTATCAAGTCCTATCAACTGTCCTATTAGATAACCGCCTTTAACAATGAAAGAATCCTTATAGGAGCTTTTAGCAATCAATTTCAACACCTGTTCAATAAGGAAGTTTTGCTGAAGCTGCTGGGCAGGAATGCCTCTATCCTTAGCCATATTCTTAATCTTTGCCTTAAAGCTATTTGCATTGGAAAACATTAGGTTAATACCTCCATGTAAGATTGCAACTTATTAGTCACCTTGAATAACTGTGCATAGTGAAACAGTTTTGAATAGTTAACTTTGTGATTATGAAAATACATCTTAAATGCAGGAGCTATAACTTGAACATCAACTTGATAAACTGGTCTTAAACACTCTGCTAAAACCCTTTCCGGCTCATACACCTTAATCTTCTGCCCCACTTGTCGCTCAAGCTCAATTATTCCTTCATCGTAATAAGAACGAAGAACTATCGGACGTATACCTTCTGATTTAACATTTTTTGTATTGGTTCCATAAGGGAAGCTCATAGTCATCTCAAAAGGAACTGTTAGTGATAATCCATGTAACCAAAGAGCTGTTTCTAAAGAAAAAATTCCTTTTGAAAATCGTTGCTGAGCCACAAACCATTCGTCCAGATAAGTATCAGGGAGGCGATATAACCCCTTTCCTTCAACCTCTACTTGTCCCTCATCAATCATTCTCAGCAACATTTTGTAAGGTAGTTTCTCTTCCAGAACTTGTTGAAAGGTCAGAAATCCTTGATGTTGTCGAAAAGAAGCCATAATCATTTCAATATTGTTCATAATAGCAGTATCCTTTCGTCAGAAATAGAATGCTAACATTTTTATTAAATGTTAGCATTTTATTTCTTTTTTATCAACTATTTCGGGTTTAATTCCTTCAGTAAGGATGCCACCAGAGCACGAGCTTTTGGCAAGCGATAAAAACCAGTAGACTGTTTAACCCTTTTAAAAAAGCTACGTATAAAATACGTAGCTTACCTTTCTACTAAACTGCAGGCCCTAAGTCGAGATAGAGAATATCTCGCTTAGTAGCATATTCCAAGGCGTATTCATCAGCTTCAAACAAATCTGAAGCTAGAAACGTTTTCGTAAAGTTAGTTTCATCTTTACGCTTAAATGTTGCCGTATATCTATGTTTACTCATTTTTTCTCCTTTAATATTCGTACTGACCTTTGACTCCACTATAGAGCCAATACACAGCTTTATCGTACCCTTGCTGAAGGGTAGAGTTAGCATCCTCCATTAGGTCTCTCAAGGAATAAAATCCTCGGTAACTGTCTAATGCAGATTCCATCAGACAGAAAAGATATGTTGGCATATCTTTTGTTCCCCAAGCTAGAAGATCTAATTGACTTAAATCATCTCTTGCTTCTTTTGGAAAACGACTCGGAAAATTACTTGTCGTAAAATTTCCACATTCTTTTGCTCGCTGTAACATAGTCAAGCGAGTTTCCAACATGTGTATATCAGCTTCTTGAAAAGCTTCTGCATGCTCTGTGGTAATAATCAACTTAGATAGACCAGGATTGATTTCCTCAACTTCATAATAAAGTGAGGATTCAAACGGGATCTCAATCGGAGGAAGGTTAGATACTCCCTCTCGATTCAAAACCACGTTCCTAACTGGTCGGCATAGCAAACTTTGTTGCATATCCGCCTTATTGCTATCAATAATCGACGCAATCCGGTCATCAATTAGGTCTGGCGGAAATCCAGCAATATTACTATTATATTGGTGAACCTTTTCAATATAATAGAGTCCTTGAGTGATTGTCATTGTTTTTTCCTTTTTTATTCAGGTCAAGCGATTACAACATCGTCAAGACCGAGCTCCTTGAACTCTTCTTGTGTCTCGCTATTGCTTTCAGTTGTCTTCAATTTGATGACAACATTCAGCCCCATAGCACGTGCTTGTAACAATGCTGAAGCAAGGGCTGGTTCGGGTTTTCCCTCAACGAAAAGGGTTTGAACCCTACGTTGCTTCATTTCCAAAATTCCCTTGAGATACAGACAAGAGAGTTCCAAGAATGAATAGGATTGTGCGTTATCAATCCGAGGGAAAGTTGTAACGCCTTCAAGAAGATCTTTGGCAAAAAGATCTGCAAAGACTTCCTGTGTCTTTTTGTTTTTATAAACGAAAATTTGTTTTGTCATTGTTTTTTCTCCTCCATAGAAAAAGAGGAAGATGTAGCCTAGGGCTAATACCTTCCTCTTTCTCTTATATATCAAATATGCGATGTATCTTGCACGATACACTATTTATAGCACTAACTCACCACTGCATTTCATCAAGTTCTCGTGGGCTTAACTTACGCCCCAATTTTTCTTCAACACGCGCAGCCCAGACAAGATTGCCATTCTTAATCATTTCAATCTCCTCTGGTGTCTTGTAAGGTTTATTCGGTAAAACTGAAGACTTCCAGTCTGACTTAAATTGTTCAACTATCCTCATGGTTAGCTTTCGCCTCCCTTCAAAAATCGGTCAATAAGCAACTGGCATGCTGCCGTATGAAACATCACACGATTGGTGTTTGCAATACGACTGCAACCATAGCGACGCACGTAGTAATCTAAAAGAGCAGTCTTTGAAAGACACATCATGACCCCCTCAAAACCACGATTGAAAGCATCTTGGGCAACATGTGCTAACAAACGCCCTGCTATCCCTTGGTTTTTCTTGTCCATACGAACCTCTAGCTTATGAACAAAGGTGTAAGCATCTCTAGGTTCTGGAGTGAACTCAATCATTCCAGAAATCTCCCCTTGAATCACAAAACCACTGGTCATAGCATCAGATGAACTCCTTACCGTCCAATCGACTTCAAAACCTTCTGACGTCAAATCAGATAAGGTCGAAATCTCATCTGAACTAAAGTCCCAAAAGAAGGTTTCTTTCATGCTTTGTCTCCTCGCTACATCTTTTTCTTTATACCTATTATAACACCATTTTTAGATAGACAGTCAGCCTAAAGCAAGCTCTTGGTCATAGACTGCCTCTAGCTCTTTTAGATAAGACTCTGAGTAATCTCCAAGGTCTTCATCTGTTAAGAGTTTAGTGGTTACCCCTTTACCTGGGACATTGCGAGTCATAACGGTTGCTTTATAAATAAAGTTTACGCCAGACTCTGCATCTACATAATCAAATGTGGCAGACATTGGGATATCACTAAGAGTGCTATCTTGCTTTAAGATGTTAGTCAAAAAGCTATCGATATTCTCTCGAATATTCCAGTTCCCACAAGCTGTAAAAGGAAGTGTCGCTGAGACAAGTCCTTCTTCAGTTGTGATACAATCTGCTTTTCTTGGATGACCTTTTAGAGTCGTTGGGGTCCAAGCTTTGGCATTGATTACCCTATGAGTAGCCACAAGCACCTCAATATCTGAAAATGTTGGTGCGGAAATAGTTACCTTTCCAAAGGCATCAGAAATATTTCCCATTGTTTTTCTCCTTTCCTAGAAACAACGCATTCTTCCGTTATCTCTAAAAGAATAGTAATTATCCTTCGTTACGATAACATGGTCTAAGACCTCCATCTCAAAGAGCTTTGCAGCATCTTCAAGGGCCTCAGTAACATTAATATCATTACTGGAAGGATATACACTTCCAGAGGGATGGTTATGAGCTACCAGCACGTACCGAGCTAAATTTTTCACTGCATAGTGAAAAATCTCTCTTGGACACGCCATACTACGATGAACGCTACCGATGAAAACTACTCGCTCCTCGATAACGTTATAATGCACATCCAAGTACCACACTACAAGATGCTCTTGTTTCTTATGTCCATAGGCTTTTTGGATACTTTGAGCAAAATATCCAGTCCCAGTGACACAAGTTGGCTTTTCTTCCTCACCTTCTGAACGTTTGAAAAGTTCAAGCATTGAAAGAAAGGCAATAGCATCTCTCTGAGTTAATCCATAATGTTTTAACTCGGAGAGACTTAACTCACAGACCTTCTTAAAATCTCCTTGCAATTCAGTATACAAGTCATCGACCTTTTCCGAAGGAATCCAGTGAGTGAAAGCCTTTCTAAACAGCTCTCTATCACCAAAGTCTCTAGGATGCCTTACTTTTCTCCTAGTAATTTTTTCAGTCATTGTTTTCTCCTCTCTTGTTAAACAACAAGCCATTCAGCTTGTAGTTGCATTGCGACTGCTACTGTTGTTGTTACTTTAAAGAGCAAACGTTCTTGTTTATCCCTTGCAACTACAACAGCAGCACTCCCCTTATACAAAACCGAAATGGTACTTTTTCGAGGAAGTGCTTCTAGCAGAATACTGATTCTATCCATAACGACCTCCTCCTAGGCTGGGGCTACTACCCACATAGAGCGGATAGCTTGCACCTTTCTATTCGTCTCTGCACGGTCTAAGTGACAATCGCTATCAAAATTAGTACCGTAGACATCTTCGTATACCTCTCGCATACGTTTGCCCAGGTCCTCAATATGAGACAATTGTGCTTTCGAGGCGCGTGCATTGAGGTCAGCCATGTAGCGATGATAAGCTTTTTTAAACATCGCATTTAATCTGGCATCATTCTCTAAGTACCATTTAAGGGAGTAGTTCTTGTAGTGCTCCTGTAACCACAAAGCTTTTTCTCTTTTTGTCATTGTTTTTTCTCCTTTATAAAATAAAAAATGGCCCCTAGGACCATTTTTCTGTTCATGTTTTGAGGACTGTCAGTTCGTTAAGCATGGCTTCGTAGTAAAGTCTCCGTTTCAGACGTGACGAAAACAAATCCACAAATTCCTTGTAGTAATGAATATCTTCATTCGTATAGGATTTACATGGACGGTCTTCATCATAAACGATTAACCAGACTCTTTTTCCGGGAACGGCTTCACTCATTGAATTGACACCTCTGTTATCCAAAGCTTCAAGACCCGCTAGTGAAACATACCCTACTCGAACCTTATGCCCATCGTTCTTTAGATAAGTACACACTTTAGCCATACATTGCCTATGTTTTTTTGGCTTGTGGGCACCCTCTAAAAAACACAGTATATTAATAATAGACGTCTCCTTCCTTTGTTCAACTACGAAAGAAGTGTTGAATCCCTTCTATCAAAAGAATAGGGATTAGAAATACTACGGCAACTAATAGTTTAAAAACCAATTTGTTGCGAAGCAAGTTGCATAGGAAAAAATAGCCTAGAATGGCCACAACCCGAATAACCAACAGCTCTGGAAGTGTCTATTTAAAGAAAGTGTACCAAACTTGTTGTTCGACATATGTTCGGTTTGAATGGAAACATCTAAAAGACTCGTGATTGTTTATCTGACAAAGTAGTCACGACTAATCACCTCTTTTTGTTTCTGTTGCAAAGCATGGTTGTACATATTTAGCAAAAACTCCTTCTTATTAGAGTCCTCTTCTGCGATATATGCTTCAAAAAGATCGTTAATGTTTTGCATATCCATTCCTACCTTCATTCTTATAATATCATGTTCTATAATTCTCTTCCTATTATATCATACTCTTTCTCACCCAGGGATAGTTCTACCCTCTGGTTAATGTTCACTTAATGCCAATCAGGTAAATGGCACTAATGAACATTTCTCTTATGTTATTGCCGTAATAAAGCCTGACCACTTTTGTTCTACACCTATTGTTGTTGTGCTTGCTGACGTTGTTTGGCAACAAAATCAGACAAGGCTTTGAGTTGAACAGTCAACCCTTGGCTTTCTCCTAGCTGAGACCACTCAAGCAACTGGCTTTCTGTTGCTCCAAGAGACAATGCAGCTTCTTCACCACGAGCAACCATTTGAATCAGTTGATCATCGTTACAAGCAGCTTTTATCCCTTTTGTAGCTGTTTCACTCTTTTGTGGAGCTACTTCAGACTCGCTAGTTGCTTGTGAGACACTATCACTTGCCACTTTGTTATCTGATGTCACCTCACTAAGTGATGTCTGTTCACTGCTACTCAAACAAGTAGTAAGCGACGCTGACTGAGCAGTCTTTCCATAGCGAGCACCTGTTGGCTTGCGTGGTGTTTTCGTTTGGGCTTTTGACTGATACTTATGGTTACTATCATAATTACCAGTCTGTTGAACTGATTGCGATTGATTTGGCACATTGTCCATATCTAGTTCTTCGCTATCAGCCTCAATACCCAGCAAGGTTTTCACCTCGTATCGACGCAGGTAAGTCACCTGAGCTCCTAGATTCTTTATGTCATTGACATTATAGAATACAGGAACCGACTCAATGTCGTAAGAGACACCACTTTCATGAAGTAGTGTCGTCACAACTTTGATTCCATTGGCATTCCCAAACGGAATGTGTTTAGTTTGTTGCGTCAATGTCAAGCCGTACTTGTTAAGTGCTGGACGTACAGCCCCTAAAATCTCTGAGAGAGGTGCGAACTTAAAGTCCACGTTCTTAAACGTGACTCTACTTGTTGCTGTTACAGACTCGAACTCAGCCTGAGCCTTGGCCAAAGCCTCAAACAATGGAGCCATAACCTCTGGCTCCGGTTTAGAATGGTCTTTTTTTACTTGTTCAGCCTTTTGCCATTCTAATTGCATTTCAGCCTTAGCAAGAGCTACTTTAGCTTCAATTAGTTCAGCTACTAGGTTTTTTTCATTTGTGTTTGCAATAGTTTCAGTCATTGTTCTTTTCTCCTTAATATAAAAAGTGGTCTTTTGACCACTTTATTTTTATTATTGTTGTAAAAATTCTGCCACTGTTTTTGCTGTTGTTAACGACTTATTCGTTAAACAGTAATCACAGTGACCACATCCTTCGACAGACTTATGTGCTAAAGCATCTTTAAGTGCCTCAACATGTCCATAGAAGATGTCTCTCCCCATTTCAATAATCGTATCATCGATTCGAATTAACTCCTTATCGGGAACAGGTTCCTTTGAAACTGCCATAATATAAGGTGTAAACTCATAACCGTAGGTTTGCTTCAGCAACTCCTGATATACGTACATTTGTAGCGTATACTGATATTCTACAATGTTATAGAGAAGAGACTTCGTATAACGATGAAGTGTCGTCGAATATTTTTCCGACTGAAGACTCTCCATCGTTTTCAAGTCTATGAAATAACCGCCTGAAAGATTCAGACTATCAATTTTACACTTGAAGGGAATCCCTTCTAACGTACCAGTGATAATCCGTTCTTTCTCCACCATTTCATCATCCGTACCATGATACAAACGATTAAAAAGCTCCTCTTTTTCTAAAGCAGCAATCATCTTATCTGCTTGTTTGAAAGGGGCTTTTACTTGGCCAGCGGTTTTTCCTCGTTGACTTATGATCTTATCTCGATTCCTTTCCAAAAAAGCTTCATGAGCTTCTTTAGTCTCAAAATAAGAATGAACATAATTACCAACAAGTAGGCTTTCTGTCTCCGTCTTCTCAGGCCAAAAGCCCAAGTCAACAACTTCCTGCCTCAAGGGACATTTGATGTACTCCTTAAAACGAGAAGTGGACATATAATACCTATCTTGGTAGTAATTATCCTCTGTCAATGGAGGAAGTATCTCTACGTCTTTTATCATTCTTTCTCCTTCCAAAACAAAAAGAGCTCAGTATGACTGAACTCTCTACTTTCTTCTTAAAACCTTGAACTATGTACTAGAAAGGAATATTCTCAAACATAGAATCATCTAGAGGTTCTCCGCCTCCAGGAAAGCCCCCTTCTGCAGGTGCAAAATCTGGACTTTGCGAAGAAGAGTTACTATGGTCACGAGGCTGAAGGTTGTCAAAGTTTGACACATTAACCTCGGTCACATAGACCTTTTGACCTTCTTGGTTTTCATAAGAACGAGTTTGCAACCGTCCTTCAACGGTCACAAGATAGCCTTTCTTGATCCAGTTCGCGAAATTCTCCGCTTTACCCCAAATGACGAGGTTAATAAAGTCGGTCTCTCGCTCTCCATTTTGATTTTTGTAATCACGGGGAGAAGCGATTCGAGCCGTCGCCACTGCCTTGTTCGAAGGTGTGTAGCGAAGTTCCGGATCTGAGACCAAACGACCAGTAATAATGACTTTGTTAAGCATAAGCTTTTCTCCTTTAAAATGTTGTTGTAAAGTTACATTGGAAAGTCTCGAATACTTATTCGTAGCCTCTCCTCCGCTTGCCGACAGTTTAGATTTGGGAACACTTGTTCCTCGCCTCCAAACATCGAGATGTCGCCTTCCTTTTTTGTCCGTCTACCCAAACTCAAAACAAAAAAAGCATAACAAAGAAGCCGGCATGCCTTGTCTCTAAAAACAAGGTTGCGCGTGCCTATGGCAAACCATAGGATAAACTTCTCGTTATGCTTAGTTGCTAATAACGTTTGTTGTAGCCTTTCAAAGTAAGTAAAGGCAAATTATCTCGTACCTGTTATAAGCGTTAAGCCCCTTCTTCTGTCTGATGGCTTAACTGATAGCTAAAAGCGAGTACGCTCCCTTTTAACCCTTTAAACATGGTATGCTTATCACTGGGACAGAACCAGTAATGGCATCTCCTCCTCCATGTTTCCTCTTTTCTCAAGTCACGTGACTATGAGTTCACCGTTTGAGGTGGTGAAATAGATATAAATAATAATATTTATGTCTTTAGTATAGCAAACGCATGAAAAAATAGCAACTTTAGATTAAAGGTGACTTACAGTAAAATAAAAAAAACACCTAAAAGGTGCATGATATACATTTTATGCTTTAGTCCCATATCAAATAGAACAGTAACAAAACTCCAAACCGTCGCTTATGTCGGTCACTGTCGTTTTAGTACAATGTCAAATAGAACAGTAACAAAACCTCGACATGGACCAGCTCCCGACCTTCTTGCCGTAGCTTCCGGTTAGGCTATCTGGTATTTACAAGGTTATTCAAAACTACCTTGAAGGTTCCTAAATAAACCTTTTAGTCATTATAACATATTTATCATTTGAGGCAAGGAATCAAGCAAATAATCCGATTTCACTTTTTCTTATGTTTAATCTTGTTCAGTTTAAGGTCTTTGAAAGAGAGTTTATTCTCTAAAATAGCCACAAATTCATATGGAGCATTAAACATAATTTCAAAGCCTTTTTGTTTACGCTGGTCAAACCAAGACATCTCTTCTGGGTTATAATCCTTACGTGATTGCAAGGATTTGAAGTCCTCTTGATAAAGAGTAAAAGTATCACCCAACATCAAGATCTGATTAGCAATCCGTCCAAAACGGTTCTTTCGTATTTTTTTAACCTTATGCCAGATATAACGTTTTTGGTCTAGTAGTTTCTTATAGTCCGAGTCCTGAACCCATACTCTCTTCCCTTTTTTCGGAACACCATTTTCTTCGTAGTTATCGGGATTTAAGGCTCTACGCTTACTTTCTATCGCTTTATCCAAGTCCGCCAACCGTTCACTATACCCAAAATCATTGGAGAGGTCATAAACAATAGTCTCATTATCACGCGCAGCTGTAATCGCCATCTGCTCTACAGATAACTTGATTTCCACGTTTCCTTTATTTGGTAGCTCATGGTCCAATCCATAAGGAACACCATCAAAGACTAATAAAATACTGTATTTCCAAATATTTCCCTTAACAAGAGTTCGCTTAATAGCATATAACGCTAATTTTTGGAATTCTAGTGCATAGGCAACCTTAATCTCTTGGCCTCGACGAAAAGCAAAAGGGATAAACAGCTTGTCGTTTCTGCCTTTCCCAGTCTCAAAGAATATCCCTTCATCAGTCACGTTGTTATTGCATTTACGGTACCATAAAGTCGTAAAATTCGTTAAGCGACCAATTGATACATGGTTGCTACTTTCTCCTTGCTTACGACGCTGAAGATAGGCCCCTTTAACTGTCTGACTAAGAATTTCCATATTAGACCAGTGGATTATCCCTTCTTCTGCATACCTTTTATACATGGCAGTTGCTTGTCCTAATTCTTTATATCGGATGAATTTACCACTATTAAGACCAAATCTATCATTTAAGGCTATCCAATCAGCTTTAAGTGTCGCCGAAAGCTCCTTATGAGTTTCCTTCATAGAGAGTTTTTTTGTCTTGTCTTTCTCTTTAGATATGGCTTCCTTTAACTCTGCTAGCTCTTTAGTACGTATAGACAAAGACTTATATTCCTCTGAGCTAACACGGCGATGTTCTTGACAGTTGATCCAATTTGTTACGGCTCGTTTTAACTTGTAGCCATATTTAAAACGTTTGGCTAGAAAATCATCATAACCTTTGGTATTCAAAGGGATCTCTAAAGTATACACTCCCCTACTCCTTTCTCCGAGAACATCCTCTGGCTAATTTGCCATATAGACCTAGTCTCTCATATATCGAAGACACCTCTTATGATGCCTTCTCATTCACTTGTTGTGTTTAAGGCCTCAACGTTACAGAGCCAATTTTTCCATTCCAATAGTAAACTAGATTAGTATAAATTCTCCCACTGTGTGATGGAGTCTGGAAGTATTGCTTTATAATTCTCGTAAAAGTTAATTAATTCACTTGGCGTAATAACAACAATATTATCTACCTTATCAGCATTCAATACTTCTGGTGCAAAGAGGAACACTTCATAACCATTCTGGGTAAAATCAGCAAATTGTAATGCATCGAGTGCTTCGGCTTTTCTACCCTTTACTTGAACAACTGCCTTTCTCACCCGTTTAGGATCTCTAGATAAAAACTCGCATTCCACTTTTATAGTCGTCGATTTACTTGCAATAGAATTCGAAAGAACATAATAGTCATAATTTACCTGTATATAGGAAATCACTAGCTCTTCCAAATCAAAATCAGGCAGGTTATCCAATAAACTACCTTCTAAACGAGCAACATCGTAGTGATTCGTTTGAGATAGTTTATTGTAAATAGCTTTTGAGTACTCAACTATAATAGCATCATAAATTTTCTGAGCCGTTCCAGCATTAGCTCTGTTAAATGCTGCCTTAATTTGTCCTGGCACTTGCATACCGAAATTATAAGCATCTATCGGTAAAAGTGCTCCTATGTCTAATCTTTTGTCACACCTTGTAAGCACCTCTCCTTTAGCTCTACATATCCAATAATTACCATCTAAATCACGTGTCCAAAACAAATTATTTTCATGTGTATCCTTAAAGATATTCAACACAGTATTTAATCGACCAGGCTCTTGTCGAAGTCGTTCATAAAATTCAGAATAAGTTAATACTTCTCCCTCACCATATATTCGACTCCAACCAATAGCCAAATACTGTTGTTTTCCTTTTAAACAAAAATCAATTAATTCGTCACGATAAGGTGTGTCAGTTTTCAAGTTAATTCTAGCTACATAATTCATAATTCTACCTCTTTGAATAACAAAAGACTACAATGAAGAGAGATAATAAGGTATTGTTGTTGGACACATTATGTCATTAAGACTATTCTCTTCGATTGACATTATAGCACTCCATGAT
>SKEJ01001219.1_pt1 | contig 14522 bp, 10 predicted proteins | sample 4826721 | NCBI WGS metagenome assembly SKEJ01 (sample SAMN11008812, study PRJNA524170) | human gut metagenome | biome: Human fecal sample; material: Feces; isolation source: fecal sample from pouch patient p31 | host: Homo sapiens | place: Israel: Tel-Aviv | collected 2015-06-02 | reverse complement strand
AGCCTCCGCTTAGTTATCAAATTAAAATGTTAGAAGAAGAACTTGGTGTAAAGCTTTTTGTACGAGGTGCAAAAAATATTACTCTTACAGAAGCTGGAAAAGCGTTATACATAAGAGCTGGAAGTCTGCTCACAATGGCAGATATTACAAAAAGAGAAGTAATCAAGGCAAATGAAGCAGCAACAATTCATATTGGACTGGCACCATCTACTGTATCTATGATGGCAAAGCAATTTAAAATATATGCAGTAAAACATCCAGAAATCCATTTTGATATTCATGAAGGTTCCACGTTTACTTTAAAAGACCAACTAGAGAATCGTGTTGTAGATATTACAACCTTGCGTACACCGATTTCTGTAAATGGTTATGCGAGTCATATTTTAATGACGGATGAGTTATGTGCGATGTCTGTACTGCAGGAAAAGTGGGGAGAAAATGGTGTTCTTACATTAGAACAGCTTTCAGGAGAACCTTTGATATTATCACATCGATATCGTGGGTTTTTGCTATCTGCATTTGAAAGAAAAGGTCTTTCTGTCGATATCTATTACGAATGTGAAGATGCCAGAACCGCCATAACTTTGGCCGAACATGGTTTAGGGGTTGCCATCCTCCCTTCTTCCATGAGAGAACTCAACCCCTGTCTTTATGCTTATTCTATTAAGGATACGAACCTCTCAACAGAAATTCTCCTTGCCTGGAGAGATGAGCGAATTCCGATTGAGGTAGAAAAATTTTTATCTGAATTAAAATAACTTACAATTTTCCGTCATTAAGTTTTAAAATATCTTTCACATTTTTTTCACAGTTTTCCATGTTTTTCTCTTGACACGCGGTGCTATAATCTGTAACAAGGAAATAGAACTTAACAAAACCTACTTATAGAAAAAAGTTGAAGGCTGCTAAGCGTGTTTCAGTATTTGGAGGAAAAGATAAATGAATACTTTAAAAGCTGAAAAAAGAAACATGACAACAAAAGCCAAAAAACTTAGACGCGAAGGATTTGTAACCGGTAATCTGTTCGGTCGCGAAATAACAGAGTCTATTCCTTTACAGATGGACAAACGTGCTGTTGACCAGCTTCTAAAAGACGAAGGAAAAGGTGGTCAGGTGATGTTGGAAGTCAACGGACAGACTTATGATGCACTTATCAAAGAGGTCGATTATAACCCATTGAAAGGTTATGTCGACGAAATTGATTTTCAAGCATTAGTAAGTAACGAAAAAGTTCACTCTACTGCTGAAGTACATCTGATTAATCTTGAGAAACTTGCCGCCGGTGTTCCACAGCAGATGCTACATGAGATTTCATTCAAGGCACTTCCTGCTGCACTGGTAGAAAAAGTTGAAGTTGATGTCGGAGAGTTAAAGGTCGGCGATACGATTCGTGTATGCGACCTGCCAATTGCTCAGGACAAAGACGTCGATCTGATGACTGATGCTGAAGCTACTGTAGTTACAATTACAGAGGTTCACGTATCTGCTGCCGATGCTGCTGAGGAAGCAGATGAGGAAGTTGCTGAATAGAATAAATACAGGATTTAAGCGCAGGGTAATTTATCCTGTGCTTAATATTTCTTTAAATAATTAATGACCTTCTCCGTCATTGCATTTTGATATTTCCCTTTTCTCCAGATTACTCCTATTCTCTGTTCAATCGATGGAAATACCTGGATTCCAACAAGATCCGGATGGTCTTCCAGCATTGAGCGATATAAAAATGAACCTATTCTTTCTGACTTAATCATATTAATTAATGTTGTCACTTGACTGGTATTTAAAATGACATGTGGATTTACACCGGCTGCTTTAAATTGTCTAGTCAGTGTCATAACCTGAACAGAATCTGTATTAAACAAAATCAATGGTTCTTCTGCCAACATTGTTAGAAGCATCGTACTTTGATTTGCAAGAGGATGATCTTTTGAAACACAAAATAACAAATCCTCTGTATCAATTACATGCAGATTACATTTATCAATTGCTGTCTGCTCTGCATTCACAATCGCCAGATCCAATTTCTCATCCAGCACAAGCTCGCATGCTTTGATTGAACCATACTCATATAATCGGAAATCCACTTCCGGAAATTCTTCTCGCAATGAAAGATACATATCAGGCAAATAAATTGTTCCAAGCATCGGCGGAATTCCGATTCTGATAGGAGTCACTTGTTTTCTTAATTCATAAAATTCAGAAGTAACCGCATCTGCATGGGCAAGCAACTCTTCTGCACTTTTATAAAATTTTTCTCCTTCTGGTGTTAATGTCAATTTATTATTGTGTCTATAGAATAAATTGACTCCAAATTCTTCTTCCAACGATTTAATTGCATTTGACACCGATGGCTGAGTTACAAATAACTCTTTCGCTGTTTTTGTAATATTATGATATCTTGCTGCCACACAAAAGTATTCCAACTGAGTCAATTTCATCGTGATAGTTATGATTTTGAAGAAAGTAGTTATGGGGAATTCGAAGTTGCTGCCGCTTTTCATAAGAGTGTGTATAATATGATGACTGTAGATGAAATCGAGACGTTTTTATATTAACATTTCCTGCTCGATCTCCATCTTATTTTCCAATATGCACTGTTTCAGCGTTTCCAATTTACCGGCATTTAATGCCTCTAACTTTTTCTGCTTTCCGCTGCTTAGCTTAATTCCTTTTCCATTTTCCAACGCTGCCTTATAAGAGGGAGCGTCCATCCTCCATGGAATCAGATTTGGGAAAATATTTTTCTCATTGTATAAAAAGATCTGTATTCCGCCGTAATCCATATCTCCCCAATGATAGCATTGGATTTCATTCGGTGCTGTCTTCATTAACATTTGTAAAAAGCGAATTTCTTTTGGCGAAAAGTAACCATGACAAAAGATATATAAAACTTTTGGATCGTATTCCATACTTTCGTAATTCGCTTTATTCTCAATCACAATGATTTTTTCAACACCTTTTTGTAAAGTTGGAATGGCATGCTCTAATGTCTGTGCATTAAGTACTGTTCCATAATGATTCGAAGAAGTATCAATTTTCTCCTCACTCGCTGTGCCATTTCGATCTGTCAGGCAATACTCCACAGCACCTTTCCATTCTAATGTCTGAGAATAACTCAATATTCCATGTGCTGCCAGTATCTCATCATCTGACATGCCCTCGTCATATTGCGGAGAGTATTTCAAAGCTTCAATAACTGCACCTTGATAAATGCGTTCGAAAACTTTAGATGGTGTGATATCATTTTTCTTTTCAAATACTTTAGAGCTGAACACACGCTTCCATTCCGGTTCTTTCAGATCAGCTAAAGCTTTCAGGCATTTAAGAAATTCTTCATCCTCCGCTTTGGATAACTCTTTCGTATTTCCTTTATTCAGCTGTTCTAACACATGATCACAATAAGCGCTTAGACAGCTTTCGGATACATCCACCTGCAGTTTGCATATTCTTGAAATTGCCTGTAACTGACGCTCTCTTGGATCCATGATTCCGATCAGCTCACATAATCTTGGAATCACTTCTACCCTATAATCAATCCTCGTAATATCTGTATTCATTTCTCTCCAGTCAAAATGCAGATATTCTTCTCCGCCTAATGCTGGAATTCTTTCCAAAACTTTTGCCTGTCTGACCAGTTCCTCTCTGCCACCTACTGTTTTCAAAAGATTCCCATCCACCTTTGGATGTTTCATTCCTGAGAGATTTCCTATGCGATAGTCCTTTGTATTCGTCTTATCGATCAGCCATTTTGCCAAAGGCAGATTCTTTTCATTCAATTCCATATTTTATCCTTCGATTTTTCATCAGCACTAATCTGCGAGCAGTCTATCAAGCAACATCTGCCTATTGTTTATGAACATTTCCGTTATTTGATAACTCTCTGTTTCTTCATATTCGCATAAATGAATTCGCCCATTATCAAAACAATAGATATCTGCATCTGGTATACCTAATAGAATAGGCGAATGGGTAACTATAAAAAACTGTGCTCCTTCTTTTGCAAATCGATATATTTGCATTAACAATGTAAGCTGTCTTTGGGGTGATAATGCAGCTTCTGGTTCGTCAAAAAAATACAAGCCATTTGAATGCAAATTATTCTGTGCTAATGCAAGAAAACTTTCTCCATGTGACTTTTCATGATATTTAGCAGAAGGATGTTTTGAATCTGCATATTCTTCTTCCTGCGTTGCAACATTATAAAAACTTTCAGCCCTAAGAAAATATCCCCACTTTTCTTTACGATAACCTTTTGAAATTCTTATTGCATCACATAGTTCTGAATGTGTATCATGAGTAGAAAAAATATAATTCTTTGTTCCGCCCTCCGGATTAAAACCATGTGCCACAGCAAGTGCCTCCAACAAAGTCGATTTACCACTGCCATTTTCTCCCACAAAAAAAGTTATCGCTTTGTTAAAATCAAGCTTCTCAACACCTTTAAAAGCCTCAATTCTCTTTAAATAGCTGTCATTATCAATTCTATCCCAATCGAATATTACTCCGTGTATAAATTGATCATTCATATTGAACCTCTATTCTTCGATTTTCATCATAACCTTACACTTCTTTTTATAACATGCAACCCCATATTTTATAATCTTATGGATTCCTTCCTGTTCCAGAGCTTCTGTATATCTGTGATCTGCTAAAGTGCATTTTCACATTCTTTTTCCATATTTCCGTCAGATGCATATTTTACCTCTATGACAATTCCAACATCCTCATCTTCGATACGAATCAAAATATCACTGAATCCATCTCCTGTTTCCCTGTTTGACATTACAGACCAGTTTTCTTTGAAACCGAGAATCCCAAGAAGCAATCCATGATAGAAGTTCTCTTTCGTTGGTTTCTACACGAAAGTATCTCTGATACTGATGGTTTTCTTCATATAATCTGTGAAAATACTTTCTTTTGCCCGGACACGGGCATGTTTTCTTATGATCCAATTGTCTGGATACGGACATTTCTCATAATGCTTCTCCAATAATTCTGTGAGTTCCCTGATACTATATACCAATGAATCATTTGACATTTCTTTTTTCTTCAGTTGCTTTAATAATTCCTGATCTGTCTCATCAAGTTTTGAACTCCCGGAAAGAAATGCTAAAACATACTCATATTCAGAGATTTTCCAAAACGTCTTGGACGTGTAAAAACATTTACTTCTGCCCATTGTAATCGTTGTTTTTAATGATAGCATGAATCCTGTTTTCTGCCAAGTAAGGAAACCAATCAGGAAAAACAAACCCTGTCCCTATTTGGCTCTTGCTGTTCTATCAATATATTCCTCAAAATCGGCAAAAACTGATCACTCGACATCTCTCTGGTCTTTTCTGGAAAATTTGATATTTAAAAACTGTTTCATAGTTTATACACTGCCTCCCTTGCTATTCGTTTGTTTATTGTTTTTCTACGGCGACTATAACATTTAAGAAGGTACAATTATTGTAATTTTATTTTTGTATTTAATGCTAAATTGAATAAAGTAAAAATTTTGCCAAATCACTTGTAATATGATATGCTTAAATAGCCGCGACCTCTTCCGGTAGAAGGGAGGTGAAATCTGTGGATGTTCTAATTTCTTTTATTGTCTCCGTAATGGCAGGTATTGTTAGCTACTTTATTTGCAAATGGTTGGAAAGAGACGATTAGCGGCACCAGCCTAAAGGTATAAGCCACCTTACATAACGGAATAGAAAAAGCTCAGAGGTCACGACTCTGAGCTTTTTCTTTTTCCTGCAGAAGTTTGATCTGTAGAAATCTAATTTCTTTTATTAGCTATTATCAGAATATGCCATACAAGCTAAAAAGTCAACTTAAAAATATAAATTTTTTAAAGTTTTTCTTTATTCCTCCACTTCAATATGATACTCTCCAGCCCCCGGAAAATAACATTTCGATAAATACCTTCTGAATCTCACATCCCTGTTTGGTTCATTTTAAAGCGTAGTCCCTATCCACTCATCCGCCAGCTCCGTCCATTGTTTTACTTCTTCATTCACCTGTTCTTTCTCACGCTTCGTCTGTCCAGTAAACATTTTTGCCATCTCATTCAAAGCCTGTTTCGCTTCTTCCGTCACTGGAAATGTTCCATCATTCACTGCCTGACCCAGTGCAAAAGTCTGTTCCAATGTATATGGTTCTCCAAACTCTTCATTCGCCCATGCTTTATCAGCAAGTGACAATCCATGCTTCCCTTTTGAAAATACATGGAATGCATAAGGAATCTTCTTTTCCTGTAATGCCTGTGCAAATAAAAATGAATTCTGAACCGGAACCAGTTCATCTAACGCCGTCTGCCACAAGAAACATGGCGGCATATATTCTGTCACTTGTTTTTCCAGAGACATATATTCAAGTTCTTCCTCAGAAGCATCCGCTCCTAAAAGTGCTGTAAAAGAACCTCTATGTGCATATTCACCGGAAGTAATTACCGGATAGGAAAGAATGACTGCATTTGGTTTTGCTGAGACAGATGCATATTCACCGGTTTCTGTGTTTTCAAATTCCTGCCAGTGTACGGCAACACTTCCACATGCATGTGCGCCTGCCGAAAATCCACAAAGCATGATCTTATCTTTCTCTACATGTAATTCTTCGGCATGTTTTCTAATATAACGGATTGCGCGCATCAGATCCTGCATTGGCTGCATTTTTAATGGAATCATCTGCAACAGATTGGTTGTATAAGTTACAACTGCTGTCTGATATCCCATCTCATAAAATTTCTTTGCTACAATCTCGCCCTCTGATGGAGAAACCACAGTATATCCACCACCTGGAACGATCAGCATACATGGTCGTATTTCTTCGTCTTCATGGAAATATAATCTCATATTCGGAATAAATCCACATGCTGCACCATAATTATATTCCGATTCATCCCATAATTGCACTTTATTCATAACTAGCTTTCTCCCTTACTACTGTCAGATTGCATTCTTATCCAACTGAAACTTCCCATCTTCATACTTCAGTGGCATGAAAGATGGATGTTCTTTTCCGAATTTATTCGGATAATGTAAAACCAGATAATATTGATCTGAAAAGCTTTTGAAAATCATTCCATGTCCACCATCGTGATCATATAATGGCTGACTGTCAATTTTCCAGTTTCCATTAATTTCATTATTATCTGAATATGCCATAGCTTCTACATATCCTGTTTTTGCATTCGTTGACCAGAGCATATGTAATTTTTCATCCTCTGTTCGAATCAAAAATGGTCCATCTGTAACATAATTTCGGAAGAAATATCTCTTTACAAATGGCTTTGCTTCGGATGCTGAAAATAAAACAAATGGCTTGCCTACGCTTTCTTTTAAATCTTTACTCAATTCGATCGCACACATTGTCCCATCATGAATTTCTCTCCATTCATGGCAAAAAATCATGTATGGTGTTCCACTTTTTGCAATATATAACGTTCCATCCAGACATCTCCAGTTCTTTGGTGTTACATAACCATCTGACCAGAGTGTAAATGGTCCTTTTGGATTTTCTGCCACAAGTACAGCTGTCCCAAGCCCTTTTTTCTTATTTGCAAATGTCGCAAACATATAAAATTTTTCCTGGTAAAAATACACTTCCGGAGCCCAATAGCTCTTCTCACTCCAGAATCCATCCGGTCTGTGAAAGACCTCGAAAGGTCCTTCCCAGTTTTCCAGATCATCACTTACATATACATCGAAACCATACGCCTGCCCTACAAATGCAGTTTCACTTCTCGTTCCATAAAGATAATATTTCCCATCATAAGGCAGAATATATGGATCTCTTATATTAATTTCATTACTCTTCATACTTAATCATTCCCTTTTTCTTGTTCCTTCTGATTCAATGCATTTACAACTGCTTCATACATCGGTTTCGCCTCCGGTGCGGCTCCAAGAAGCTCAGACAGTGTCATTCCATATGCGAACTGAATCATAGGTCCTTCCAGCATTCCCGGTACCATCTGATTAAACATTTCTACAGCAAGTGGTTCCGCAACGATTTCGCCAAGTGTGCTGTCCATACTGAATCTCTCTACCGCAAGACTTGTCTCTGTCGCATATTCGTAATCATATACACCGGAACCAACTTCGTGTACTTCCTCTTTTTCCGGAAGAACAATCACAGCTGTTGTATTGGCCGGAACTTCTACATGGACATGGATTTTTCCATCCTTACAGGATGTATTAGCCACGATTTTTCCGTATACGGATTCAAATTCTGTGCCCCACTCTTCAATGCCTTTTACAAACATCGGTTTTACCTGAAATCTCTTATATCCCGGCTCTAACTGAGATAATCCGGCAACTTTGCGGTACATCCAGTCTCCTACAGAACCATATGCATAATGATTCAGAGAGTTCATTCCTGACTCGTCAAATGTTCCGTCCGGTTTGATAGAATTCCAACGCTCCCAGATTGTTGTAGCTCCCATGTTTACTGCATACAGCCAGGAGGGATAATCCTCTTTCATGAAGAGTGTCGCTGCCATCTCATGTGCTCCATTTTCAGAAAGTGTATGACAGATATAAGGTGTTCCAACGAATCCTGTAGCCAGGTGATTTTTGTGGTTTCCAATATTTGTAAGCAGAGTATTCAAGATACGTTTTCTGTCTTTTTCTCTTGCAAGATTAAAGTATAGGGAAATGATAGCACCTGTCTGTGTTTCACTTACAATACGTCCTGTCTCTGTATAATATTCTCGCCGAAATGCATCCAAAGTTGTTTCGTAAAGCTCCGCATACTTTTTCGCTTCTTCGTCTTTTCCCAGCACCTCTGCCGTTTTCTTGACAAGCTCTGTTACATACAAATAATACGCATTTGCAATCATATATTTATCTGTTGCTCCGGTTCTGTCCGCACTCTCTTCTTTATCAAGTGCAAGCCAGTCTCCGTACTGAAATCCGCTCTGCCAAAGACCGTTCTCTTCACAGTTGTTCTTGATGTAATCCACCCACTCATGCATACATTTCCAGTTTTCTTCCAGAATTCCTTTATCACCATAAATCTGATAAACCACCCACGGAACGATAACTGCTACATCACTCCATGCAGAGGAACTGTAAGATTCCAGAATATCCGGCACAACATGCGGTACACCTTTTTCTAAGGAAGATTCTGCTGCCACATCACGCATCCATTTCGTATAGAACAGTGCTGTATTTCTGTTGAATGCTGCTGTCCATGAAAATACCTGTGCGTCTCCTGTCCATCCAAGACGCTCGTCTCTCTGCGGACAATCTGTCGGGATATCAAGGAAGTTATCTCTCTGACTCCATGTAATATTACTCTGTAACTGGTTTACTTTCTGATTCGAGCAAGTAAAATCACCTGTCTTTTCCATATCAGAATGTGTCACACAGGCAACAAACTGATCTGCTGTAAATTCTTCCATTCCTTCCACACAGATATAACGGAATCCATGGAATGTAAAATGTGGACGGAAGATCTGTTCTTCTCCATTACAGATAAATGTATCAATTGATTTTGCCTGACGAAGTGTCTCCGGATAGAAATTTCCATCTTTGTCGAGAACCTCTGCGTGACGGATCACGATTTTCTGACCTTTCTCGCCTTTCACATGAACCTCAACAACACCTGTAACAATCTGTCCAAAATCAACAAGTTTTTCACCTTTTGGTGTCACAATCAACTCTTTACCCACAATTTTCTCTGTGATACGAACAGGTTCATTCTCCTGTGCAGTTAATACTGCTTTGTCAAAATCCTTAACAACAACATTTCCTTCTGTGATTTCCGGTGCATCTGTGTCGATTGTCTCACCCATGTAAATTTCACTGTAACGGATTTCTCCTGTTTTTACAGACCATGTTTCATCTGTAGCAATTACATCTTTGCTTCCATCTTCATATTCAACATGAAGCTCTGCAAATGCTCCTGCCCGTGTTCCGTACTGATTCGGCAGGCAATAAAATCCTAAGATTCCTTTGTACCAGCCGTTTCCAACTGCAATTGCGATTTCATTTTCTGCTGCAAGCTGCTCTGTCACATCATAGATCTGATACTGCAATCTGTTGTGATAGCTTGTCCAGCCAGGTGCCATGCGGTAATCACCTACTGTCTTCCCATTCAGTGTGACCTCATAAACTCCATGTGCTGTTGCATATAGGCGTGCTTTCTTTACCTTCTTGCTAAGTGCAAATGTTTTGCCAAATACAGGACATGCTGTCTCTTCTTCCGAAAAATCACTTGTAATCATCTGTGCTTTGAATTCTGTCTGGTCAAAAATCCCTGTCTCAAAGGAACCTTCCTTTGACTCTACATTTCCATGATTATCAGCTACAGTTACTTCTACTGTATAAAAAGTCTCATCTGCCAGTGCTTCACCTTCATATGAAATCAAGACAGACTGGTCAGATATCTTTTTCCCACTATCCCATACAAGTTTTCCATTTTCATCTGTCACTTTAATCTCATAGGATGTCTGTACTGTATCTTTCTCATCAGATTCTATTTTCCAGGAAAATCTTGGTGCTTTCTCTGTAAGTCCGATTGGATTTTCTCTGTATTCGGTTCTAAAATCATATAATCTCATTCTATTTCCTCCATTTTCAGTAAATCCACAAAAGGACAGAACATCATTGGCAGTTCCGTCCCTTCATTTTATTCTATCATTTCTATTCTGCTTCTTTTCTCTTCTGCAGTTCTGCTACAATCTCAGGATATCTCTTCTCAAGATCATACTTCTTTAAAAGGATAAACATGATCACGAAAAGTGCAAGTGGAATGTAGATACCAAATGCGAAGATTGCTGTATCTACAGATGCCGGCTGAACATCAAGTGCTGCTTTATAACCTGCTGCTGCGAGAAGCCATCCAATCAGGGATGCTCCGATACCGGATCCAATCTTACTTCCGAATGAGTTTGCACTGTTTGTCATACCTACAATACGTTTCCCGAACTTGTAATCATTATACTCAACACAGTTATTAACCATTGCTCCAAACAGACACATCAGAGGTATATTGGCAAATGTTGTAACGACACCACCTGCAATACATGTTGCAAGGCTATATGGAGTAAATACTCTGACTAAACAAGCTACAACTCCCATAACACAGGAAATCATACAAGTTTTTGTCATACCTAATTTGGATGCCATCGGTCCTGTCAGGATAAATCCAAGGAATGTAGGGATCAGTCCGACTGCTCCAAGAAGTGCTACGATGTTATCATTTCCAAGAATATATTTTGCATAATATGTACCACCGGATGTGCTAAGTCCGTAAGAAATATTCATTAAAAACTGAAGTACAAGCATGATCACCCAGTATTTGTTCTTGAAAAGAATCTTAATGCCTTCTGCAAATGGCACATCCTCATCTTCACTTTTTTCCACAATCTGCACATTTTCCTTTGAAACCTTGTAAAGTAACAATAAGGAAAGTAATGAAATCAATCCAAAGATTACAGCAACTTTAATCCATGCACTCTGTGTTCCGCCAAGCATGTTTGTGATTGGAATCAGAAGGATTGCAATGATCATTCCTGCAATATATCCGAATGCTGCACGGAAGATACCCATCTTACCACGCTCTTCAGAGCTCTCTGTACGCATCGCCATCAATGCTCCGTAAGGAATTGCAACTGCTGTGTAAACAACTGCTGTGATCAATATATTTGTGATCAATACGTATGCTGCCTGTATTCCGCTGCCTGCATTCTTTGGCACTGTAAACAGTAACACGATCATTACAAATGACGGAATTGCCATTCTAATGAACCAAGGACGACATTTTCCTTTTGGTGATTTTCCGGCATCCATGATCTTACCCATAAGAAGATCTGAAAATGCATCGATAATCTTTGCAACCAGAAGCATTGTCGCAACCATTCCTGCTGCCAATCCAACCTTCTCTGTATAGAAGTAAGTCAGCTGTCCCACCAGACCAGACATAATGTTCAGTGGCATCTGTCCAAGACCATCACCAAGATAATCTGTCATTCTCATTGTTTTCTGAACTCCCATTGAGTCCAGACCAAGTTCTTTTTTTGTTTTAGCCATTTTTTGTCCCTCTCTTATTTTTTCCTTATCTCGTTATTCTCAGCTTACTGTGAATAACAACCTTTTGTTACAATCTCATCCTATAATTGATTCAAAGCATCTACCATCTGTTCGAGCATCTCTCTCTTGATTCCCGGAACAAAGCTAAGAAGCTGGCGAAGCGGCATACCTTCCATCATTGCTGCCATCATTTCCTGATTCACAACTCCGGATTGATCATTTTCGTTTGCTTCTGCCATATCTGCTGCTGCATCATTCTGTGCCATTCCCTGCATGAAAGGACCCATCACAGCCTGTGCTTTTGGATCACGCATCAGTTCGCCAAGACAAGTATTTAAGGAATATGTTTTTGGAAGTTCTTTTGTAGGATGTACTGTGATTTCTTCCCCTACACACATCTGATCTGCATTTTCGCCGATCATGACTTTATAAGTGCCTTCCTCTGCATACCAGTCATGGATCAATGTATTCCAGTAAGCAAATGCTCTCTCGCCCAGTATAAATGTAACGGTCTTTTCTTCTCCGGCTTCTAAGAAAATCTTTTCAAATCCTCTCAGTTCTCTGACCGGACGGATAACTTCTGTTTCCGGTGCTTCTACATAAAGCTGAACAACCGTTTTACCCGCACGATTTCCGGTATTCTTTACTTTTACACTTACCTGTACGCTCTCTTTGTCAGTCATTTCTTTCTTATCAAGCTGAAGATCACTGTACGCAAATGTTGTATAAGAAAGTCCATGTCCGAACGGGAACGCTGTTTCCATCTTTCTGGATGTATAGTAGCGATATCCTACAAACACACCTTCTCTGTAATCTGCATTGTCAAATCCTTTTCCGTAAGTCAGATAGCAAGGTGTATCTTCCAGACGAAGTGGAAATGTCTCTGCCAGACGTCCGCTAGGATTCTTGATTCCTGCAAGCACTTCCGCGACCGCTTTTCCTACAGCCTCTCCTCCAAGATAAGCTTCTAAGATACCTTCCACCTGATCTTTCCAAGGCATAATGACTGCGGAACCATTATGAAGAACTACTACTACATGTTTCTGTACTTCAAGGACTTTTTCTACTAGTTCATTCTGGCAATTTGGAAGATTCATATGCTTTCTGTCATATCCTTCAGATTCGAAGTTATCCGGAAGTCCAAGGAAAAGAACTGCCACATCAGCTTCTGCCGCCACCTTTACAGCTTTCATCTGAAGCTCTTCGATAACTTCATCTTTCTCATCCTGATATCCTTCTGCAAAAGTCACATTTGCAAGCTCCGGAATCTCCTTTGCCGCTTCCAGTGCTGACTCTACTTTCCAGCTGTTGATGTGAGAGCTTCCGCCGCCCTGATATCTCGGTGTCTTTGCATATTTTCCAATAAATGCAATCTTCTTATCAGAAGTTAACGGAAGAATGTCATTTTCATTCTTTAATAATACCATACACTCCGCTTCGATTTCAGCCGCTGCTTTATGATCTTTTTCATAATCGAATACAGCTTTCTCATCACGATTCTCTGTGTAACGGAAAATAATATTAAGAATTCTTTCACAAGCCTGATCGACTACGCTCTCATCAAGTTTTCCTTCCTGAACTGCCTTTACGATCAGTCGGTCATTCTCATAATCTCCAGGCGGCATCTCCAGGTCAAGACCCGCTGCAAGAGATGAAATCCTATCATTGACTGCACCCCAGTCAGAAACAACATATCCGTCAAATCCCCATTCTTTTCTTAAAATATCTGTCAGATATTCTTTATTGTCTCCGACAAATTCTCCGTTGATACGATTGTACGAACTCATTACCGTCCATGGTTTTGCTTTCTTAATTGCACCCTCGAAAGATGCCAGATAAATTTCTCTTAATGTTCTTTCATCTGCATCAGAAGAGTTTGTCATACGACGCTTTTCCTGATTGTTTGCCACAAAATGCTTTACACTAGTTCCTACATTCTTGCTCTGAACACCTTCAATCAGTGCCGCTGCTATCTCTGTAGATACATACGGATCCTCTGAATAGTATTCAAAGTTTCTTCCACAAAGCGGTGAACGCTTAATGTTCATAGCCGGTCCAAGAATTGTGCTTACATTCATTGCCTGACATTCCTGTCCGAGCAGCTCTCCCTGTCTGCGGATCAAGTCACGGTCGAAACCAGATGCTGTTGCACATCCGGCCGGAAAGCAAATTGCTTTTTCACTCTCATTGATCCCAAGATGATCTGCTGCCTCGGCCTGCTTTCTGACTCCATGCGGTCCATCTGTTACCATAACCTGCGGAATCCCAAGTCGCTCAACGCACTTAAGTTTCCAGAAATCTGCGCCAGAGCACATTCCGGCTTTCTCTTCCAGTGTCATCTGAGAGATCAAATTCTGAATCTTCTCTCTTTCCATACTGTCGTTTCCTCCTTATTATGATGTATTGCTAGTTACATTGTTATCGGGTTTTCATCATGGCTATATCATAACGGGATTATGCGTTGTTTTATTTCATTTTTAAACTTTTATTTATATA
>SKEJ01001204.1_pt1 | contig 14638 bp, 10 predicted proteins | sample 4826721 | NCBI WGS metagenome assembly SKEJ01 (sample SAMN11008812, study PRJNA524170) | human gut metagenome | biome: Human fecal sample; material: Feces; isolation source: fecal sample from pouch patient p31 | host: Homo sapiens | place: Israel: Tel-Aviv | collected 2015-06-02 | reverse complement strand
CATCCAGAATGACATAGGAGTTGTAGCTCACTCCCATAGGCTGGACGGGGTACTGGTTTTCAAAGAGTGCCAATGTGTTATCATCCACCCCTACATAGCGGATGGCATCTGTTACCGTTTGAATGGTCATACTACAAAACAACTCCTTATCATTTGTTCAGGACCTGCATCTCCGGGTTCTTCTCCCCAAATTTCTCGCGCAGCGCACTGCAGATATCCTCCCGGGACTTGCCCTGCTTCTCACCGTTTTTAATGAGCTTATACGCCTGAAACAGCGCCGAGGGGCCGATCTCGCTGCTGAAAAAACCGATACCATGATTCCATGCCAGCAGCTCGAACACGTCGCACAAACCGTCGCAGTAATCGTCCCGCATGAGCTGCGCCTTGCCGTCCACCATGGCGATGGCACCCTCATGACACGCCTCGGCGCAGGCGCCGCAGCCGTTGCATTTATCCTGATCGATTTCAATGATCCGTCGTTTCATGTTCGATTCTCTTGTTGCTTTTGTGCGTTCATTGTACTATACTAAAAGCAACAAGTCAGTTGAATTTTCAACGAAAGAGAACTTTTTATGAAAGAATTTTTCCAGACGCTCCACGCCGCGGCGCTTTTCTCCGGTATTTCCGACGATGAGCTTGCCGTCATGCTCTCCTGCCTTGGGGCGAGGATCAACACCTTCCCCAAAGGCTCACGCCTGCTCCGCGCCGGGGAGCAGGTGGAGGAGGTGGGTCTTGTGTTGGCGGGCAGCGCCCTCATTATGCAGGAGGATATCTGGGGAAACCGCAACATCCTCTCCAAGACCGGGCCGGGGCAGACCTTCGCGGATGTGTTTGCCTGCGCGCCGGGAGCGGTGCTGAACGTGAGCGTGGAGGCGGAGAGCACGATGACGGTGATGTTTCTACACATAAGGCGCGTTTTGAGCGTGTGCCCCTCCGCCTGCTCCCACCATAGCCGGTTCATCTGCAATCTGCTGGGCGAGTTAGCGGAGAAGAACCTGCGGCTCAACGAAAAGCTCACCCACATGGGCCAGCGCACGACGCGTGCAAAGCTGATGTCCTATTTTTCCGCCGAGGCACTGCGGCGCGGGGTCTATGAGTTCGACATTCCGTTTTCAAGGCAGCAGCTTGCGGATTACCTCGGTGTGGAGCGCAGTGGGCTGTCCGTGGAGCTTGGAAAAATGCGGGATGAGGGCCTGCTCGACTTTCACAAAAGCCATTTCCTTCTCAAAACGCCGGAGCCTGACCGTCCCTTTCCTTCTGCGCGTTAAGGTGCCCCCTTTGTGCGTATTAGCAAGTGCGGATAACCCCGTCATCCACGGAGCGTCGTGGTTTTGCAGATGGAAGAAGCAGCTACAGTCTGTAGAGATCGGCAGGACAGCGTCAGCTCGTACAATCTGATTTGATCATACCCACAGCCGCTTTGGCTGTGGATATTTTCTGTTTGAACTCCAAAAGCTTTGCAGAGCTCAAGGAGCCTAATCGTACAACCGGAGCAGCGCCGCGCCGATTTTCTCAAATTATGTGACGCCATCACAGTAAAACCGCTTGTCACGCGGTATACTACGCATAAAAACACAGCCGCAGAGTACATCTGTGGCTGTGCTTTGTGTTCAGTTGCTCACTGTTGCGTGGACTGGATATGGAGAGACAACATATCTCCCGAACTTACATGGGTTATCTTATCTGCCATCACTCTGGCAGTTTGCCTTGCAGATATGTCGGCATCCCCACTGCGGTCGTATCCGGCCTGACCTTAAACATGGCTTTTTCAATCTACCTCCCTTATCGGTTTTCCGCGATATATTTCTCCGCCATGTGGACTGCCACCGCGCCGTCCGCCACGGCGGTGACCACCTGACGGAGGGGCTTCGTCCGCACGTCGCCCACGGCGTAAACGCCGGGAATACTGGTTTCCGTGGTCTCTCCGGCCACGATATAGCCGCCGCCGTCCAGCGCCAGTTGACCCACCGCCAGCGCCGTGGCGGGCTGTCGGCCCACGCTGACAAATACGCCGTCGCAGTCCACCACGCTTTCCTCACCGGTGACGGTGTCCCGCAGGCGGACGCCGGTCAGCCTGTCCCCGGAAAGCAGCGCGGAAACGACGCTGTTCCAACGGAATTCCACGTTTTCGGCCTGTGCCAGCGGCTCGTGATAGATCTTGGTGGCCCGCAGGGTGTCTCTGCGGTGGACGAGGATCACTTTTTTCGCCACGCGGCTGAGAAGGAGGGCATCTGCCGCGGCGGAATTGCCGCCGCCCACCACGACCACCGTTTTGCCCTTGTAAAACATCCCATCGCAGGCGGCGCAGTAGGCCACGCCCCGGCCCACCAGTTCCGACTCTCTGGCCACGCCCAGCGTTCTGGGGTCCGCACCGGTGGCCAGCACCACGGTTTTCCCCCGGAAGATCCCCTCGCTGGTCTCCACGAGCTTGGGAACCGCCGTCAGATCCATGCAGAGGACTTCTGCGTATTCGCTGCGTGCCCCAAAACGCTCCGCCTGCTTTTGCATCTTCTCCGCCAGAGAGAAGCCGTCGATCCCGTTCTCAAAGCCGGGGTAGTTGTCAATCTGCTCGGTCAGGGCCATCTGCCCACCGGCGGACAGTTTTTCCAGCACGATGGTGTCCAGCCCCGCCCGTGCGGCGTACAGGGCGGCGGTGTAGCCGCCAGGTCCGCCGCCCACCACAATCATATCATAAACATGATTGTTGTTCATATCTGAATCCTCCGTTATTTCGCCAAGGTTTCCTGAATGAAACGGTCGATCTCTGCCTTTGAGCCGGGCGCGGTGATGGAACCTACGGCCTTTCCGTTCCGGAACAACACCAGAGTTGGGATGACCTTGATCCCCTCGGCCCCCGCCAGCTGCGGCTCCTCGTCAATATTGATCTTGCCGACGGCAAGGCTGTCCGCGTATTCCTCTGCAATCTTCTCATACGCAGGGCCGATCCTCCGGCAATAGCTGCACCAGGGCGCCCAGAAATCCACCAAAACAGGCTTTTCCTCCCGGATCAACTGCTTAAACTGCTCCTGATTCATGTTCATAGCTGCCATATCTGCCAGCTCCTTTCCTTTGTTTTCTTATAAATCGTCTATTAGTGCGGTACTCTTGGCGTAGGCGGTACTGCGTGCCTCAAAGAAATCGGTCTTGACCATGTTGGCGTCGGCGTACTGGCTGACCCATTCCATGCTCTCCGGTTCGCTCTCAAAGCCCGGATACAATGCCGGATAGCCAAGGCTCGTCCAGCGAAGATTGCCGAGATAGCGGATGTAATCGCTGATCATCTGCCGGTTCAGTCCCGGGATGTCGTCGCCGATCACATAATGCCCCCATGCGATCTCCTGCTCCACGCCCTCACGCATCATCTCGCGCAGCGCTTGTACGCTCTCGGCGGTGAACAACTCCGGCTGCTCCTTTTGCAGCTCCGTGATGATATTGCGGAACAGCCACAAGTGCGTGTTCTCGTCGCGGTTGATATAGCGTATCTCCTGCGCCGAGCCGGGCATCTTCCCGTTTCGGGAGAGATTGTAGAAGAACATAAAGCCGCTGTAAAAATAGATGCCCTCCAAAATATAGTTCGCCATCATCACGCGCAGCAGCGTGGGAGCGTCCTTCCGATCCTGAAACTCGTTGTAGCAGTCCCCAATGAAGGTGTTGCGGCGCAGCAGATGCTCGTCCGTTTTCCATTGGTAGAGGATGTCATTGCGCTCCACGGGGGAACAGATGGTGTCGAGCATATAGCTGTAGCTCTGTGAGTGGACACACTCCTGAAACGCCTGAATGGACAGGCAGAGATTGACCTCGTTGGCGGTAATGTAGGCGCCGATATTAGGCAGGTTCGCTGTCTGAATGGAATCCAAAAAGACAAGAAAACTCAAAATTTTATCGTAGGCGCTGCGCTCGGCTGACAGCAGGCGGGGATAGTCCTTCACATCCTGCGAGAGATTGATCTCCTCAGGGATCCAAAAGTTGTTCATGGCCTGCCGGTACCAGTCGCTGACCCAAGCGTACTTCATATTGTTGAAGTCGTTGAGGTTGGTGGTATTGCCGCCGATCATGCGCCGCAGGCGTACATCAAGGTTGCCCTCCGGGTTAAAGAGGGGCTTTTTCTTCAGTTCCGTCATGCTATCCTCCTTATGACGAGCAGCTTTCGCAGTCCTCGACCTCAAGGGCCTTGCTGCGGACATAGTAAATGGTCTTGACGCCGGCCCTCCACGCCTCTAAATACAGTCTGAGCACCTGACGCATGGAATAGTCATTGGTGATATAGAGATTCATGCTCTGCGCCTGGTCAATATGTCTCTGGCGAAGGCCCGCGGCGCGCACCGACCAGCTTTGGTCGATCAGATGCGCCGCCTTATAGTACCACCATGTATCCATAGAAAGCTCCGGGGCAACGCGGGGCAGCATGCTGCCCTTTTTCTCCTCTAAGAAGAATTTCTTCATAATTGGATCGATGCCCGCCGACGTGCCGGAGAGGATAGATGTGCTGGAGGTCGGTGCGACCGCCAGCAGATAGGCGTTGCGCATTCCCTGCACCGCCACCGTTTTCGCAAGCGCCTGCCACTTTTCGGAGGTATAACCCCGCTTTTCAAAATACGCGCTCGTCTGCCAGTCGCTGCCCTCAAAGAGCGCGTAGCGGCCCTTTTCCCGTGCCAGTGCTGTGTCCGCCTTGACGGCGGCGTAGTTGATGTGCTCGAATACCGCATCGGTGAAGGCAAGGTGCTCATCGCTCTCCCAGCGGATGCCGCGCTTTGCCAGCATGTGGTGGTAGCCGCTGACGCCCAGGCCGATGCTGCGGTACTTCTGATTGGTAAGCCGCGCGTATTCCAACGGGTAGAAGTTGAGGTCGATCACATTATCCAGTGCGCGGATGGCCGTTTCCACCGTGCGTTCCATATAGGCCTCGTCCTCCACCGGCAGATTACCGAGAGACAGACTCGCCAGGTTGCAGACCACAAACTCACCTGGGCGTGTGGCCGTCACCACCACTGTGTCGCCGTTCTCCGTGTGCACCTCAGTGCTGATATGCTCGATGGGCGCCATGTTCTGCGCGATCTCCGTGCAGAGATTGGAGCAATAGATCATTCCCGTGTGGCCGTTTGGGTTCATACGATTTACGCTGTCGCGGTTGAAGGCGAAGGGCGTGCCGGTCTCCACTGCCGAGCGAAGCACCAGCCGCACGATGTCCTTGACGGTGACGCTGCGCTTTTCGATGCGCGGGTCATTGACGCAGTCCAGATACCGCTTCTCCCATTCTGTACCCCAGTAATCCTCCAGTGCGTAGCCCTTGACCGTGAGGATCTCATGCGGACACATGAGATGCCACGGCGCGTCTATGTTCTCCTCCGCCAGTCGCCAGAAGAGATCCGGATAGCACACGGCGGGAAACACATCATGTGCCTTCATGCGGTCGTCGCCGTTGTTGGTGCGCAGTTGAAGGAATTCCGGCAGATCCCGGTGCCATGCGTCTAAGTAAACCGCCACAGCGCCCTGCCGCATCCCCAACTGATCCACCGCCACGGCGGTGTCGTTGACCAGCCGGATCCAGCGGATAACACCGCCCGCCGCCCCTTGAAAGCCGCGGATGGTGCTGCCTGCAGCGCGCACCTTACCGAAGTACATCCCCATTCCACCGCCGAATTTAGAGACCTTTGCGAAGTTGTCCAGCGAGCGGTAGATGCCGTCCAGACTGTCCGGCACAGTGTCCACAAAGCAGCTTGAAAGCTGATGGTAGGGCTTTCGTGCGTTGGACATGGTAGGTGTCGCCATCGTGACCTCCATACGGCTGAGCATATCGTAAAAGCGTTTTACCCACCCCATGCGGTCAGAGCCTTCGTTCATAGCAAGATGCAGCGCGATACCCAAAAACATCTCCTGCGGTGTTTCCAGCGGCACGCGGCTGCGTGACTGGATCACATAGCGTTTGAGCAGCAGGTCAAGGCCGGAGTAGGTGAACAGCTCGTCCCGTTCCGGGCAGAGAAAGTCCTCCGCCATGGCAATCTCCTCGTGGGTATAGTGGGCAAGGATATAGTCACCGTAGAGTCCCTTATCCGTCAGATAGCGAAGCTTGCCATAGAGGTCGCAGACGCCGCGCCCCTCCCATTCCTGTGCGTTGCGACAGCGAAAGGAGTGGTTCAGAAGCCGCGCCGCGATGAACTCCCACTTGGGTGCCTCTGCCGTAGTCAGCTCTACCGCCGCCTTGGTCAGTGCCTCAGCCCGCTCATCCTCCGTCATGCCCAGGCGACAGAAACTCTCAAACTTCATTTGAAGCGCCGCGAGGGAGTAGACTTCCTCGGTAAAATCCATCTGGATGCGGCGCAGCACCTCGTCAAGCGAGTCATCCCCCACCGTCCGCGCGATGGTATGCCGGACACGGCGCAGCGCAGACCGCTTTTCGCGGTAGAGGATGTACGCCTTGGCCACCTCATAGTGTCCGCGCTCCATGAGCGTTCGCTCCACCTCGTCCTGCACACGTTCTACGGTGAGCGGCACTGTGACGGAGAGATTGTTGAGAACGGCGGCGAGAATCTCATCCAGCTCGCTGCTCCCGATCTCCCGGCCCTGTCCGTCAAACGCCTTTTTCATGGCGTTGAAAATTTTCTCCTGTTGAAAGGGAACAGACTCCCCGTTTCGTTTTCTGATCTCCATTTCGATTCTCTCCTCTTCTCCGGTCACTTCTCATGTCCTTTTGGGCAAAGAGCGGGCAAGCGCAGTATCACGCTTGCCCGCTCTGTTTTTGAAAGCCGGTTTTTCTGCAGCCGACGCGGCAGGGCCGTTTGTTGTCTGTTGTCTTGGCTTTGGCTTCTCTGCCAGTCACTTCATAGATTCCAGAATAGCGTCCGCCAGTGCTTCCAGCTCAGTGCGCTTGTCCGTGCCCATGGACGAAGCGAGGCTGAGCCGCTCGTTGAGCACCGTCATGTTCTTTAGCTCATTGTTGACGAATTTCTGCATGAGGTCACCGGACTTCACCGCCCATGAGCCGTTTTCAATGATGGCAAAGGTGCGGTTTTGCAGATTCAGTGCCTTCATATCCATGAGGAAGTCATGCATGGCAGGGTAGATGCCGAGGTTGTAGGTCACAGAGGCCAGGACAATGTGACTGTACTTAAACGCCTCGGAGATCAGCTGGGAGACATGAGTGGAGGACACATCGTACATCGCCACCTTGCTCATGCCCTTATCGCAGAGCGACGTCGCCAGCGCCTGCGCCGCGTTCTCCGTGTTGCCGTACATAGAGGCGTAGACGATGAGCACGCCCTGGGTCTCAGGGGCATAGCGGCTCCATGTGTCGTACTTTTCGATGAACCAGCCCAGATCCTTGCGCCACACGGGGCCGTGGAGCGGGCAGATGTACTTGATCTGATCCAAAACGCCGCCGGCCTTTTTCAGCAGGAGCTGGATGTGGGGGCCGTACTTGCCCACGATGTTGGTGAGGTAGCGGCGGGCGTCGTCCAGCCAGTCCCGCTCGAAGTCCACCTCGTCGGCGAACAGCTTGCCGTCCAGCGCGCCGAAGGTGCCGAAGGCGTCGGCGGAAAAGAGGACGCCGTCGGTGACATCGAGGGTCACCATGGCCTCCGGCCAGTGAACCATAGGCGCGCCCACAAAGGTGACGGTGTGCTTGCCGAAGGAGAAGGTGTCGCCCTCCTTCACCTCGATGCACTCATGTCCGTCCACATGGAAGCCGAACTGCCGCATGAGCATGAATGCCTTCTCGTTGGAGATCAGTTTCACCTTGGGATGGCGCAGCAGGATCTCCTCGATGCAGGCGGCGTGATCCGGCTCCAGATGGTTGACCAGCAGGTAGTCCAGCTCGCGGCCATCCAGCACATACGCCAGATTTTCCAAAAGCTGGCGGCAGGCAGACCAGTCCACCGTGTCAAAGAGCACCGTCTTTTCATCCAGCAGGCAGTAGGCGTTGTAGGTTACGCCCCGGGGAATGGGAAAGCAGTTTTCAAACAGGGCCAGGCGATGGTCGTTGGCGCCCACCCAGTAGAGGTCGTTCGTTACTTTACGCACGCAATACATCTTATCTTGCCTCCTTCACGGCCTCAAGCCTTTACAAATTGATCCTTCGTCTCCGCGCACTCGGGACACACCCACTCGGCGGGAAGCTGCTCAAAGAGCGTACCGGGCGCGATCTCGCCGTCCTCGTCGCCCAACTCCGGCACATACTCGTAGCCGCAGCCGCTGCAGACGTAGCGGTCGCCGATGGGGGCGGGCTTCGGCGGCGTGGGCCGCTTCATCTTTACCATGGGCGGCGCGGGCAGCTTTTCGCCGCTATCCAGCGCGGCAGTGAGCAGGGGCAGGATCTCCTCCACGTCGCCCACGATGCCGTAGTCGCAGTTCTTGAAGATAGGCGCGTTACCGTTCTTATTGATGGCCACGATGGTGGAGGCGTCCTTGATGCCCTTAAGGTGCTGGGATGCGCCGGAGATGCCGCAGGCGATGTACAGATTGCCGGTGAACTTCTGACCGGACATACCCACATAGCGGTTCAGCGGCAGATATTTGAGAGTCTCCGCCACAGGGCGGGAAGAACCGATGGCCGCGCCGGCGGCCTTGGCCAGCGACTCTACCAGTTTCATGTTCTTTTTCTCCCCGATGCCCTTGCCCGCGGAGACCACCCGCTCCGCCTGCGGGATGGGCGTATCCATAGGGATGCCCACGGAGAAGTCGTGACCATCCTTCTTCAGCGCCGCCACAAGGTCGGCCACCTGCTGGGCAGCATCCCCCTCCCGGAAGATGGTCTTTTTGCGAATGCCGGTGATGGGCGCGGGTTTCTTGGCCGCCGAACGGCTCTCGCCGCCGGAGCTCTTGCCCAGCCTGCCCAACAGATGAGAGGCGATGACCACCCGCTGGATCTCGTTAGTGCCCTCGTAGAGGGTGGTGATCTTGGCGTCGCGGTAGGCCCGTTCCACCTCCATGCCCTTGAGGTAGCCGCTGCCGCCGTGGATCTGCAAGGCATCGTTGGTGACCTCCAGCGCGATGTCCGAGGCGTACATCTTCGCCATGGCGGACTCCATGCCGTAAGGCGCGTGCTGCTCCTTCAGCTCCGCCGCGGAGTAGATGAGGAACCGGGCGCAGCGCAGCTTGGTTGCCATATCCGCCAGCTTGAAGGCGATGCTCTGCTGGGCCGCGATGGGCTTGCCGAACTGGACGCGCTCCTTGGAATAGCTCAACGCGTGCTCAAACGCGCCCTGGGCGATGCCCAGCGCCTGCGCGGCGATGCCGATGCGTCCGCCGTCCAGCGTGGACATGGCAATCTTGAAGCCCTCGCCCTCCTTGCCCAATAGGTTTTCCTTGGGAACCTTCACGTCGTTGAAGATCAGCTCCGCCGTGGAGGAGGAGCGAATACCCATCTTGTCATAGTGGTCGCCGAACTCAAAGCCCTTCCAGCCCTTCTCCACGATGAAAGCGGAGATGCCCCGGGTGCCGATGTCCGGCGTGGTGACGGCGAAAACCACATAGGTGTCCGCCTTAGGGGCGTTGGTAATGAAGATCTTGCCGCCGTTGAGGAGGTAGTAGTCCCCCTTATCCAGCGCCGTGGTCTCCGTGCCGCCGGCGTCGGATCCGGCGTTGGTCTCCGTAAGGCCGAAGGCGCCGATCTTCTCGCCCTTGGCCAGCGGAACCAGATATTTCTTCTTCTGCTCCTCGGTGCCATAGGCGAAAATGGGCCATGAGCCGAGGGAGACGTGGGCGGAGAGGATTACGCCCGTGCCGCCGTCCACACGGGCCAGCTCCTCCACCGCGATGGCGTAGCTCAGAGCATCAAGACCGGCACCGCCGTACTCCTTGGGGTAGGGAATGCCCATCCAGCCCAGCTTACCCAGCTTCTTGACAGCCTCCTCGGGAAACTCATTGTTCTGATCCATTAAAAATGCAAGGGGCTTGATCTCCTCCTCCGCAAAACTCCGGATCTTCGCGCGCAGCTCTTCGTGCGCCGACGTGGTTTGAAACAGCATACGGGTACCTCCTTTTAAAATTTTACAGCTTGCTTGTATCTTGGGGATCGGATCCGCCGGTCAGCAGCCTGCGCAGGCTCACGGCACGGAACGCCTCGTCCTGCTTTTGCTGCAAGGCCGCCAGCTGACAGTGGATGGCGCACCGCCCATGCTTGTCCTGCCAGTGGCATTCATATCCCGGCTCCATGCAGGCGCACAGGATGCCCCGCTCCCCCACGACCCCCATGAGATCGTAGAGGGAGGTCGCGTCCAGATCGCAGGACAGCGCGCAGCCGCCGAGAGCGCCGCGGCTCACCCGCACCAAATTGCCGGCGGAGAGCTTGCGCAGAATCTGGTAGGCAAACTGATTGGGGATCAATTCCGTTTCCGACATCTCGGCCACCGAATGCTTCTCCCCGTCCAGCAGCACCCGCAAAATGCGCAGCGCGTAGTCCGTCTCTTTGGTGATGATCATGCTCCACATCCTCTTTTCGCTTGCTTGTTAATACCATCATATCAATCTTGATAAATTTTGTCAAGATTATTTCAAAAAAAATATCGCTTTCATACAGACCGCCCCAGCCCGGGTCAGCTTCGCTTTCCATTCAGCGAAAAGCCATGTTCCTTACAATTATAGAAGCCGAAAAAGCTGTGCCGTGGCAGTCCGCCGAAAGCAGAAAAGACTATGCCTGAAAACCAGAAAGCGGAGAAATTGGTTGGGGCTCGCAGGGGTCGCCCATCCAAGGCGGATGAGGCGATCCCTGACAAGCCTAAGCCATCCAACCGAAACAAGCAATAAAGTGCGTGCTTTTCATTTTATTCATGCCGATCATTCTTGGGAGACAGTAGAAAAATTTCCATTGTTATTGACATGATGTGCGTTACAGAGTAAAGTATTCATCAAGACTGATTCGCAATAAAGAATATCATGGTCGTTCCGTGATCGAGGTCGTTATGATAAAAGGAAATGTAAAAATAGATCGCAAAAATCTCATCAGCATCCTGCAAAGCTGCCTTGTGCTGATTTTGGTGATCCTTGTCGCTCTGATGATGGTCGAGATCGGCAACCTGAAGGGCACGGCCCGCGTCATCAATTATGCCGGGCTGGTGCGCGGAGACACGCAGCGGGCGGTAAAGCTGGAGATCACAGGCACCCGAAACGATGAGTTAATCGCGTATTTAGACGATATCTTAAGCGATCTGACATCCGGAGAAGGGCACTACGAATTGGTAAAGCTCAAGGACGCGGCCTATCAGGAAAGGCTGGACAGCCAGCGTGCCTACTGGGAGCGGCTCAAGGCGGAGGTCGCGGCGGCCAGACAGCGTGGATATGAGAACACCCAAATCGTTGCCATGAGCGAGACCTATTTTGAAATGGCGGACGAAACGGTGTCTGCCGCGGAACACTATTCAGAAAAGATCGCCATGAAGATCCGCACTATTGAGATCCTCTCGGCACTGGATATGCTGTGCCTGGTGATCCTGATCATGCTCCAGACCGCCATGGCACTGAAAATGGCCCAGAAAAACCAACTGCTGGAGCAGAAGGCATACATCGACATCCATACCGGCCTGCCCAACAAAGGCTCCTGCGAGGAGCTTCTCAACAACAGGGAAATTCTCCGGGAGTCTACGGCCTGCGTCATATTTGACCTGAACAATCTGAAAACCGTCAACGATACGAGGGGTCATTCGGCGGGTGATCAACTGATCCTGAGCTTTGCCCGGCTTTTACGCCGGGTGATCCCGGAAAAGCATTTTGTGGGCAGATACGGCGGCGACGAATTTATGGCGGTCATTTACCATACGGACCGGCAGGAGGTGGAGGGCATACTGGACAGTCTGCGCAGGGAAGCCGACGCTGCAAACCGTGACGGCAATCAGCTTCCTCTCAGCTACGCCTACGGTTGGGCGATCTCCTCCGATTATGAAGGCTGCATCATGCAAACGCTGCTGGACAAGGCCGACTATTGCATGTACGAAAATAAGCGAGCCTACTACGCCACCCACGACCGGAGAGCGCCAAGGCCATAAGGCTCTTTTCAAACGAAAAACAGCAAGAACGAATTCGTCGCCACTATTGCGAAAAAAGCCTGGCCTGACGAAGAAAGGACAGGGAGGCGGCACTGAACGTCCACGTCGCAGTTGTGATGGAGGTACTGAAGGCTGGTGGCAGCGTGCAGTTCATCAGCTTCGTTAGCTTTGAGGTGAAGGGGTGCGCTGCCTGATCTGCCAGTTCGATGGTTTGCTGTACAGGAAACTCACCAGCAGGTACTTTACGATGAACGCTGGGGCGAGGGGCGGACGACTATCTTCTTTGCTGCACAACTGCACCATTTTCTCATACACGGACGATAGATCCAGCACTGCATTACATTTCCGGAGGATGGTCTCCTGCTGCATTAGATACTCGATTAATCCGCCAAGCTGATCTGGCCATTGCTGTAACGATACATAGCTGCCCTCCAGATACAAGGTTTTTGCTGGATTTTTGCCAGTTCTCTTGCTCCAATTATACCACAGATTGGCCTCTATGGATTGAAATATAAGGCTTTTTCTTTTATTCAGTGCATATTAAGTTAGGATGTGCAGTAGATGTTCCATTTTTCTGTCCCATTCTCTGCTGGAATCGGCGCACTCTTTCAGTTCAGTTTCGACTTCAGCATTTATCGGCAAGTTTTTCTTATAGCGGATGGTATGCTCAAGGCTTGCCCAGAAGTCCATAGCGATTGTACGGAGTTGTATCTCCACTGGCACATGGATCTCTTTTTCCGCAAAGAATACCGGCAGCCGGATCGTCAGGTGCAGACTGCGATAGCCATTTGGCTTAGGGTGTGAAATATAATCTTTCTCCGTGATGATTTCAATGTCAGACTGATCTTTTAAGCACTTTGCCAAAAAGAACACATCCTCCTCGAAAGAGCAGATCACCCGCACACCGGCAATATCCATGATATTTGCCTGCATGGTCGGAAAATCCAGAGAAAGTCCGCGCTTCTGCATCTTATTCATAATGCTGGACGGCGACTTCAAGCGACTTTTCATACTTTCTATCGGATTGCGATCATGCTGCAATGAAAACTCTTCGTTTAGAATTTCCAACCTGCTTTCCAGTGCTTTCAGCGCACATCGGTATTGCAGCATGACTTCCTGATACCTGCGATTTTCGCTTAAAAGGCGCTGGCACTGCAGATCATCTAAGCCTTTATCTGCCGCAACCGTCAAGCCAAATAAATTTTCACTCATAGTTTCTCCATTCCGCAGGGATAGGCGCTCCGCGCTGTCTGCTGCTCTTGTGTTACGACCTGATAAAAACTGTATCCGCCGGAGAGATGGGAACAGCTGAAACCATACTGCGTCAAAAGCCGACAGGCCAGATAACTGCGAAGCCCAGTCTGGCAATTCACATAGATAGGCTTGTCCCGCTCTAACTCGTCCAAGTGCTCCCGCAGATCGTCCAGTGGAATATTGCGGAATCCATTCAAGTGCCCACGCCGATATTCGCCTTCCGTGCGGACGTCCAGCAACGTCGCACTGCCATCGCAGGGCAAGTCCTCAATATCATTCCAATGGAACTGCTGCACTTTCCCGCTCTCCAAATCCTCGATCATAAAACCGGCCATATTGACCGGATCTTTGGCAGAGGAATAGGGCGGCGCATAGGAAAGGTCAAGTTCCGTCAGTTCCAAAGCTGTCATTTTTGCGCGAATGGCCGTTGCCAGTACATCAATACGCTTGTCCACACCGTCGCCGCCAACGATCTGCGCACCGAGCAACCGCAGGCTTTCTTTTTCATACAGTACCTTCATTGCCATTGACCGTGCGCCGGGATAATAGGCAGCGTGGGATGCTGGGAAAAGTACGACTTTGTCGTAAGCGATTCCTGCTGCCTGCGCTGCCTTTTCATTGATACCTGTGGAGGCCGCTGTCAAGCCAAACAGTTTCAGAACAGACGAACCCTGAGAGCCGGTAAAGTGGCTGTTGCCGCCGCAGATATTGTCAGCGGCAATGCGTCCCTGCTTGTTGGCGGGTCCCGCCAGCGAAATCAACGCTTTCTGCCCGGTTACAAAATGGGTGACCTCTACGGCATCGCCCACAGCATAGATGTCCGGCACGGAGGTTTCCATCCGTTCGGTGACAGCGATGCTTCCACGAATACCAAGCTCAAGACCGACATCTTTTGCTAAATGCGTGTCCGGGGTAACACCGATGGCCAGCAACACCATATCCGAATGCAGCGGCTCACTACTCTCCAACAGAGTCAGCACGGAATCTCCGTCCTGTCGGAATCCGGTGACGGTTTCCCACAACCGCAGAGTCACGCCGTGTCTGCGCATTTCCGCATGGACAAAGCTCGCCATGTCCGCATCCAGTGGTGCTAATAGCTGATTGGGTCGCTGAACGATGGTGACAGAAACGCCCATTTCTGTAAGGTTTTCCGCCATTTCCAGACCGATAAAGCCGCCGCCAGCCAAAACAGCGGTTTTCGGCTTCTGATCCTCTACAAAGTGCCTAATGCGGAGGGTATCCTCCACGGTGCGCAGCGTGAAAACACGCTCACTGCTGACGCCGGAAAGCGCAGGAACCGTCGGCTTTGCGCCGGGTGCGAGGAGCAGTTTGTCATAGGTTTCCGTGTAGACCTTTCCACTATCCAATGCGTGAACGGTGACGGTTTTCTCTGTGGGATCGATCGCAGT
>SKEJ01001185.1_pt1 | contig 14760 bp, 10 predicted proteins | sample 4826721 | NCBI WGS metagenome assembly SKEJ01 (sample SAMN11008812, study PRJNA524170) | human gut metagenome | biome: Human fecal sample; material: Feces; isolation source: fecal sample from pouch patient p31 | host: Homo sapiens | place: Israel: Tel-Aviv | collected 2015-06-02 | reverse complement strand
CCTTCCAGCCGTTCCAGCTCCTGCTCCATCGTCCCGCCTCCTCGTTTTGACACAACTATATATAGTATAGCGGTTTTGGGGGGATTTGTAAATACAACAAAAGCTCCCCCGAAGGGGAGCTGTAGGCGAGGGTCAATCCTCCACCCGCGCTGCGGCAAGCTCCTTCGTCAGCCGCCTGCGCACTGCAAAGTACGCCGGGATGAGGAAGAAGCAGGCGAAGAACCATGCCACAGGGCTGGCGATGCAGGCCGCAAAGTAGCCCCAGAGCGGCACGAACCAGAAGCCCACCATGGCACGGGCGACCATCTCGGCCACGCCCGCGAACATGGCAAGGCCGGAATAGCCCAGGCCCTGGATGGTGTAGCGGTAGATGATGAGGACAGCCAGCGGGATGTAGAACACGCTGTTCCAGAAGATGAAGCTGCGGGCATTCGCCATGATCTCCACCTCGCTGCTCTCGAGGAAGAGGCTGATGAGCGGCACATCCAGCACACGCAGGATGAGGAAGGATGCCACACTGTAGACGCAGCCAATGCCCAGCGCGGTATTGACGCCCCGGTCCACACGCTTGAGGTCGTGAGCGCCCATGTTCTGGCTGGCGTAGGTGGTCATGGAGGTGCCGATGCTCTCCAGCGGCACCGAGAGGAACTGGGCGGCCTTGCTGCCTGCGGTCTGCGCGGCCACGATGCTGCTGCCCAGACCGTTCACCGCGCCCTGCAGCACGACGCTGCCGATGGCGGTGATGCTGCACTGCAGGCCCATAGGGATGCCCATGTTGCAGAGCTTGAGGCAGTGGCTGGCGCTCAGACGGCCCTCTTCCCTGCTCCATTTCAGCTCCGGGTAGTGGTGGCCGATGTAGATGAGACTGCCGATGCCCGCCACCGCCTGACTGAACACGGTGGCGAAGGCCGCACCGAACGCCCCCATCCGGAAGATGAGGATACAGAGCAGGTCGAGGCCGATGTTCAGCACACTGGCCACCAGCAGGAAATAGAGAGGCCGCTTGCTGTCGCCCAGCGCGCGCATGAGGGCGCTGGTGACGTTGTACAGCAGGGTGAAGGGGATGCCCCAGAAAATGGTGCGGATGTAGATGTCCGCGATGTCGATGATGTTGTCGGGGGTGTTGGTCCAGACCAGCACCGCCCGGGTCAGGGCCACCGTCACCACCGTGAGCACGACGGCGAAAAAGAGGCTCAGCCAGACGGTATTGGCGGTGTAGCGCCGCATCTCTCTGTAATCCTTCGCGCCGAAGGTCCACGAGATGGGGATGGAGAAGCCGCAGGCGATGCCGTTGACGAAGCCCAGCACCAGATAGTTCAGGCCGCCCACGCTGCCCACCGCCGCCAGCGCATCCACGCCCACGAAACGGCCCACGATGATGGTATCCGCCAGATTGTAGAACTGCTGGAACAGACTGCCCAGCATCAGCGGCACCGCAAAGGCAAGGATGAGCTTGAGCGGGCTGCCCTGTGTCATGTCTTTTGTCATACAAAGCCCCTCCCCGGGCGGTCACTTAACATTTCTTTGCCGGATCTTTACCGACAAAAACGCCCTGCCGGACGAGGGGCAGGACGTTTTTCGTTTCATGAGTGGTATTATACTCAGCTCATCGTGATTTTGCAAGGGGTTTTTCTCAGATTTCTTCGTACAACATTGCTATTTTCTATCGGCGGTTTTTGGTGATTGTGCGCAGTGGAGCGGCAAGGCTGCCTGTGAGCAGGGCCCTCCTGCTGCACTCCCTCTCAGCCTTCATAATCGTACTTCCGTATGGAGTCATAAAAGGAATTCCACCAAGCAAGATCCGGCGACTGACTGACCCTTACCCATTTTCTTGTCTTCCAATCTCCTTCCCAATCCGGCGGCTGACTGACCCTTATCCATTTTCTCGTCTCCCAATCTCCTCTCAAATCCGGCGGCGGACCGCCATCCTTGCCCGGCTTCCACATCCAGTCACCCTGACTGTCCGTTACCCATCCGCCTGTTTCCGGCTGCTGGGTGCTTGTCTCCGGCCGCTGGACGCTTATTTCCGGCTGCTGGGCGCTTGCTTCCGGCTGCGGGGCCGTGGTAAGGCTGTCCGGCGAGAGAGTCGTCAGCCCGCTGAGGTCACCGACGGCACCCGTTCCCGGCTGAGTCAGCTCGGGCAGTCCGCTCAGGGAGCTGCTTTCTCGACCGGAGAGGACCGTTCCCCATTGCTCTTTCTCCTGCTTGCGGCGGGTGATCGCCTCTTCCACCCGGGCAGTCTCCTGCGCTTTCTGCTCCTCATCGCCAACGCGGTACACGAGGACCAGTTCCTTGCCGTTTCGGCGCAGGGCGGTCTCATCCGAGAATGTTTTTCTATCATATCCCGTCTGCCCGACAACATGGAATTGATAACGCCCCTCATGGGACAGCTCGAGTTCGAATGCGCCATTCACGCCGACCAGATCTTTGATCCGGGCCAGCGGAATGACCGCCTCCATCTCCCGTCCTTCCCCATCAAGGAACCGGATGCGAAGCTCATGGACCTCCTTTGCAAGCTCCCGCAGCGAGTCGCCTGTCATCCGAAAGAGTGTGCCGTGGGCATCGAAGCTCAGGACCTTGTTGACCGGGTCATACTCCGCCGTGGCCACGTCACCAAGCTCCTGTGTGCCATCCAGATGGGTGATCACGCCGACGGTCTCGTACATCTGCTTCACACGGTCCGGCACCTCGCCGACCTGCACGCTTGGAGCGTCGTCCTCGTCGTCGTCCTCGTCGTTCTCGGTATCATCGGGCTGTTCCGGCTTGTCCGGCTGCTCCGGCTTGTCTGGCTGTTCCGGCTTGTCTGGCTGTTCCGGCTTGTCCGGCTGCTCCGGTTGGGAGGGCGTCCGCCGGTCGTAGCTGTAGTCCTCCATCTTCTTCCCGTCGGGGTCGTAGCGGGTCAGACTACCGCCCGTCACCTTGTGGTCGTCGTCGGAGAGGGCGTCATTGGGGATCTCGCCGACTATGCCGCCGCCGATGGCCGCAGTTTTGCCGCCGGTGCTGGCGCCCGCCTTGGCCTCCACCTCGGCGTCGCCGGAGATGATGATGTGATTGGGATTGCTGGGCGGCGCATCCTGGTCTATCTCAGACCACGCACCCGCGCCGTCGCCAATGCCTGCCGCGCCGGGGCGGGGGTCGCCGCTGTAGCTGCCGCCCGTGGCCGACACCTTGCCGCCGGAAATCTCGATGTCGCGGCCCGGGCCGTACACACCGCCGCCGATACCGGCAGCACCCTCGCCGCCCACGGCTTCTATCGTGCCGCCGGTGATCTCGATGTTTCCGGCACCGCTTTCGTAGCCGCCGCCGATGCCTGCGCCGTCTTCGCCGCCCTCGGCGGTGAGGGAGCCTTTGGTGTCGTTGTCGTCCTTGATGGTCAGAGTGCCTTTCGACTCATGGCCATTCTTCTCGAGGCCCGCATTGTGGCTGCCGCTCTTCAGCTCGTTGGCGCCGTCCAGCTCGATGGCGGCATCGTGGTCACCCTGCACGGTGACGGCGGCTTTGCCCGCATCGACTGGGCTGTCACCGCTGCCATCCACCTCGGTCTCGTCGCTGACGTCCCCCTCGGTCTTGCCGCTGACGTCAATTTTCAGGTCGTCGAAGGTGACGTCCACGTTGCCCTCGGAGGTGTCGATGGTGACGGTGTTCTTATCCGACTCGCCGGTGATGACGGTCTCCCCCTCATCCTTCTCGAAATCCTTTTCACCCTGCTTGACATTGTTATAGTTTCCGCTTTCATCGCTCGCACCTTTGACCGTAATGTCGCCGTCGGCGATGTCCCATGTTTTCGCATAGGCCGGGATGCCGGAGCTCACCACGATGCCCGCGATGACGGCGGCGGCTACGCCCCGCCGGAGTGCGCTCTTCAGTCTCATAGTACATCTCGTTCTGTGTATCATGCAATGCCGTCGCTGCGGCTCAGAGGCTCTCCTTTGAGATGCTTATTTCTTTGGGCTGCCCCAAGTCCTCCGGTATCCAGAGCTTTATCTCACCCTGGGTATCCGGCAGGTCGTCCCAGTCGTCACCAAGGTCGGTATAGCGCCGCAGGTCACTCTCCAACGGATCGATATACTTTTTGCGCTCCGTGCCGGAGGGTTCGACCAGAACGAGCAGTGGCTTCTTATCCTCCTCGGGAGCGATGTCCTCAAATCGGGCAGCCAGCTGTTTCAGGGACTCGTCAAGTTCACGTCTGAGCTCTTCACTCGTTTTTTTGCTTTACCGTTTCCGCTCTCGCAGGCTCGAGCCACCAATCCAAACTCGGGAGGTCGTCCCTTTTTTTCGCAAATTGGAAGCCCATCTCCCGCTCTTGTTTCAGTAATTCGTCGAGTTCACGTCTGAGTTCTTCACTCGTTTTTCGCTCTACCGTTTCCGCTCTCTCAGGCTCGAGCCACCAATCCAAACTCGGGAGGTCGTCCCTTTTTTTCGCGAGTTCGTGGGTCAATATCAGCCACTCCTGCGGCTCTGGCGTCTGCACCGGCACCCACTCCAGATAGCGCTCCGACAGGTCGTCCCGCGTTTCGCCGTCCAGCCGGAGGCTGATGTCCTCCCTGTTCTGCTTCAGCTCCACGTCAGCGTCCTCGCCCGCCGCGTCGGCCATCTTGTCCACGCTATAGTGGGTCATGGTGTCCTCATAGCGGAAGAAGATGTCCTCCACGCCGTCCTCCCGGAGACTGGAGATGTCGGTGGTGACGGTGGAGCGGGGAGCGGCGCTCTCAATAAGCACCACATCCCTCGAGGTGAGATCCTCTCCGGCGTCGGAGGCCTTTACGCTGCCGAACACGGGGACGATGCCGCTCTCCGCGACCCCCGCAGGGTCCAGCCGCCGGATGGTGACCCGGCTGGAAAAGAAGCCGCCCACCACCATGCCGCCGGGCAGGGGTTCGGGGGCGTTCTCCTGCACCGGGGGCGGGACGTCATCATCATCGTCCTCGTCGTCGTCCGGCTGGGGCTTGGGGGTGGAGGTGTAGTCGTAGCCCATCCCCTCCATCACGGTGCCGTCCGCGTTCAGACGGGTCAGCCGTCCTCCCGTCACCTTATGTTCATCGTCAGAAAGGTTCTCCGTGGGTACTTCGCCGTAGCTGCCGCCGATGGCCGGGGCCTTGGCGTCCGTCATCTGGCTTCCCGCCTTGGCCGTCACCTCGGCGTCGCCGCAGATGTAGAGGTCTCCCGGGTTCGGGTCGTCGGTGTCGTCCGACGCGCGGCCTGCTCCGTCGCCGATGCCTGCCGCGTTGCTCCCGCCCACAGCCTCGATGGTGCCGCCCCGGATGGTGATGTTGCTGCCGGTGCTCTCGATGCCTCCGCCGATGCCTGCGCCGCCGAAGCCGCCCTCAGCGGTCAGCGCGCCTTTGGTATCATTGTCGTCCTTGATGGTCAGAGTTCCTTTCGACTCGTGTTCGTTCTTCTCAAGGCCCGCATTATAACCGCCGCTCTTCAGCTCGTTGTCACCGTCCAGCTCGATGGTCGCATCGTGGTCGCCCTGCACGGTGACGGCGGCTTTGCTCTCCCGGGCAGGGCCGTCACCGCTGCCATCCCCCTCCTTCTTGCCGCTGACGTCGATCTTCAGGTCGTCGAAGGTGACGTCCACGTCGCCCTTGGAGGTGTCGATGGTGACGGTGTTCTTATCCGACTCGCCGGTGATGACGGTGTTGGTGTCGTCCTTGTCGATGGTCTCGCCCTGTGAGACCTTGTTCTTTCCTTCGGCGTCGCCCGCTTTCACGGTGATGTCGCCGTCGGCGATGTTCCATGTTCCCGCATAGGCCGGGATGCCGGAACTCACCACGATGCCCGCGATGACGGCGGCGGCCACGCCCCGCCGGAGTGCGCTTTTCAGTCTCATAGTCTGTCCTCCTTTGGTCGGTTCGTCTTTTGAAGAATCAGCCTTTTCTGACACAAGCTTACCAAAAAATCCGGAGAATGTAAATAAAATCTGCGCGAATCGCGGTGTTTTCGGCGTGAATAGCCCTCTCCGTCTGCTTCGCAGACACCTCTCCCAAAGGGAGAGGCACTGGCCTACCCGCAGGCGCAAAAAAACCGCCACCTCACGGTGACGGTCAGACTTTCCGTTCAATTTATAATGACGCATTCTCAAACGCATCCCCTGCGGCCTTTTGCAGGGCGCCGATGGAGATGGTGCAGAGGGCCGCGAGGTCGGCGTCCGAGCCGTCGGCGGGGATGTCCGCCACCTCTTTCTCCGTCTTGCCCTTGAGGTAGCTGCAATAGCCCTCGCTGTGCTCGTACCACTCCTTGCCGAGGCTGGATGCGTTCCGCATCCCGTAGCTGTCGCCCAGCTCAAGCTTGGAGCGGACGGTGTCCGGGGCGGTGACGCCGCCGTCTGCCGCGATGGTCAGCGCAGGCTCTGCCATGTCGCCGATGGCGCTGGTCACACGGCCATCGGCATCCAGCGTCAGGGCCACGACGGTAAGGTCAACTTCTGCGTTCACATCCTTGTCGTCGGTGGCGGTGATGTCCGAAGAGGCATTCTCCGCCTCCACGCCGAGGCTCACCCGGTCGCCCTTCGCCGCGCCGAGGGCGGACGCATTCGTGCAGGCTTTCGCCACGGCGTCGCGGTACTGATCCACCCGGATGGTGCAGCCGGACAGCAGATCAGCGTCCACAGCCTTGCCGTCCTTATCCGTTTCCAGCATGGATGCCTGCTCGGGCGTCATGCCGGTGAGGTAGTCGGCGAAGTCATCGGCCTGCTCGGCCCAGCCCTTTTTCAGCGAAGATGCCGCTGCCAGCGGGTAGTCGTCCCCTTTCTGGCGCTTGGTGCGGTAGTCGGTGGGCATGGTGACGACGCCTTTGCCGTCGGCGGTAACTTCCACTTCCAGCTCATCCAGCATCACGTCGGCCAGCTTGCCGTCTCCGTCCAGCAGGACGGCGGCGGCGATGGTATGGATGGTGCCGGTGCGGGCCTCGTCGGAGGCCTCGGTCAGGATGCCGAGGCCGGTCTTCCAGCCGCCGGTCTGGGTGGTGCTGGCGCTGCCGGACGAGCCGGACATGGCGTTCGAACTGCTCATGCTGCCGGAATCGCTGCTGCCTTTGCGGCAGCCGGACAGCAGCAGTGCCGCCGCCACGGCACAGCTCAGAAGAGCTTTTTGTCTCTGTGTCATAAGCGTTACGCTCCCTTTCATCTCTTTGGGAGTAGTATAGCCCGACAGGAGTCTATTTATTTATGTATCTTTTTGTTGGAAACTGTGTTATACTTGTCCTGCGGCCTACCCCGCCCAGTTTTATGGGAAGGGAGGTGTTGTCCAATGGCGTATATTTCCACATTTATCCTGTCCGTCGGAGCAAATGTAGCTTCTTACTACATTTGTAAGTGGCTTGACGGATGGCTGAAGGGCCGTAAGCACTAAAAAGGACCCCCTTTCGGAGATTGCCGCTCCGGGAGGGGGTCTTTTCCTTTTGGGTGTGCCAATGACATATTGGCTTCCACATTTATCATCTTTATTATATGCGATTCCCTGCAAAAGTCAAGCACCCCGCAGAAAATTTACAACTGTGCTCTGAGACCGACGTGTTATCTGGCAAAGTTCCAAAATACCAGCGTATTATCGTCACAAATCAAACTTTGCCACGTTGGCAAACTTAAGGCTTGCTGGCAAAGTAGGTAGTTTGCCAATCAGGAGAACTTTGCCAGGTTGGCAAACAATCAATATTGAACGATATATCATTTAATTTATGGAACTTTGCCACTTATTCCACCGCAGTATCCCTCACATCAGCGGGCTCAGCAGGCGGAGCACACTGTCCAGCAGCGTCCCGGCCAGCGAGGTGCGGCAGTCGGCCAGCTGCACTTCCCGGCACTCCGGCAGGGTGCGGAGCACATCGTCCCGCAGGGCAATGACCTGACTGTTATAGAGCAGCAGCGCCCCGCACTCAAAGTGGAGGAAGAGGCTGCGGTAATCCATGTTGATGCTGCCCACCACGGCGGCGCGGTCATCGCTGACGTAGCACTTGGCGTGGAGGAAGCCGGGCGTGAACTCGTAGATGCGCACCCCCGCCCGGAGCAGCGGCACATAATAGGAGCGGGTCAGCCGGAAGACGAGCTTCTTGTCCGGGATGCCCGGCAGCACCAGCCGGACGTCCACGCCCCGCTTTGCCGCCGCCTTGAGGGCTTCCAGCATGGTCTCGCCCACCGCGAAGTAGGGCGTATAGATATAGACGTACCGCTGGGCCTGATTGATGATATTCAGGTAGACCGTCTCGGCCAGAGCCTCTTCGTCCAGCGGGCTGTCCCCGTAGGGCTGTATCACTCCGTCCGACTGGGCAGACAGGGACTCAGCCTGAGGCATAAAGGGCGCATAATCCTCCTCGCTGGGGCGGAAGGCGTTCCAGTGGTCAAGGAACATCACCGTGAAGTTCCAGACCGCCGCGCCCTCGGTGCGGAGAGCTGCGTCCTTCCAGTAGCCGAACCGCTCTTCTTCATTGATATACTCGTCGGCCAGATTGATGCCGCCCGTATAGGCTGTATTTCCGTCCACGACCACGATCTTCCGGTGGTCGCGGTGATTCATGACCAGCGACACCAGCGGCACCACCGGGTTGAACGGGATGCAGCGGATATGCGCCCGCTCCATCTGCACCACGAAATCGGACGGCAGGCCCAGCAGACTGCCGAAATCATCGTAGATGAGCCGGACGTCCACCCCCTGCGCCGCCTTGCGGACGAGGATGTCCTCTACCCCATCCCACATCTTGCCGGTGCGGACGATGAAGAACTCGAGGAAGATGAACCGCTCTGCCTTTTCGAGGTCGGCCAGCAGGTCAGGGTACATGGCCTCACCGCAGGGGTAGTATTTTGCCGTGGAGTTTTTCCATGCGGGGTACGGCCCGTACTCCGAAACATACCGGCTCAGTCCCCTGCTGGCGGGGTCGAGGGCGTCGGTCTGGCCCGGCTGCTGGGCGAGGTCGGCGGTGTGCTGGCGCTCCACCGCCTGCATCCGCTGGCGCATCCGCTTGGCGGGGGCCTTGTTGCCGAAGGCCAGATAGAGCGCACCGCCCAGCAGCGGCATCATGCCGATGAGGACGAGCCAGATGATCTTATAGTCGCTGTTCTCGTCCTTCCGCACGAGGTAGAGGGTGATGAAGAGGCTGAGGACGTTCAGCCCCGCATTCACCCACACCTTTCCGGCGGTGAGGGAGAAGAAGGCCCAGAGCAGCCAGCCGATCTGCAGCAAAACAAGGGCCACTGTGACCGTGGCCCTGTTGATGACACGATTGAAGAACCGTACGACCGGCAGCCGAAAGAACATCTGCGCCTCCCCCGCTGCCTTTCGGCAGCATTTTTATGGGAATAGTATAGCGCAGAGATGCGGAGATTTCAAGCTCAGGCGTCCGCGTCCTCGAAGCCCACCATGAGGCCGCCCAGCTCGGCGTAGTAGCTGCACAGGCCGCCGCACTCGGTCACCCGCACCTGTGCGCCCTCGAAGACAGCTTTTATCATATGCATCAGGCGCTCGGCGGCGGCGGGGTTGCCGCAGTGGGCAATGATGACCTTGCCGTTCGTGTAGCCGTGGCCTTTGAGCTCCAGCACGATGCGCTCGAGAGCGCCGTGCTCGCCGCGGGTCTTGCAGAGGACGTCCAGTTCGCCCACATCGCTGGCCTTGCCGATGACCCGGATGTTGAGCATCCGCGCCACAGCAGCCACAGCGGGCTTCACCCGGCCATTCCGGGCCAGATTCGCCAGCGATTCCAGCGAGAACAGCAGATGGGTGTGGTGACGGTAGCGCAGCATTTCTTCGCACACCTCGTCAAAATCCTTACCCTCTTCGATGAGCGCACGGATATGCTCTGCCAGCAGCACCAGCTCCGGGCCGGCAGACAGGCTGTCCAGCACAAAGACCTGAGCACCCGGGTGCTCTGCCTGATACTCCTCTGCGGCCAGCTGGGCGGCGTTGCAGCTGCCCGACAGGGTGCCGGTGATGGTGATGGCATAAATTTCATCTGCGCCCTCATAAGCCTCCAGCCAGTCGCCGATGTTGGGGCAGGAGGTGCTGGTCTTGCCCTTATAGGTGCGCAGGGCAGTCGCCATCTCCACGGCGTCCAGCGTGCCGTCGTCGAGGTATTCCCTCTCGTCGGTCACGATCTTCAGAGGCACAGAAGCAAAATCAATGCCGTCCAGCTTGTACAGGCTGGCAGAAGAGTCCACAACGATTCGTTTCATCTCATCTATCTCCATTCCGGCGGGTGTCCGCCGCTTTTTTACGTTCGGTGAGTCCACTATATCAGTTTTTTAAAAACCTGTCAAGCGATTTGTAAAATTCTTAATATTGTTTTCATAAACGGTTGACCCCGACTCAAAAATGCGATATACTACCACCATGAATCAGGAAATGAAACGCCGTGTCACGGCCTGCGCCGCCGGGTTTTCCCTGCCGCGCTACCGGGAGCTGCCCTCCGTGGGGCTGTATCTCGACCAGACCGTGCAGCTCGTCAACAGCTGCTTCCGGGGCTTCCCCGGGGTGGAGCTCACCCCCTCCATGGTGAGCAACTACGTCAAGAAAGGAGTCATCTCCCACCCCGTCAAAAAGAAGTATTCCCGCGAACAGCTGGCTTCTCTCATCTATATCGTATTGTCTAAAAATGTCCTCTCGCTGGAAAACATCGACACCCTGTTCCAGATGCAGCGGGCTCACTGCACCGCCGCCGAAGCCTACGACTACTTCTGCGACGAGGTGGAGAACTGCCTGCCCTACATCTTCGGTGCCAGCAGCACCATCTGCGGCCTCGACCCGGATGCCGACGACGAAAAGCGTCTGCTGCGCGGCACCATCGTCGCCGCCGTGAACAAGATGTACCTCGACTGCTGCTTCGTCGCCATGCGGCAGGAGGAAGCCCTCTGGCCGGGGATACTCGGCGACCTCGAATAAAAAGAAAAACGTCTGTACCTCCAAACGAAGTACAGACGTTTTTGTTATGCTCTGATTTCAGGCATCCTGCAGCTCACCACGGCTTGCGGCCTTGAGGTAAGCGAAGATGAAGCCGTCGAGGTCGCCGTCCATGACAGCGTCCACGTTGCCGGTCTCGTAGTTGGTGCGGTGGTCCTTGACCATCGTGTAGGGCATAAAGACGTAGGAGCGGATCTGGTGGCCCCATGCGATCTCGTTCTGGACGCCCTTGATGTCGTCGATTTTATCCATGTGCTGCTGCTTGGCGATCTGGTAGAGCTTTGCCTTCAGCATTTCCATCGCGTAGTCGCGGTTCTGGAACTGGCTGCGCTGGGTCTGGCAGCTGACCACGATGCCGGTGGGCTTATGGATGAGTCGGACAGCGGAAGAAGTCTTGTTGATGTGCTGGCCGCCGGCACCGGAGGAGCGGTAGACCTGCATCTCGATGTCCTCGGGGCGGATGTCCACCTGGATGGTGTTGTCCAGCTCGGGCATGACTTCCAGAGAGGCAAAGCTGGTCTGACGGCGGGCGTTGGCGTCAAAGGGAGAGACGCGCACCAGACGGTGGACGCCGTTCTCGCTCTTGAGCAGGCCGTAGGCGTTGGCTCCCTTGACCATCATGGAAGCGCTCTTCATGCCGGCCTCGTCGCCGTCCTGATAGTCCAGGACCTCGACGGTCATGCCGTGAGCCTGCGCCCACTTGTTGTACATCCGGTAGAGCATCTCGGCCCAGTCCTGTGCCTCGGTGCCGCCGGTGCCTGCGTGGAAGGTCAGGATGGCGTTGCTGTGGTCGTACTCACCGTTCAGCATGGTCATCAGCTGCAGCTCGTCCACAGCCTTGCCCACGGCGTTGACGGCCTCTTCGGCCTCCGGCACCATTTTGGGGTCATACTCCTCATCCAGCATGACCAGCATGGTCTCTGCGTCATCGTACAGGCCCTGCAGCTTCTCGAAGCGGGTCAGCTTGCCCTTCAGGTCGCCCACCTCGTCGAAGACCTTCTTGCTCAGCTCAGCGTCGTCGTAGAAGCCGGGGCGGGACATGGTGTGCTCCAGCTCCTGCACGCGCTTGCGGGAAGCGTCGATGGCCAGCGCCTCCTCCAAGTCCTTTACAGCGGTGTGGTATTCAGCCAGCTGTACTTTCAGTTCATCAGTGGTGATCATCGTTTTATTCCTCTCGTCTCAAAAAACAGGAGCAGCCTCTTCATCATCAGCCACGCACATGGGCAGGCCCGTCTTAGTACAACCTCTCAGTCTCGCTGACGCTCGACAGCTCCCCTAGTAGGGGAGCCTCTGGCGAAACCGTTCACTTTGCGGGGACTGCCAAAGCCTCCCCTACCAGGGGAGGTGGCACGCCGTAGGCGTGACGGAGAGGTTGTACGAAGGAAAGCCTGCCCGAGGACTCGGCCAATGACGGAGAGATTTACTCCTAAAAGATACAGTTTATACACAGATACTTCATTAGTATACCCAGAATCCATGATAAAGTAAAGAGGAAAAAATACCATTGTGCTGGAAATTTGAAGATTTCCGCCTTTTCTTTTCCGCATTTTAAGTGTATAATACTGATAAACTACCCTATTCATTGGAGGATGTTATGCCAAAATACTATGGCTGTCCGTGTGAGGGCTGCGGCAAGCCCCTCACACTTCAGGATGACATCGTGGTCTGCCCCGACTGCGGCGCGCCTTATCACCGCGTCTGCTACGAGAAGCTGGGCCAGTGCGTCCACCGCCCCGCCCACGCCGCCGGCTACGAGTGGAAGTTCCCCTACGAGGAGAGCCAGCTCCGCACCTGTCCGTCCTGCGGCGAGCGCACCCTGCGGGATGAGGAAACCTGCCGCTGCTGCGGTGCTGTGCTGCCCCCCGAGGGGCAGGAGCCTCCTTCTTCCCTCGACAGCGATGAAGAGACTTTCGACTACTCCCAGATGTACCGTCAGTTCGGCACTTCCGCCGACCCGGAGAAGGAGTTTTTTGAGGACGCCTTCGGCAAAGAGGCCAAGATGGACGGCATCGCCCGTCAGGACTGGCTGGACTATATCGGCCCCGCCGCCCCCGCTTACCTCGCCGCTTACAGCCGGATGCAGCTCCAGAAGAGCAAGGTATCCATGAGCTTTTCGGCTCTGCTGTTCGGCCCCTTCTACTTCTTCTACCGCAAGGCGTGGAAGCCGGCCTTCGGCTTTCTGGCCGCTGAACTTCTGCTGGCAGCGCCCACCTTTATCGAGATGCTGCAGCTCTCCGGCAGCGCCCTCGCCCCCGCCATGAGCGCTTCCGCTCTGACGGTATTTGCCCGGGTCTGCTCTGTCCTCAGCTTCGTGCTGATGCTGGTGCGCGGTATGTACGGCAAGTGGCTCTACCGCAAGAGCGCCGCCGACCACATCCGCCGCATCCAGTCCGAGTTCCCCGACGCCCAGCAGCGTCAGGCCGTGCTCCGCGCCCAGGGAGGCGTCAGCCTTGGGGCCGTGCTGCTGTGTATGCTGCTGCTGATGGTGGGGGGCAGCGCCTTTACCCTGCTGCTGGGCCCCGATCTGCAGGCTCTGCTTACTGCTCTTGCCGGCTGAGGCACCCTCAGCCGAGACTATAAACCAAAGGAGTCTGAATCATGAAAAAGATCACCAAGGCGGTCATTCCGGCAGCAGGTCTGGGCACCCGGGTGCTGCCCGCCACCAAGGCGATGCCCAAAGGAATGCTCCCCCTCGTGGACAAACCCGCCATCCAGTATCTGGTGGAGGAGGCTGTCCGCTCCGGCATCACCGACATCCTTATCATCGTGAGCCGCAATCAGGACATCATCCAGGACCACTTTGACCGCAGCCCTGAGCTGGAAGCAAAACTTGCTGCTCCCGGCAAGGAGAAGATGCTGGAAGAGTGCCTCGGCATCTCTGATCTGGCCAACATCTTCTTCGTCCGCCAGCAGCAGACCCTCGGCCTCGGCCACGCTGTCAGCATGGCCAAGCCCTTCACCGGTGACGACCCCTTCGTGGTCATCTACGGTGACGACGTCATCTGGGGCGAGGACCCGGTCTGCGCCCAGCTCATCCGTGCCTACGAGGAGTTCGGCCGTCCGGTTGCCGGCGTATCCGCCGTGCCTTGGGCCGACGTGAGCCGTTATTGCAGCCTCAAGACCACCCCCATCCATGACAATTACTTCTTTGTGGACGATATGATCGAGAAGCCCAAGAAGGGTCAGGAGTTCAGCAACTACTCCATTCTGGGCCGTGTGCTGCTGACCCCGGAGATCTATGACATCCTCGCCAGGACCAAGCCCGGTGCCGGCGGCGAGATCCAGCTGACCGACGCCATGGCCGAGTATGCCCGCAGCTACGGCGGCATGACGGCTGTGGAGTTCACCGGCAAGCACTACGACATGGGCAACAAGCTCAAGGTCGCTGAGGCACAGGTGGAGCTGGCCCTGCAGCACCCCGAGATCGGCGAGGCGTTCCGCGCCTACCTGAAAGAGTTCTGCAAGACGCTGTGACCCTCTCAGTCACCTACGGTGACAGCTCTCCCAAAGGGAGAGCCTTTGGCAGACCGGGTCACTTTCACCTGACTGCTGGAAGTTTCAAATAACATAAAAGATAGTGCCCTGCTACAGAGATTCACAGCAGCTTGACAAGGTTCTCTTGTCTAGAAGCCGCTGCCCTCTATAGCAGGGCACTACTGTTTCCGACAAAATCAAACTTTGCTCGTCCAGCGTGGGCCTGACCGGCCTGCCAAGGCCTCTCCCCATGGGAGAGGTGGCATTGCGAAGCAATGACGGAGAGGGCAAAAAAGCGCCCTCACCTTGTCATCGGTGAGGGCGCTTTGCTGATTGCTGATTATTTTGATTGGGTTGATTATCTCAGATTAGTCGCTGACGTAGGGCATCAGAGCAACGT
>SKEJ01001178.1_pt1 | contig 14828 bp, 10 predicted proteins | sample 4826721 | NCBI WGS metagenome assembly SKEJ01 (sample SAMN11008812, study PRJNA524170) | human gut metagenome | biome: Human fecal sample; material: Feces; isolation source: fecal sample from pouch patient p31 | host: Homo sapiens | place: Israel: Tel-Aviv | collected 2015-06-02 | reverse complement strand
AATTCTGAAGAGAGAGCGATATTATGGAAAACGATTCACTGATAGAGGTACTCTCGTAAAAATGATCGAAGATTATATAGATTACTACAACAATAAACGCTTGCAAAGGAATCTTGGAATTTTAACGCCAATGGAAAAACATGAAATTTACTTGCAAGCTGCATAAAAACTGCCAGCAGATAAATTTCTACTGGCAGGAAAAATTTATATTTTTTCAATTGTCTACTTGACGGGGAGCGGTTCATTCAGTGCGACAGCCCCTTTTTTCGCATTATTTTTTCAGGAGTGCTGCTGAATGCTCTTCAGTTAAAATAACTCCGCAATCGCCGCGATCTTCTCGCAGTTTTCCGGCAGCGAACCGCTTATTTTCGGTGACTGGCGCGTTGCCACGTAACGGCTTGCAATTCCGGCAGAGGCTGCACCGTGGCAGTCAGCGATATCGTCATTTCCTGTCATCAGGCATTCTGCCGGATCGAGGTGATACTGCTTCAGCAGCATCTCATAAAACGCCGGATCCGGTTTTTTCACACCGGCATCTGACGAGAGCAGGATTCCATCAAAGTATCTTGTCAGTCCAAGCACGGAAATTTCCGGCGCGGTGAAAAGCGCCTGTGCGTTGGACAGCAGAAAAACCTTCTTTCCTGCGTCTTTTAAACGCTGCAGCATTTCCGGCACGCCGGGGAACAGTTTCAGTTCTTCTATCGAAATCGCACGGAACATTTTCGCCAGATCTGCAATTTCTTTTTCCGTTACCGAAACAGCTTGATCCTCAAACAGTTGCCGGAACACATCCGCAATGTCGATTTCCGGTACATGGCTGCCGCGGCATTCCATTTTAAGCGCAGCTTCCTGCTCTTTGATTTTTGTCTCATACGCCATCCGGAGTTCTTTCGGCTCATAGGCGGCCCCTTTCATGCCGAAGAACAGGCTCATTTTTTTCCAGAGATACGCTTTCTTTTCATTCGTATGTATATCTACCAGAGTTCCATATAAATCAAAAATATAATTCTGATACATCCTTCATCATCCTTTCTGTACGGAAGGTTTTCCACACGACACGTATTCTACCAGACTTTTCTCCACAATTCCATGTCTTTTTTCCAGACTTCCTATCTTTTTTCTCTACCCGGGCTGTCCATCAGACCAGATCGTTGAAACCTGTTTTGTCTTGCTCTCTGTAAGAAAGAATCCTGCCCGGAGGGCTTTTTACTTTATCGGAAAATTCAACGAAGTTTCCGGTAACGTAAAAAAATTCCCCCGTACAGATTTTGTCCGCAACAGGGGAATTCATTACATCTCACAGTTTCCTGCGAATTGTAATCTTTGATTTACTTTCTCGCATCCAGCATTTCTTTCACCAGACGAATATACTCCGGTGTTGTTCCGCAGCAGCCGCCGACAATGCCTGCACCCGCGTCTACCAGAATGTTCATATATCTTGCAAACGTCGGCGCATCCATGCTGTAGATTGCCTCACCGGTCGGCGTAATTTTCGGCAGGCCGGCATTCGGTTTTACGATAACCGGTACTCTTGCCACTTTTTTCATGGAATTTACGACTGCCTCAAGCTGATCCGGTCCGACCGAGCAGTTCAGTCCTACGGCGGATGCTCCCATTTCCTGCAGTGTCTCAACTGCTTCCACAGCGTTTCCGCCGAACAGGGCAGAACCGTCTGCTTCCAGCGTCAGAGAACACATAATCGGCAGATCGCAGACAGAAAGTGCAGCATCCATAAAGACACACGTTTCGTCTACGCTCAGCATCGTCTCCGCTACCAGAAGATCAACGCCTGCATTTGCTACCGCTGTTACCTGCTCTGTGTAGGATTCCAGCAGCTCTTCATAAGAGAGATCGCCTTTTGGCTGCAGCATTTTTCCCGGTGTGGAAAAATCTCCCGCAATCAGCGCACCTGTTCCGGCAAGCGCTTTTTTCGAAATGTCCACCAGGCGTGCATTCAGCTCCTCCACCTCGTTTTCTCTTCCATAATCCGCTAATTTCAATCTGTTTGCACCAAAGGTCGGCGCATAGACAATCTGGCTTCCCGCCTCCACGTAAGCCTTCTGTAAATTTGCCAGAATATCAGGATGCTCCAGAACCCAAAGTTCTGTACTGACTCCTTTTGGCATTCCCGCTTTTGTCAGATTTGATCCGGTTGCGCCATCCAATAAAATGACACCTGCTCCGGCAAGCTGTTCAAATTCTTCTCTTGTCATTTTCTTTTCTCCATTCTGCCCGAGTTCCCTGCAGCACATGTCCGCGTATACTGACAAATCCCGGCTGTTTTTTTCTGAACCTGCCGCGCTTTTCGCGTCAAATTCATGTTCAGTATAGCATTGTATTGTTTTCCCGACAAGTAGAAAAAGAGGTATCCGTTTTGGATACCCCTTCGTCTGTTTCTGTTCACGAATGTTCAGCAAACCCCGACATTCTCAATCATGATGCGCGTCTGAATGATGTGTCTCCGAATGATGCGTCTCCGAATGATGTGTCCTGCCCGAGCTGTTCCCCCCACCGGACGGGATATTCTTCGGTGACCCCGGAGACAAATTTGTTCCCTGGTTCACACGGGTTGCTTTCTGTCCATTTTCCACCTGCGAGGATGCCGATACCGTTGAAACACCCGAATCGGAACTGTTTTCCGTTGCAGCATTTTTTCCACACGCAACGAAAGCCAATACTGCTGTACCGACAAGTACGGAAATTACTGCCTTCTTCATTTCTCCACCTTCTTTCCTGGTACATCGTTTTCGCCTGAACATTAGAGCGTGTCTGAAAAATTATTTCCGCAATCTGTGAGATACACTCTGGTTGTAATTTCATTTTAAATGAACTTCTTACTATTGTCAATCTACTCTACAAATTCCCTATTATTTTCTTTTTTTTGTTCCAAAATATTTTCAGACACAAACAGCAGCCGGACCCCTCTCCCGGATCCGGCTGCCGTTTGTCCTGTATCGTATGCTTTTATTCTGCAGTGCTTGAAGACGTCGAAGCAGTGCCTGTGCTGCTTGTCGATGTCGTTTCGGTACTGCCTGATGTCGTGCTGTCAGACGTTGTACTGTCCGTTGTTGTACTGTCGGTTGTGGTTCCATCTGTGGAATCTGTAGAAGCGCTGTCAACTGTCATCGTATACAGATCTGCGTCGGTTACTTCAAGTTTTTTCCAGTTGGATGCGACCTTGATATCGCTCTCCTTTACCCATCCATCCAGTGTATCGTTGTACTTATCCGATTTGCGGTTGGAAATGATAGTCTGTCTTCTGGACTCGGTTTTATCCTCGTCGAATGCTTTATCTACACGGATCACATAATATGCATCGTCGCCTTCGATGACACCGTCATAATACTCGCCATCCTTCAGCTTTGCTGCTTCTTCCGCTACTTTATCTCCAAGAGAACAGGTATCGTCATCGTCTTTCTCCGATCCGGTTCCAAAGGATGTCTCGGAAGAGGTCAGATAAGAAACCTCAGAGGAGGAATCGCTGTCGGAACTGCTCGATGTGCTCGCGCTTGAAGCGTCGGATGCGCTTGTGTCGGAAGCATCGGAAGAAGAGCTGCTCTCATCGGAGCCATCTGCAGAATCGGTGGAATCTGCGGTATTCTCCGCATTTAACTGATCGTTCAGCTCCTTGCGCAGATCGGTAAACGATGCGGTTGCCGGATCCTCAGACTCTTTTAAGAGATCCAGGAATCTCTGTGCGATTTCTTTCTTTGCCGCTTTTTCCTCGTCCGTCAAATCAATCGTTTTTCCATCGTCATCCTTCTCGGTTCCTGCTGTGGATACCGTGATGTAGCTGATGGAGGTCTGCTTTGCCTCTTCATCGGATACCTCGGTATCTACATCTGCGATGATCGGATCATAAATTCTGGTCTGAATAACATACAGCTCCAGTGCATCCTGGATGTCCTCAACGGTTGCGTGCAGCTTTTTCATCACATCGTCACCGTTCTTATCTGCGAATGCCTGTGCAGCCTCTTTCGCCTGCTGTTTTTCCTCGTCTGTCAGGGAAATTCCGTATTCCTCTGCGTGCTGCCGCATCAGAAGCTCTTTTTCGATCGTATCAAGAGACTGCTCCTTGAACGTTTCCCCGGTAGTCTTTCCATCGTCGCCTTCCTTGTCGTACATCTCAGACGGCATCTGCATTCCGTACATCGAGTACATCTTGGAATAATAATTGTACATGGTTGCCTGCTGATATCTCAGCATGAAATTTGCCTGTCCGAGTGTAATCGACTCGTCATTTACAGTAACTGCCGTTTTTGTTCCGTCCACATTGTCGGAACCGCAGCCAGTCAGTCCCATCGCTGCCATCGAAGCACTCAGCATAACGCAGACTGCTTTTGCTTTTAAATTTTTCATTACTTCCTCCTCATGCAGGGCGAAATGTATGCTCAAAAAGAGTTTTTCTTTTTACACGTTCGAATTTCCGGTCCTGCATCGATTTTTATAAACGCTTTTCCTATTATACCCTTTTTGTTGATACAGGGCAACTTTTTTCTTCCCTGTTCACGCCTTTTTCACACGATTTTGTGGTTATGCGAGTATTTCACTCCTGTGTGATCTGCAGCAGATCTTCCACCAGTGCATGGCTCTTCTCCAGCAGATCGATCTTTTCCTTTGAATTTCTCCGCCGCGGCGTGTAGACAAACGCCAGCGACTCCATCTGGAATTTCAGTTCGTCTCGGTATTTCTGCAGCAGCTCCGGAATCCGCGCCACATCGATTTTGGCATGCTGCTGTAAGGTGACTCGTACCGAATCGCCCATCTGTTTCAGCTCCGTCACATACGCACAGTGCGCCAGCGCTTTCAGTTCTGCAACAGCCAGAAGATTCTGTACATTTTTCGGCGGTTCCCCGAAGCGGTCGGTCAGCTCCTCCGTCATGTCCTCATACTCTTCCTTATTTTCAATCGCCGCAATTCGCTTATAGGTGTCAAGCTTCAGAGCCTCGTTGCTGATGTAGCTGTCCGGAATATAGGCACTGACATTCAGATCAATCGTTGTCTCGAACGCCTCTGCCGGTGCGATGCCCTTCGCCTCCTGGACAGCCTCTGCGAGCATTTTACAATAGAGATCGTATCCAACCGATTCCATATGGCCCGACTGCTCTGCGCCCAGCAGATTTCCGGCGCCACGGATCTCAAGATCACGCATTGCAATTTTAAAGCCACTTCCCATCTCCGTAAATTCACGAATCGCATGGAGACGCTTCTCCGCCACTTCCTTCAACATCTTGTTTCTGCGGTACATCAGAAATGCGTAGGAAGTCCGGTTCGACCGTCCAACGCGGCCGCGGAGCTGATAGAGCTGTGACAGTCCCATCTGGTCGGAATCGTGGATAATCATCGTGTTGACATTCGAAATATCGAGTCCTGTCTCAATGATCGTTGTTGACACGAGCACATCGATCTCTCCGTTGATAAATCCGTACATGATCTTCTCGAGCTCGCGCTCCTTCATCTGCCCGTGCGCAAAGCCCACATTTGCATCCGGCACGAGCTTCTGGATCGTGTTCGCCATATCCGCAATCGACTGGACACGGTTATAGACATAGTAAACCTGCCCGCCCCGCGCAAGTTCACGGTTAATCGCCTCGCGAACCATTTCTTCATTGTATTCACAGACAAAGGTCTGGATCGGCTGGCGATCCTGCGGTGCTTCCTCGAGCACACTCATATCCCGGATGCCGATCAGGCTCATGTGCATGGTACGTGGAATCGGCGTCGCCGTCAGTGTCAGAACATCCACATTTTTTTGCAGCTGTTTGATTTTTTCTTTATGCGTCACGCCGAACCGCTGCTCCTCATCGACAATCAGAAGGCCAAGATCTTTGAACTTTACGTCCTTCGACAGAACGCGGTGTGTTCCGATGACAATATCCACGAGTCCTTTTTTCAGATCCTCCAGCGTTTTTTTCTGCTCTGCCGGCGTGCGGAACCGGCACAGAAGATCAACGCGCACCGGAAAGTCCTTCATGCGCTCAACGAACGTATTGTAATGCTGCTGTGCCAGAATGGTGGTCGGAACGAGGTAGACGACCTGTTTGCTCTCCTGTACTGCCTTGAACGCTGCACGGATTGCAACCTCGGTTTTGCCGTATCCGACATCGCCGCAGATCAGGCGGTCCATGATCTTTTTGCTCTCCATGTCCGCCTTTGTCGCCTCGATCGCCGCAAGCTGATCGTCCGTCTCCTCAAACGGAAACAGTTCCTCAAATTCCTTCTGCCAGATCGTATCCTTTCCGAACTGATAGCCGGATGACGCCTGCCGCTCGGCATACAGCTTCACGAGATCCTGTGCGATATTTTTTACCGCATGGCGAACCCGTGTTTTCGTCTTATTCCATTCCTGACCGCCGATTTTATTCAGCTTCGGCACCTTTGCAGCTTCGCCGGACGCATACTTCTGCAGCGTATCGAGCTGGGTGGCCAGCACATAGAGGTTCGATCCGCCCGCATACTCGATTTTCATGTAATCACGCGTTACGCGGTCCATCTCAATTTTTTCGATACCGCGGTAAATACCAAGACCGTGGCTCTCATGCACGACATAGTCACCGATCGATAGATCTGCAAAATTCTGGATTTTCTGACCGGAATACTCCGATTTCTTCCGGTTTTTCTTCTTCTCTTTTCCAAAAATATCCGTCTCTGTGATCAGCACAAATTTCTGCATCGGATATTCAAAGCCTCTGCGGGCCGCGCCGTGGATCAGCATGACCTCGCCCGGTTTCAGAACACGCTCCTCATTCTCGCTGTAGAAGGCCGGAATCTCCTCATTCTGCAGGTCCTCCGCCAGATGCTGCGCCCTCGTCCGCGACGGACTCGCCAGTACAATACGGTAACCCGCTTTTTTCCAGGATTTCAGATCTTTTACCAGAAGCGGGAACTGATTGTTATACGAATTGACCGATTTCACCGTCACACTGAACTCGTCACGGATATTCCACTCGCCCTTCTGCGGCTCCATCAGCGATACGGCAACACAGCCGCGGCGGTTCAGTTTTGCCACAAGCTCCGCCGTACTGCACATCAGCTTCGCCTGTCCCGGCAGGAGGTATCCCTTTTCAAGACGGTGGCTCACGCTCTCCTGAAATTCTGCTTCCAGCGCATCGGCACACTCGATGATGCGGTTCGGCTCATCGAGGAAAATGCGGCTGTTCTCCGGCAGATACTCAAGAAACGAGACGGTCTCCGGATAAAAATAATGAAGATACTGCTCCGCTCCCTGCAGAATTTCGCCTTCTCCGATCTGGTCGCAGATTTCCTCTGCTGCATGGCGGATCCTTGCCGCTTCCTCTGTCATCATTTTGTCGCGGAATTTTGTGCTTTGCGCTTTCGCCTCTTTTTTAATCGCTTTCACACCGCGCGCAATCGTATCCTCTGTTAAAATCAGCTCCGATGCCGGATAGATTATGATTTCCTCGAGGTTTTCAATCGACCGCTGGCTCTCCGCATCGAAGCTTCGGATGGAATCTATCTCATCGCCCCAGAGCTCAATCCGGATCGGGTTCTGTTCCGTCAGCGGATAAATATCGAGAATGCCGCCGCGGACGGAAAACTCGCCGGTCGACTCCACCTGAAAGGTACTCTCATAGCCGAGCTGCACCAGCTCTTTTCTTATTTTATCCAGATCGAGTTCGCTGTCATTGCGCAGATGGATGCAATGTTTTTCGAACACGCCAAGAGGCAGAAGAAAGTCCATACATCCCCCTACACTGGTGATGATGGTAACTTCCTTCCGCTCAAGAAGTGCCTGGATCACCTGAAGCCGCTGCCGGATCAGTAGATTTCCGTGAATGTCTGCCTGATAGAAAATCAGGTCCTTCGCCGGATAATACAGCGTCTCCGCATCGTACAGCCGGTAATCCTCATATAATTCTTTTGCTTTTAATTCATTTTCCGCGATCAGAAGCCGCACCGGGGCATCCTCGGAGAGACCTGCAATCATGTGGGCTTTCTGGCTTTCCAGACAGCCCGAGATCACCGTCACACCTGCGGTTCCTTTTTTCAGATCACGGAACAGCTCGTCAAAACGGGCAATTTCTTTGATCGGTTCTAATAACGCTTTCATTTTCCTTACTCTGCCGGGTTTGCAGATTTGCGGTTATACTCATTCATAGCTGCGTCCACATCCCCGTTCAGCATCTGCTCAATTGCTTTTGCCGCATGCTCGATCGCCAGATTTACAAGGGGACGTTCGTCTTTCGTAAACGGACTTAACACGTAGTCCGCCAGATCCCAGTTTTTCGGTTTCTCACCGACGCCGACCTTCACACGCATAAAATGGTCGGTGCCAAGATTGGCGATGATGTTTTTGATGCCATTGTGGCCGCCCGCGCTTCCTTTTTTGCGGATACGGATCTGTCCCGGCGCCAGGCTGATATCATCGTAAACCACGATCAGCTCGCTCTCCGGATCCACTTTGTAATAGTTCACCAGCTCCCGAACGGACTCGCCGCTCAGGTTCATATATGTCATCGGCTTTGCGACAATGACTTTCTGGCCTGCGATCATGCCCTTTCCGAACAGTGCCTTGTGGCCTGCACCGGAAGACGGGATCTGATATTCGTCGATCAGGTAATCGATGGTGTCGAATCCGACGTTGTGCTTCGTGCCCTCATACTGGCGCGTCGGATTTCCCAAACCTACTATAATAAACATACTTCCTCCTGCAATGCAGACAACAGAGAGCAGAAAAAACTTTCCCTGCCCTCTGTTGTCTGATGTATGATTGTTCCTTTTCTTTAGTTAAAATATACCAGTTCGCTCTCCGGTTTCTTGGCCGGTTTGATTTCTTTTGCATACAGAACCGGGCCTTCGCCATCGTAAACCTTCATATAGCCCCATTTTACCGTTGCAGTCACGTCAACCCAGGAACCCATTACGAGAGATTTGGCGCTTGCGCATTTGCAGACATAGCCGATAAAAGAAGTATCATCTGCACAGCAGGTCATTGCCATACGACCCGGAACAAAGAAATCGGCTCCGACATCCTTGCTCTTTAATACCATACCGCGGAAATGAACAGTCTTGCCCTCGTAACGCTCCGGGTTGTCGCCCATATCGACATACCAGATTCCGTAATCGGCATCGTCGATCTCGATCACATCGGCATCGGTATCAAACGGCATCTGATCCTCAAAAATGTTGTCAATTTCGCCTTCTTCATTCTCAAACAGAACGTCGCATGCCTGATTGACTACTTTGATGCTGCGGCGGAATGCCGGAAGCGGATCTTCCGGACGACAGCGGTTGAACATAACCATATCCGCATTTTTTGCCATCTCCATGAAAACAGATTTCATATTCTGCATATAAATCTGGAAGCAGCTTGCATCGACCGTCACAATCTCCTGTACAATGCCCCAGCCGCGCGGCAGCTCCATTTCTTCCAGTTTTTTTACACTCCAGAGCGGATTGTATTCCAGAATAATACGCTCCGGGCGATATCTACGGTTCAGTTTTTTCAGGTAATCTAAGGTAAACTGCTCCGGTCCTTCTACGATTTCCAGTACTGTATTGTGTTTGAGCAGTTCTTTTTCGTCGTACTCTACTTCACCTTCTTCGGTTGTGATCAGAAGGGTCGGTCCGTCGATCTGGAAATAGTCCTGTGCTACGGTAAAATTGATAAAAGAGGTTTTTCCACTCTCCAGAAATCCTGTTATGAGATAAATCGGAATTTCTACTTCGTCTTCTTCGTACATTTTGTACCTCCGTTGTCTTTGACGTACTCCCGGAATCTTTCTGCACTTGCTTTTGCGGCTGAGATTCCGGGCGTACCTTTTGCTTTGTCTCTAAATCAAGAAAAAAGCTGCCACATCGGATTTTGTTTCTGATGCGGCAGCTTCACTACAGTTCACAGGTACCCTGCGGACCGTAATTTTCGCAGCTACTTTGTATTTTTACAGTCCGAACAGCTCTGCCAGCTTATCTTCTGCTAATTTGGAACCGATGACACAGATTCTTCCGGTGAATTCCGGTGCTCCGTCACGTACTTCGTACTCTTCCGGAACCATATCGAAATAGATCCACTGTCCATCGGCGCCTGCTACCATACCTTTGGCCCGAAGAACCATACCATAAGCGGTATCCTCGGAAAGTTTCTTTAAGATGCCTTCGATCTGCTCTTTGGTGAAGGTCTTCACAGTCTCCTGACCCCAGCTTGTGAAAACTTCGTCTGCGTGATGATGGTGATGATGATCATGACCGCAGCCGCACTCGTCATCGTGGTGATGATGATGCTCATGTTCGTGATCATGGCCGCAGCCGCACTCGTCATCATGGTCGTGGTGATGATGCTCATGCTCCTCGTCGTGATCGTGGCCGCAGCAGCACTCGCCGTCATGGTCGTGGTGATGATGTTCATGTTCATCCTCATCATGATCGTGATGATGGTGCTCATGCTCCTCATCGTGGTCATGGCCGCAGCAGCACTCGTCGTGGTCATGATGATGGTGATGATGCTCTTCCTCTTCTACCTGCTCAAGGTTGATGATCGCACCTTCCATCGTATCGAGTACTTTCTTGCCGCCCAGAACTTCAACCGGTGTGGTGATGATGTGTGCTTCCGGATTCAGCTCGCGGAGCATCTTTACTGCTGCCTCTACTTTTGCAGTGTCAGCCTTATCGGTACGGCTCAGGATGATGGTTCCTGCGCTCTTAACCTGGTTCTCGAAAAATTCGCCGAAGTTTCTGAGATACATTTTGCATTTCATAACGTCGACTACGGTTGTTGCGGAATTCAGGGCTACGCCTGCTTCTTTTTCTACACCGTCTACAGCCTTGATGACGTCGGAGAGTTTACCTACGCCGGACGGCTCGATGATGATGCGGTCCGGGTGATATTTGGTGATAACGTCTTTTAATGCTGCACCGAAGTCTCCTACGAGAGAGCAGCAGATGCAGCCGGAGTTCATTTCACGGATTTCGATACCGGCATCTTTTAAGAAGCCTCCGTCGATTCCGATTTCACCGAATTCGTTCTCGATCAGAACAACCTGCTGGCCTTTCAGTGCGTCTCCGAGGAGTTTTTTGATCAGGGTCGTTTTTCCTGCGCCCAGGAAACCTGAAATAATGTCTATTCTTGTCATTGATTTAACCTCTTTATCTTGTTGATTCCGTTTATAGTTAGCTGCAAAAGGGCCGAAGTTTATCCTCCGCCCCACACTCACGCTTATTATAGCAACCATAGAACAAAAAATCAAGAGAATTTCCCTTGCTTTTTCTGCATTTCACCATTATAATATATTACATGTCTTTTCTGCTTTAACGCGTTGAATGGGCAAATCATTTTACCTATGAATGGGGGATTTTTTTATGAGTGGAACGAAAGAAAAAAAACTCAATCTGCCACAGTCACTGCTTTTGCTGCTGCTGATCATCGTATCCGTCGCAGTCTGTATCCGCCTGAAAACCGGCGGTCCTATGATCGGCCTGTTTGCAAGCTGGATTTTTATCTATCTGTTTTGTAAGATTTTCGGTATTTCTTACGCCAACATTGTTGCCGGCGCATACGATGCCATCCGTATGGTCGTCCCGACGCTCTGCCTTCTGATGGCCATCGGTGTCATGATCGGCACCTGGCTGCAGAGTGGCACCATTGCCACCATCATTTCCTGGGGCTTAAAAATGATTAACCCGTCCTGGCTGCTGCCTCTGACGTTGCTGTTCTGCTCCATTTTGAGTGTTGTAACCGGTACTTCCTATGGTTCCGTCGGAAGCGCAGGTGTTGCCATGATGGCGATCGGAAACGCCATGGGTATCCATCCTGGCATGGTAGCCGGTGCTGTCATCTGCGGTGCCATGTTCGGTGACAAATTAAGTCCTCTTTCCGATACCACAAACCTTGCTCCGGCCGTTGCAGATGCCAAACTTGGCGATCATATCCGCTCGATGCTCTGGACCACCCTTCCAACGTATGTAATTACCTTAATTCTTTTTACTATTCTCGGTTTCCAGCAGACCAGCGGAAGCTATACCGAGGGAAGCATTACCGTTTACATCGATGCTTTAAACGGTGAATTCCAGCTCGGATGGATTACCATGATCCCTGCCATCCTGATTATTGTATTGCTCCTCTGCAAAGTAAATGCGATCTCTGCACTTGGTCTTTCCAGCTTCGCTGCCGGATTTGTTTCCTATTTTGTGCAGCACGATACTCTGCAGGGCATCATCCGCACAGCTTACAACGGTTACACAACCGCAATCGAAGAACCGGTATTACAATCCATCTTAAACCGCGGCGGCATGGGAAGCATGCTCCAGTACGTAGCCATTATCTGCTTTGCTGTCGGCATGGGCGGCATGCTGGAAAAACTCGGTGTACTGGATCACATTCTTCAGGCGATTGTAAAGAGAATCAACAGCGATGGAAGTATGATCCTGGCAACGATGATTGTCGGTTACGTGACCAGCCTCATCAGCTGCTCCCAGCCGATGGCACACGTTCTGACCGGCCGTCTGATGGCACCTGTCTTTCAAGAGCGCAAGGTTGCACCGGAAATTCTTTCCCGCTGCCTCGAAGACTCCGGAACTATGGCTGGTCCTATGATTCCATGGCATGGCTACGGCGTATACATGGCCGGCACACTTGGTGTTGCATGGTCGGCATTTTTCCCGTACTTATTCCTGCTTTACCTGACCCCGGTTTTCAGTATTTTCTACGGATTTACCGGAATTTCCATTAAGCATCTTCCGGAAACCCAAAACAATGAATCAAAAGAAGAGAAATAAGGCAAAAGCAGAAATCGTAACAGGAAATCATAAACAGAAACAGAAACAAAAAAGAAAAGGAAAAGAGAAAGAATGCAGACAAAACTTGTTCTTCTCGGAACCGGCACACCAAATGCGTGTCCGAATGCCAACGGACCTTCCTCCGCTGTCGTGGTCGGTGACCGTGCTTATCTGGTAGATTTTGGCCCTGGCGTTGTCCGCCAGGCCTCAGCCGCCTATTTTAACGGCGTGGATGCCCTGCGGCCGGATCTTCTGACCGTTGCCTTCTGTACGCACCTTCACACAGACCATACCGCAGGATACCCGGATCTGATTTTTACTCCGTGGGTGCTGGAACGCCCGGTTCCATTGAAAGTTTTCGGGCCAAAGGGCTTACAGCACATGACCGATCATATCTTACAGGCCTATGAAACCGACATTGATTTCCGAATTCACGGTTTCGAAAAAGCAAACGAATCCGGCTACCGCGTTGAGGTAACAGAAATTGAATCCGGCATTGTCTACCGGGATGACCTGGTTACGGTGGAGGCTTTTCCGGTCAGCCACGGAACACTGGAATGCTACGGCTATAAATTCACCACACCGGACCGCACAATCGTCATCACCGGCGATACCGCTCCGCTGGATCTCGTGGCAGAAAAATCGAAAGGCTGTGATATCCTGCTGCACGAAGTGGAATACGCCGCCGGAATCTCCTGCCGCGAACCAAAATGGCAGAAATACCACCGGGAAGTGCATACGTTAAGCACGGATCTTGCCGGTGTTGCAAAAAAGGCAAATCCGAAACTGCTCGTTACGTATCACCGGATTTACCATATGAATGTACAGGATAACCACAAAAACCTTGCCGCCGAGATGGCATGGCGCGATACTGCGATACTGGATGAAATCCGGGATGCAGGGTATGACGGATATGTCGTGAACGGAAAAGACCTGGATGTATTTTAACCGAATCAAGCAAGTCCCAGCCCACTGCTTATTGCTTCACGCAATAGAAGCAGTGGGCTGGGACTTGCTTGTATCAGGAGTGGTACAAGCCACTCCTGATAAGCTGCGAAGCAGCTATTCGGTTATGAGCAAGTAGCGAAGCGGATTGCGAATATCCGCTTTGACCAAAAAAACGCGGTAACTGCGCAGAGTCATGCGAAATGGAAGAAAAATCAGTCTTTTTCGGAAGCTTCGGCTGATGTTTTCTCTTCTGTGCGTTTTCGGAAATCCCGGGGGCTGCAGCTGTAGGTACGAAGGAAGATTTTGGAATAGTAGCTCTGATGATTGAAGCCGCATGCAGTACAAATTTCCGCGATCGACAGTTTCGTATTGTTTAAAAGATGGCAGCTCACCTCCAGGCGGTAATGGTTCAGAAAATCGATCGGACTCTGGTTCAGATAACGACGGAAAATCTGACAGCACTTGTTGCGGCAGACTTTTCCGGCGGCCGCAATTTCGTCGAGATTGATGGACTCGCTGTAGTGGCTGTAAATATAAGACACCATATCACGCTGTACGAGAAGATCCGGCTCCTTCGGTTTTGCGGCCGCCTCATTTGGCATCATCGGATGGCTGCGCAAAAGACGGCACCATAAAAGCGATAGAAGTGCGGCGGCTTCTATTTCATAGGCGGCCGGATGCTCTTTTTTAATGCGGAGAATTTCAGGAAGAAGCTGCAGTGCTTCGGCATCCTCCGGAAACTCCGGTTTTAAATGAAGATATTCCAGAGACGGATTCGAGAGAACCGGTGCAATATACGACTGGTACAGAACACTGTTCGTGATGAAAATTTTGGGATGACACAGAATACGGATAAAATCGCAGTCCTGCCCGTTTTCGGAATATCCGTAGTGCATTTGGCGGGAATTGACCATGAGGGCTTCACCGGTATTTAACAGCACACGTTTTCCATTCATATAATAGTTCATCTGTCCGGAGCGGATATACACCCATTCGATGTCTTCATGCCAGTGGCAAAGTGCCCTGTGATCCGGATAGGAAGAAAGCAGTCCTTCCCGGATATAAAGCGGAATGCCGACTTCATCGTAGCGGACGATCTCGGATGCGTCCTGCATGACTTTTGTAATTGGGTCATTCATCATAAAAAC
>SKEJ01001170.1_pt1 | contig 14909 bp, 10 predicted proteins | sample 4826721 | NCBI WGS metagenome assembly SKEJ01 (sample SAMN11008812, study PRJNA524170) | human gut metagenome | biome: Human fecal sample; material: Feces; isolation source: fecal sample from pouch patient p31 | host: Homo sapiens | place: Israel: Tel-Aviv | collected 2015-06-02 | reverse complement strand
GCGGTAGGTCTGGGCAACCTTTGGCGATTCCCCTATCTGGCGGCACGGTATGGCGGCGGTATTTTCCTGCTGGTGTACCTCATTCTCGCGCTGACGTTCGGCTTTTCACTGATGGTTACCGAGATTGCCATCGGACGAAAGACCCGTCTGTCTTGCATCGGTGCGTACAAGGCGCTCGATAAGCGGTTCGGATTCCTCGGCTGGCTGGCGGCGTTCGTGCCGTTCATCATCACGCCGTATTACTGTGTTATCGGCGGATGGGTTATGAAATACCTGTTCACCTTTATCAGCGGCAACGCACTTGAGGCGGCCGACAACGGCGGATTTTTCAGCAATTTCATTGGCTACGATGCGGGTTCGCTGTCCTCGACGATTTTCAGCTTCAACGGACCGACCCCGTGGTTCATCCTGTTCGTGCTGGCGACCACCATTGTCGTTATCTTCGGTGTTGAGAAGGGCATCGAGAAGGCAAGCCGTATCATGATGCCGATTCTCGCCATTCTGGCGGTCGTTATCGCAATTTACTCGCTGACCATTCCGGGTGCGCTGCAGGGCCTGAAATATTATATTCTGCCCGATTTCTCGCAGTTTTCGGTATCTACCGTGCTTGGTGCGATGGGACAGATGTTCTACTCGATGTCGCTGGCAATGGGTATTATGATCACCTACGGCTCCTACATGCAGAAGGAAAATCTGCTTGAGCACTCTGTCGCCCAGATTGAGATTTTCGACACGCTGTTCGCGTTTGTGGCCGGTCTGATGATTATTCCGGCGGTTATCGCGTTCAACGGCGGCGATCCGTCTCAGGTAAACAGCGGTCCGGGTCTGATGTTCATCACTCTGCCGATGGTATTCGACTCCATGAAGTTCGGCACCATTATCGGCGCGGTATTCTTCCTGCTTGTACTGTTTGCGGCGCTGACCTCCTCCATTTCGCTGATGGAAACACTGGTTTCCGTGCTGATGGACAAGGCACACATGAAGCGCAAGACGGCTACCATCGCTATTACGGCAAGCTGCCTGATCATTGGCATGCTGTCCTGTCTCGGCTATGGTCCGTGGGCAACGATCACCATTATCGGTATGCAGTTCCTCGACTTCTTTGACTTTATCTCCAACTCCGTGCTCATGCCGATCGTGGCGCTGCTCACCTGCATCCTGATTGGTCATGTAGTCGGCACCAAGGTCATCGCAGACGAGGTAAAGGAAGGTGCCGGTTCGTTCCACCGCGAGAAGCTGCACCGCGTTATGGTGCGCTGGGTGGCTCCGGTGATGCTGGCAGCGATCCTCGCTTCGGAATTGGCAACAAAGGTATTCCACCTTTTCACAATCTAAATAGCTGTCGCGGAACTACAGTTCCGCCGACAAGAGGAACGGACCGTGGGCCGTTCCAAAGTCGTCCGAAAGTTCCCATACGGAAACTTTCTCCCTCTTAGGGTATAAAAACCGAGATACATGCTCCCGGTTTTTATGGATTGCTCTGCAATCCTATTTCATGCGCGCTGACGCGCGAAAAGAAACGATATTCAGGAGAAAACCAATGAAAACTGTAACCATTTACACAGATGGTGCGTGCTCGGGCAATCCGGGACCCGGCGGTTGGGGTGCGATCCTGCAGTACGGCAAGGCGGAAAAGGAGCTTTCCGGCTCCGAGCCGTCCACCACGAACAACCGCATGGAGCTGCTCGGTGTAATTACCGCCCTCGAGACTCTCAAGGAGCCGTGCTTGGTCGATCTGTATTCGGACAGCAAGTATGTTGTTGACGGCATTACCAAGGGCTGGGCCAAGGGCTGGCGTGCGCGCGGTTGGGTTAAAAGTGATAAGAAACCCGCAAAAAATCCGGAACTCTGGGGTCGTCTGCTCGATCTGCTGGATAAACACGAGGTGCGGTTCCATTGGGTCAGGGGTCACGCGGATAATCCATATAACAACCGCTGTGACGAGCTTGCCGTCGGCGAGTATCAGAAGTATAAATAAAAGCAACACCTTCTTCACCAAGTGTGAAGAAGGTGTTATTTTTTGTGCAAAAAGGTCTCTTTTACGCCGATATAGAGTAAAACCACGCCGAAAGCACGCCGCAGCAGGTCGGTGTCCACTCTTGCGGCAAGCAGCGCCGAAAGCACGGACGTCACCACGCCTGCCGGTACGCAGCATTTGACCGCTTCCCTTTCGATGAGTCCGTTTTTGCGGTGCGAAATCAGCGCTGCAGGCGCGCACGAGAGAAAATACAGCAGGTTGATGCCGCCCGCCTGATACTGCCCTGCCCCTTCAAAAAGCGTCAGATACAGCAGCAAAAGTGAGCCGCCGCCAATGCCGAAGCCGCTTAAAATACCGGTCAGCAGACCGATTGCGACCGCAAGTACCGCGCTCACAGCAGCAGGACGGCACGGACGCCGCCATAGAGAATCAGCACGCCGAATGCACGGCGCAGCCAGTCTGCCTTTACCCTGCCGAATAACTTTCCGGCCAGCACGCCGCCTGCCGCGCCGCCGAGCAGATACGGCACCGCCTGCGCAATCGGCAGACCACCCTTCAGCCAGTAAATGACTGCCGAGACCGCACACAGCGGGAAAATTACCGCGACTGAGGTCGCAAACGCGCGCTTCTGCTCCATGCCGCACCAGGAAATCAGCAGCGGTACAAGAAATAACCCGCCGCCTGCCCCGAAAAATCCGTTTGCTGCACCGGAAAGAGCACCTGTGACCGCATATTTCACTGAAATTTTCATAAAAGAAACCCTCCGGTGACAGTTTGCACCGAAGGGCTTGTTTTTATGTGTATTATTTGTCGGCTTCGCGCTCGCGTTCCTCTTCCTTTTTGAGCTTCTGCTCGTTGGCGTAAACACGGTTCTGCAGACGGCACAGTTCCTGTGCAAGCGGGTCCGGCAGGTTGATCTGGTCGAGCGTATACGCCGGAGACGGACCGACACGCTGACCGGCAATCTTGACGACGCGCGCCTTGATGCCGACAACCGTGGAATCCGGCGGAACCTCCTGCAGTACGACAGCATTCGCGCCGATACGGCTGTTGTCACCCACCTTGAACGGTCCGAGAACCTTCGCGCCGGTCGAAATGAGCACGTTGTTGCCGATGGTCGGGTGACGCTTGCCGGTGTCGTGACCGGTACCGCCGAGCGTTACACCGTGGTAAATCGTGCAGTCGTCGCCAATCTCAGCGGTTTCACCGATAACGATGCCCATGCCGTGGTCAATAAACAGGCGTTTGCCAATCTTGGCGCCCGGGTGGATCTCAATACCGGTCATATGCCGCGCAAACTGCGACAGCGCACGCGCAAGAAAGAAATGCTTGTGTTTGTACAGCCAGTGCGCCTGACGGTGGTAAAACAGGGCGTGAAAGCCCTGATAGAGCAAAACAACTTCCAGTGTGGTGCGTGCTGCCGGGTCGCGGTCCCGGATCGAGCGTGCATCTTCAAGCAATCCCTTAAAAATCATAGTATCCCTTCCAAACTTTAGGGGTATAAAGCAGTATATGTAATCGGAAGATAAAAGGTTCCGACAGCCGTTTATGATACTTGCATAAACGAACGATAGTATCATTATAGACTCTTTTCGGTGAAAATTCAAACACTACGTTGAATTCCGTGAAAAAAGTGGTATAATGTAAGAAGATTATGCTGAACGAGGTACGAAAATTATGAAAATTACTGTCATGGGACTGGGTTATATCGGCCTGCCGACGGCGATCACGCTGGCTGAGGCCGGTTTTGAGGTCTGCGGCTTTGACGTAAACAAAAAGACCATCGAAACCCTGCAGGGCGGCCATATCCATATTGTAGAGCCGGGTCTGCAGGAAGCATTTGAAAAGGCTGTTTCACACGGTCATCTGCATTTTTCCGAAGAGCTTGGCAAGTCCGATGTATTTTATATTTCGGTGCCGACGCCGTTCTTCAAGGACGAGAACGGCAGCCACAAGGCCGATCTGCGCTTTGTAGAGTCTGCAGGCCGTATGGCAGGCAAGGTGCTCGAGCCGTCCAATCTGGTCATTCTGGAGTCCACCGTGCCGCCGCACACCTCCGAGATGCTCGCACGCGTACTGAGCGAGGAATCCGGCATCCCGATGAATGAGATTCACGTTGCACATTGTCCGGAGCGCGTTATCCCGGGCAACATGATGTACGAGCTGAAGAACAATGACCGCATCGTCGGCGCCCGCACGCCGGAGGCTGCTGAAATGGCGGCATCCATCTACGAGAAGGTGCTTGAGAAGGGTGTCGTTCACAAGACCGACGACCTGACCGCCGAAATGTGCAAGCTGACCGAGAATACATTCCGTGATGTCAATATCGCTTACGCAAACGAGCTGTCCGTCATCTGCGACAAGATGGGCATTGACGTTTTTGAGCTGATCAAGCTGGCAAACTGCCATCCGCGCGTTAACATCCTGACCCCGGGTGTCGGCGTTGGCGGCCACTGCATCGCAGTTGACCCGTGGTTTATCTACGAGCAGTTCCCGGCGGAGGCAAAGGTTATCCTTGCGGCACGCGAGCGCAACGAGAACAAGCCGCACTTCGTCGCTGACAAGGTTGTAGCAAAGATGAAGAAGGTAACCGACACGGTCGGCGTGCTCGGCCTGTCCTATAAGCCGGACGTTGACGACCTGCGTGAGTCGCCGTCTATCGAGCTGTGCCACATCCTGCAGGAGAAGGGCGTAAAGGTTATCGCGTGCGAGCCGTTCGCCAAGGACACTGAGGTGCAGAACATCCCGAACGTATCGTTCGAGGAGGTTCTCAAGGCAGATTATCTGGTCATCACACTCGGTCACACGCTGTTCAAGGAGAATAAGGACAAGATCGCAGAGAAGCCGTACTTCGACTGCGTTGGTATGATGGAATAATTTCGCAAATAACAGAAAGCCGCCTGTCCGGGCGGCTTTCTGTTATTTGAAGTAGGAATTAGTCGTTAGAAATGAGTAATTATGGGCGTTCTGCCGCTGAAATCCGGTTCATATAATGCGGAACAGGGGAGAGGTGGGATGCCGATGGACGATATCTTACAAGTAAATGAGCGGCTGCGCGGCCTGATATGGGGCGCGCCCATGCTGATTCTGCTGCTTGGCACCGGATTGTACTTCACGGCGGTGACCGGAGTTTTTCAGGTGCGGTACTGCGCGCTCTGGCTGCGGAAAACGCTGTTTTCCTGCTTTACCGGTGCCGCAAGACGGACAAGCGGCGGCGTTTCTCCGTTTGCGGCCATGTGCACCGCACTTGCCGCAACGGTCGGTACGGGCAACATCGCGGGCGTGGCAACCGCGCTGACGCTTGGCGGTCCGGGCGCGGTGTTCTGGCTGTGGGTGAGCGCCTTTGTCGGCATGATGACCGCGTTCGCAGAGAACACGCTCGGCATGCTCTACCGCGAGCGGGGAGCGGACGGCAGCTGGCGCGGCGGAGCCATGCTGTACCTGAAAAACGGTCTGCACAGTCCGCTATTGGCGGGAGCCTTTGCGCTGTTCTGTGTGCTGGCATCGTTCGGTATCGGCAACATGAGCCAGTGCAACTCAATCGCGCAGGGACTTTCCGGCTCGTTCGGCATACCGAGCGGGATCGTCGGCGCGGTGACAGCGGTTTTGCTCGGCGCGGTGCTTCTCGGCGGCCTCAAACGGCTGTCCCGCGTGACGGAAACACTCGTGCCGTTCATGGCGCTGTTCTACATGGGCGGCGCGGTCGTTGTGCTGTGGGTGCATCGAGCGAATCTGCCGCAGGCGTTTGCGCAGATTTGCTCAATGGCGTTCGATACAAGGGCAGGCACGGGCGGCGTGCTCGGCTACGGCATGACGCAGGCCGTCCGGGCGGGTGTGTCGCGCGGCATATTTTCAAATGAAGCCGGACTGGGCTCGTCCGTCATGGTGCATGCCGCCGCAGACGCAAGGGAGCCGTGTGAACAGGGGATGTGGGCGGTGTTTGAGGTGTTCTTCGACACGATTGTGATGTGCAGCGTCACCGCGTTCGTCATTCTCACGAGCGGGGTATACGACGTAAGCCGCTACGCGCTCGCGTCCGGCACGCCTTTGCTTTCTCAGCTGACAACCGGTGCACAGCTTACCGCAGAGGCGTTCTCCACCGTATTCGGACGGTTCGGCGGGGGCTTCGTTGCGGTGTCGCTCGCGCTGTTTGCATTCTCGACCCTGCTCGGCTGGTCGTATTACGGGCAGCGTGCAGCGGCCTATTTGATGGGGGAGCGGGTAATTCCGGTCTACAAGGCGGCCTTTCTTCTGGCGGCGGTAGCGGGCTGCATGATGCGGCTTGAGCCGGTGTGGGCGCTCAGCGACACGTTCAACGGCTTGATGGCGCTGCCTAATCTGGCGGGCGTGCTGGCACTTCGGCGGCAGGTGATTGCAGAATGGTGTCGCTATAAACGCAATTTATGACGTTAAACCATTGCAAGTTGCACAAAAATATCCTTTCGGACGGAAAAAACAGGATTAGCACTTGTAAATCCGGTTAAATCCATATAAAATAGAATGGAATTGCGGACACGATTTGTCTGTGTATAAGGGGGAAATAAGGAATGGACGTTACGGCAACTGTTTGGACACTGCTGCCGCCGATCATCGCGATCGCGCTTGCACTGATCACGAAGGAGGTTTACTCCTCACTGATGATCGGTATTCTTTCGGGTGCGCTGCTCTATACGGGCTTCCATCCGCTGAAAGCCGTCGAGACGACTTTCACCATCATGGGCAGTAAATTGGGAGATAATATCAATATTTGTATCTTCCTCGTACTGCTCGGCATTTTGGTATCGCTCATCACCAAATCGGGCGCGTCACGCGCATACGGTGAGTGGGCGGTCAAGACCATCCGCAGCCGGCGCGGCGCGTCGTTTGCGACCTCGTTCCTCGGAATGTTCATTTTCGTGGACGATTACTTCAACTGCCTCACCGTCGGCACGGTCATGCGCCCGGTGACGGACAAGTACAACATTTCCCGGGCAAAGCTGGCGTACATCATCGATGCAACGGCGGCTCCGGTCTGCATCATCGCGCCGATCTCCTCGTGGGCGGCGGCGGTCGGCTCGTCTCTGCCGGAATCGAGCACGCTGGACGGCTTCTCGCTGTTCCTCAAGACCATCCCGTTGAACCTGTACGCGCTGCTGACGCTAGCGTTCCTCATCTGGCTGATGGCGGCGGACTTCGACTTCGGCCCGATGAAAAAGTACGAGCTTGCACACAAGGATGACGATCTCTCTCTGATTGAGGAGACTCACGTTGTAGCCGGCTCGGGCAAGGTTTACGACCTGATCCTGCCGATCAGCGTACTGATCGTGCTCTGCATTGCGGGCATGCTGTACACCGGCGGCATTCTGGACGGCGCGAACATTGTCGAGGCATTCGCAAACTGCGATTCCTCCACCGCGCTGGTGCTCGGCTCGTTCTTCACGTTGCTGTTCACCTTTGTGCTGTACATCCCGCGCAAGGTGCTGTCCTTTGGCCAGTTCTGCGAGGCTTTCACCGAGGGCTTCAAGGCGATGGTTCCGGCCATCCTCATCCTGACGCTCGCGTGGACGCTGTCCGGTGTCTGCCGTGAAGAGTACCTCAACATCGGCGGCTTCGTATCCTCTGTGGTGAATGCGGAATCCACCATCGGTATGTTCATGCCGGCGGTATTCTTCCTCATCGCGCTCGGTCTGGCATTCGCGACCGGTACCTCCTGGGGTACGTTCAGCATCCTCATCCCGATCGCCATTGCGGTGTTCGGCGATGCACCGTCCACCATGCTGGTCATGACGGTGGCGGCCTGCCTGTCCGGTGCGGTCTGCGGCGACCACATCTCGCCGATTTCGGATACGACCATCCTCGCATCCGCAGGCGCGCAGTGCAACCACATTGATCACGTTTCCACGCAGATGCCTTACGCGCTGATGATCGCGGCGATAAGCTTTGTAGGCTTCCTTGTCGGCGGCGTGACCGGAAACGACATTCTGGCGCTTGGCGTAGGTGTGGTGCTGCTGGTGCTCACCGTTGCGGTTATTACTGCACGCCAGAAGAAAAAGGCGTAACGACGTCAATTAAAGTCGCAAAATTATGCTCTCCCTTCGGGGAGAGCATAAAATTGCAATAAACCCCATTTTATCCGGTCAAAACTGGATAAGCAGACTCCCGAAAGAAGGTATCCCATTTGACCACTGACCTTACCGTCGGAAAACCGTCGCAGAAGCTGTTCTGGTTCTCGATTCCGCTGCTGCTCAGCGTTGCGTTCCAGCAGCTGTACCAGATGGCGGACTCCATCATTGTAGGCCGTTTTGCCGAGACCGTAGAAGCCGGTGAGCTGGCGCTGGCCGCTGTCGGCGCGAGTTACCCGATCACGCAGCTGTTCGTTGCGGTCGCAACCGGTATCAACATCGGTACCGGCGTACTCGTCTCGCAGCTGTTCGGTGCAAAGCGCTATCTGCGCATGAAGACCGCCATCTCGACCGCACTGCTCACCACCACGACGGTGGCGCTGCTGCTGACGCTGATCGGAGCCATCGGTACGCACGGCATCATGAACGCGCTGTCCACGCCGGAGAATATCTTTGCGGATGGTTCTCTGTATCTGCGCGTGTATGTGTTCGGTCTGCTGTTCCTGTTTATCTATAACGTGTGTACGGGTATCTTCAATGCCATGGGCGACAGCCGAACGCCGCTGATCCTGCTTGTGCTGTCCTCGGTCGGCAATGTCATTCTGGATATGGTATTTGTTGCCGGTCTGCACTGGGGCGTTGCCGGTGTTGCATGGGCGACGTTTATCGCGCAGGGCGCGTCCGGTATTCTGGCGTTTGTGCTGCTGCTGCGCCGTGTGCGCTCGTTTGATACGGGCAACCACTTCGTGCTGTTCGCGCCCGAAATGCTGCGCCGCCTGACAAACTACGCCGTGCCGTCCATCGCACAGCAGAGCTTCGTATCGGTCGGCAATGTGGTCATCCAGTATTATATCAATCTGTGCGGTGCGACTGTCATTGCGGGCTTCTCGGCGGCAAACCGCGTCAACCAGTTTGCGCTGACCTGCTGCATGTCGTTCGCGTCCGGTCTGTCGAGCTATGTTGCGCAGAATATCGGCGCCCGCAAGCTGGACCGCATCGGTCCGGGTCTCAAATGGGGTGCGGTGTATTCGCTCGGCCTGTCCGTGGTGTTTATGGCGATCTATCTGCCGTTTGCGAACAAGATCATCAGCCTGTTCGTTCCGGCGGGCAGTGCCTCCGGCGTTATTGATGTTGCACGAGGCTATCTGTTCACGGTCGTGCCGTTCTATCTGGTCGTATGCACCAAGTTCGTGTGCGACAGCGTGCTGCGCGGTGCCGGTGCAATGCGTCCGTTCATGGTAACGACGTTCTCCGACCTGATTATCCGCGTGGTGCTGTCCATTGCGCTGTTCTATGTGGTCGGCAACGAGCACGGTATCTGGCTCAGCTGGCCGATCGGCTGGTTCCTCGGCTCGGGTCTGTCGGTGTTCTTCTATAAGTCCGGTGCGTGGAAAAAGAATCTGCCTACATTCTAACCGGTCGCAAAATTGCGAAATGAAAGGGTTTCCTATCGGGAAACCCTTTTTTATGACCTTTTCGTGCCTGTTTCTTAATAATCTTCCGGAATTTCTACAGAAAGAGCTTCGTTGGACGCGTAAACCTCCAATTTTTTGCTTTCGGGTAGGGACTTTATGCATTTCGTTCCCGCAAAACTGCATTTCGTGAAAAAGACGTTCCGGCTGATCGAAAATCTGCTATGGTATAAATACAGCAGACAACGCGGAAGGCACGGACAGCACCGTCGAGTAACAGCTTCGATACCGGCTGATGAATTGCAGGGTCACAGCTTCCGCAATATAAAGAACAACTCCTCATAATTGAGATACCCCGTCGGATGGAAAGCGAGTAAAATTCCGTTCGGCGGGGTACTGTTTTGCACGAAAAAAACGAGGCGCGCATGTCGGTCACAGGAATGGTGGGAGAACCGGGGTTTTGAAATTGCGTGACGATTGCGATTCTGTGTGGTATGATGGAGAAAAAACAGCGGGAGGCGTTTGGGTGAGGATACTTTTTATCTGCCATGGCAATATATGCCGCAGTCCGATGGCAGAATATCTTATGAAGGAACTGGTAAAGCGAGAAGGCGTCGCGGGTGACTGGGAGATCGAATCGGCGGCTGTCAGCCGTGAGGAGATCGGCAATCCGGTGTATCCGCCGGCGCGGCGCAAGCTGCTTGAGCAGGGAATCCCGTGTGGCCATCATGCGGCGCGGCAGATGACGCGCGCAGATTATGATCGGTTTGATCTGCTGATCGGCATGGATCGGTCCAATCTGCGCACCATGCAGCGCATTTGCGGCGGCGATCCGGACGGAAAGCTGCATTTGCTGCTGGATTTTACCGACCGAAAAGGCGAGGAGGTCGCTGACCCATGGTATACCGGCGATTTTGATGCCGTGTGGGAGGATTTGCTGGAAGGGTGTCAGGCGCTGCTGAGGGAATATAGGTAAGAAAAAAGGAAACCCGGGTGGGTTTCCTTTTTCTTAGGGTTACTCGATGATTTTACTGCCGCCCTTGTTGACTTTGAGCGTCATATCTTTGTAACCATCGGCATAAATAACCAGAATGTTCTCGGATTCGGAAAAGTCCTGCGAGTAAAATTCGATGTATTTATCGGTAGAACTTGATTTTACATTATATTCTCCGGTTTTAATCCACCAACTGGAACTATCCATCAGAGAAAGTGTTTTACCATTCAGCGTAATTTTGGTAATACTGTTAAGGTAAGGCTCTGCGGCTGCATTAGAACCGCCCTGATCGAAATAGAGTGTACCACCATAATTGAAACCCATGTTACTGGGATAATCTTTTTGAGTAGTTTCGCCTGCGTTACCGTTGCCACTGGTATTGCTACCGGAATTATTGCCGGAGTTGCTGTTATCATTGTCAACCAGATTGCCGTCCTTGGTGATGGTAACCGTCAGTTCCTTGTAGCCGGTAGTGGTGATGGTAACGATATTGTTGTCCTCGGTGAAAGCGGAGTTACCGAGAGAAATCGAGCCATCGGTAACTGCAATAGAATACTTATTGTTGTTCCATACAGAACCAGAGGTGTAAGAAGTTGAGTTTACTTTAATTGAAGTAATGGCTTTCATGTAATCGTCATTATTCATGCCGAAGGTAATCTTGAAATCACGGGAGAAATCTTTTTCAGCACTTGTCGGAGTCGGTGCATCCTTAGTGGTGACCTCAGTATTACCAGAGTTATCCTTAGCCTTTACTTCAAAGGAAACGGTCTGCTCAGTGTAATAATCCGGAGCCAGAGTCAGCGTGTAGGTACCGGTTGCATTGTTAAACTGCGTCTCTTTAAACAGGTTTGCACCAATCGTCAGCGTATTGCCGTTGACCTTCCAGCCAAGATTAGAGCCTTCCTGACCATCCGGCAGTACATTGCGAGTCGTGCCATCAGGACCGGTCATGCGAACAGCGGTATTCTTATTCAGATATTTGAAGAAATCGCAAACGCCATTTACGTGATCTGCACTGCTGCAGGTGATCGTAACATCATTGCCAAGTTCAACCGATTCCGGTGCAGAAAGAGAAACGTTTTCCTGTTCTTTATTTACCGTCAGCGTCAGCTTAACCGGCTGGTAGTTTTCTACGACGATCTTCAGGTCATTATCACTCAATTTCAGCTTATCAGCCTTGATGGTAATGGTGCCCTTATCGGTATCAATGGTGTAATCCGTACCCTTTACCAGCGGGGACAGCGTGCTGGTACCCTGATTCAGGTATACCTGAGCCTTATCGTTGTCCTGCAGCTTGTTCAGATATGCGGCTACATCGCTGCCGGAAGCAAGCAAAGTAACATCCTGACCTTCACTGATCGAGGTAACGCGATCGAAAGTGGCATCTTCGTTTTCAATAACCGGAACCAGATACGGTGCAGCCCACGAGGAAGCCTCGCTGAACGAGGTGGCCTCGCCGAGCAGATTATCTTCCAGTACCTTCTTTACCGCATAAGGACGGTTCGGCGTGGTTTTTGCATCTTCGCGTGCGGTATATTCTGCAAAGGTGAGAAGTTGATTCTGGGTGCGGGCCTGATTTGCTGCATCAAAGAAGCCGGTACGGGTGTAAACCTTTTCTGCACCTTCATAATAGATTGAGTCAGAGATCATATTATCCCAGCGCTCGGAGATTGCGTTAGCGTAGGTGTTATCCAGCTTGAGTTCTTCTACAATCTTAGCATTGGTCAGCAGGTCGGCACTGAAAACAAGGTCAGCGTTCATGGTATTGCTGCCGCCCTCGGCACCGCTGGACGAGGTAGCGCCGCCGCCACCGCTGGTTGCAGCAGAAAGTGCATCGACACCTGCTGCCGCTGCGCGAGCCGCCGGAGTAACTACCTGCTGATTGTCTGCACCGGATGCGTAGAAGGTCTTGTTGAACTTCTTGAAGCCGTTTGCATAGATCGTCAGCGTATAGTTGCCGGAAACCGAAAGATGATCGGTGTTGTCGTTGTACAGTACGAAAGTATCGCCGATCAGGTACCAGTCATCAATTTTTGTCAGCTCAGAGGTGTTACCGTTCGGGTCGGTCAGCTCTACACGGTAAATCGGCTGGGTAATGCCGTACAGCATATCGGATACTTCAAAGTGCGTGTTGACACCGCTCTTGGCGCTCATGTCGCTCAGGGCCATAGAAGGGGTCTTTTCGTTTACCACATGGATGGGGAACAGCTCGGCTTTGCCGTTGGATACAACGCGCAGCTTGTAGCGGCCGTTGGAGTAGAAGTTGATCTGGCCAATCGGAACCTTGATGCAGGCAACCGTCGGCTGTACACCATCTACAGCTTTACCGTGCGGATAGGCTTTGTCAAGCTCCCACGTCAGATTGGTATTCAGTTCGCTGTTGCTTTCGTCATCCTGGAGCAGTACAACGCTGCTAATGCCGTCTACCCAGTCACGCTCTGCCTGGGTGCCGTTTGCGTAGTTGAACATCAGTTCTACGGTGCCGGTAACACCGTAGAGATTGCCGGAATTCTCGGATTTCGTCAGAACTGCGTCCGGAGAGTAGAAGCGGATCGCGTTGGAAGCCTCTGCCGTGTCAATGGTGGTGTGAGACGGGGAAACGCGGACATTACCGGCGCTATCCTTGTTGGTCTGATGATAGTCCCAAACATAAACCGGACCGTGTGCGAGCAGATTGTAATCCTTCGGTTTACCAGCTACGGTCGGTGTTGTGGTATTCGTGCCGCCAAGATGGATCGTCTGGGTCTTGCCAGTGCTCTTGTTGGTAACGGTCAGCGTGCTCGGGTTGAGAGCGGTAGACTGCCACTTAACAATGCTGCCATCGGTCGAGACATCTGTGCAGGCAGAGTTGATTTCTGCACCGTCAACGGTCAGTGTGCAGTTATCCAGATTATTGCCCTTTTCAAAATGCACCACAACAAACTGGCCGAGTGCACCCAGATTTACGGTGTTCATATCAACCAGCTTGGTTTGCTCAGCCACAACAAGATTCTGCTGTGCAGTAGAACCGTCGCTCGACGAACCACCCGAAGACGAACCACCCGAAGACGAACCGCCGGAGGACGAACCGCCGCTCGACGAACCGCCGCCGGAAGCCGTGCTGCCAACCGTCTCGGTTTTACCTGCGGAAACCGCTTTATCGCCGGCCTTGACGCCGGAAACGCTGTCTGCTGCGGTAACCTTGGTGCCGGTGGTGGTAACGGTTACGTTATTGGCGTTCGCCTTTACGGTCCCAACCTTGCCTGCACCGGTAATCTTTGCGCCTTCTGCGTTGACGTTGATGGAACCGACAGACGCGCCGCTGTTTACGGTAATGGCAGAACCCTGTGCGACTGTGATGTTGTCAACCGAGCCGGAAACCGCAATGTCGGTATTGGCGATAATGCCCTTGCCGGCCTTGGTGTCCTTGAAGGTTACACCGCTTTCGCCGCCGCGCAGCACAATGCGGCCGGTGACAGTAACACCCGTCAAGTCGATTCTGCTGACGCCGTCTGCAATGATGAGATCGCCGTTGATGGTCTTGCCGGACAGGGAAACGCTGTTTTCACGCACAATAACGCTGCCGTCCACCGTGGCAGACAGAGAATCGTCTGCATCGGCGTAGGTGCTGGCCATCTCACTGATGACCTTGGCAAATTCCGCACGGGTGATGCTGGTTTTCGGGTTCAGCTTACCATTTGCACCGTTGACATAGCCGTTTTCGATCAATGCAGCTACACTGCTTTGTGCCCATGCAGAGACCGAAGCACCATCGGTGTAATTGTTCAGAACGGACGTATCGCCGCTTTCAAGTGCAAATGCACGCGCGAGGACAACAAAAGCCTCTTCACGGGTGATCGGCGCTTCGGGATTCAGTTTGCCGTTTGCACCCTGAAATGTGCGCATGGCAACGGCCAGTTCGAGATCGTTGTAATACCATGCAGAAGTGTTTGCATCGCTGTAAACCGACAGATCAGCTGTTTTGCGAGCGGCAAAGGCACGGTTGACGATAGCAGCCATCTGGGCACGAATCAGCAGGCCGGAGCTGTTAATCTGGCCGTTTGAGCCGTTCAGCAGGCCGTTCTGTACAGCGCTGCGCAGGCCGGCTGCGGACCAGTCGGTCGGGAAATCGGTAAAGTCTTCGGGCGAGGCAGCGAATGCATTCGCTGGCAGGAGCATAGCTCCTGCCAAAAGCATCGCAAGGGTACGTTTTTTGTTCAAGTATATTTTCCTCCTTGTCGTTAGACTGCGCTAACCATACCGGTAAAAATTTTCCTTTCCATAGGAAAGGAGCGTGATCGCAGCGAGTTATCATATGCTAACTCATAAGTGGGTAATAAAATACCATAAAGATTTTGTGTTGTCAAATCCTGATATTTACATGAAAGAACGGCCGTATCACATAAACAACACAAAAGTACACAAAATCCTGCAATAAGTTAGAA
>SKEJ01001169.1_pt1 | contig 14915 bp, 9 predicted proteins | sample 4826721 | NCBI WGS metagenome assembly SKEJ01 (sample SAMN11008812, study PRJNA524170) | human gut metagenome | biome: Human fecal sample; material: Feces; isolation source: fecal sample from pouch patient p31 | host: Homo sapiens | place: Israel: Tel-Aviv | collected 2015-06-02 | reverse complement strand
ACGGAACAGTACCTGTAAACCATCACTCTGAAAATTACATATTGACAAAACTTAGAATCTGTTATTTACTTCACATTATAATTGTATAAATATTATATTGCTTTACCACAATATGTACTGATTTTATCACGGTTTGGTCTGGATATCAACCCGCTCTGTCATTTTTTGGCAAAATAAGGTGACGAAAAAAATCGTTTTCCTCTGGGATTTTTTGTGCTATACTTATACAACGTATAGATTTCAGAGGAAATTTACTGGAGGAAAAAATGGAAAATCGCGAACGATATAAGAGACTGATCATGTTTTTGGCGTCTGCGGTGATCATAGCTATTGAAACATTGCTTTTCGCCTATATCTGGTATAAATTTTATGCCCACAAGGAGGTCATCGGCAGACGCTTTGACAGAGGTAATCAGGTTGTCATTGGTTTGTATGTGCTGATGATATACTTCTTTTACAAAATTTACGGTGGTTTTAAGGTGGGTTATCTGCGGGTATTTGAAGTAATCTATTCCCAGATCCTGTCTGTGTGCTGCGTGAATTTTATTACCTATTTACAGCTGTGCCTGATCGGCCGCTGGCGTCTGGGAGAGCATCTGACACCTATGCTGGCTATGACGGGGATTGACCTGGTGATCGTTGTTATATGGGTGGTTGGTATGCGTTATGTGTACACCAGACTGTATCCGCCCAGACAGATGCTGATGATTTATGGCGGACGTAATCCGGGAGATTTAAGGAATAAGTTTGAGACCAGAGAGGATAAATATGCCATTAAAGAAATGGCATCTCTTTCTCTTGGACTTGATGTGATCAAGGAGAAGATCAACGGATATAAAGCAGTTGTGATCGGGGATATCCCGTCCCACGAACGAAATCTTCTTCTGAAATACTGCTTTGAGAAGGATATCCGCTGTTATTCTATTCCGAAGCTTTCTGATATTATGCTCCGGAATGCAGACGATATTCATTTATTTGATACCACGCTTCTTCTTTCCAGAAACCTGCGTCTGACAGCAGAGCAGCTGTTTTTCAAAAGAATTGTGGATATTATATTTTCCCTGGCAGGGCTGGTGATTGCATCTCCGTTTATGATTCTGATCGCACTTGCTATTAAGCTTTATGATGGCGGTCCTGTTTTTTATAAGCAGCCGCGTCTTACGAAGGATAAGCAGATCTTTATGATCCTGAAATTCAGAAGCATGAAAATGGACTCTGAAGTGAAGGGTGCCCAGCTGGCGAAGAAAGAGGATGACAGGATCACACCGGTCGGGAAGCTTATCCGCCGGATCCATTTCGATGAGCTGCCACAGATTTTTAATATCCTGAAAGGTGATATGTCTCTGGTAGGCCCAAGACCGGAGCGGCCGGAGATTGCTGCACTGTATAGTGAGAGGATTTCTGAATTTGATTACCGCCTGAAAGTGAAGGCCGGACTTACCGGTTATGCCCAGGTTTATGGTAAATACAACACGACACCTTATGATAAGCTGAAACTGGATCTCACCTATATTGAGACCTATTCTCTGAAGCTGGATCTGAAGCTTCTGATGCTTACCTTCAAAATCCTTTTCCAGAAGGAAAATACAGAAGGGGTTGAGGCATGGCAGAAGACAGCCGGCCAGGAGAAAAACGAGGAGAATGATTAAGACTGAGACTGAGGAGGAAATTTTATGTGTGGAATTGTTGGTTATGTAGGAGATGAACAGGCGGCACCGATTTTGCTGACAGGCCTTTCCAAGCTGGAGTACAGAGGCTATGATTCAGCCGGTATCGCAGTTCGAAACGAGGCAGCTGATAAGATCGCAATCGTAAAGGCGAAAGGGCGTCTGAAAACTTTGATCGAGAAGACAGACGGCGGTTCAGCCGTACCGGGTACCTGCGGTATCGGTCATACCCGCTGGGCGACTCATGGAGAGCCTTCTGAGACAAATGCCCATCCTCATTGTACAGATAATAAGTCCGTAGTACTTGTTCATAATGGAATTATCGAGAATTATCAGGAGCTGAAGGCGAAGCTTCTTCGTTCCGGTTATACGTTCTATTCACAGACAGATACAGAAGTGGCTGTGAAGCTGGTAGATTACTACTATAAGAAAACCGGAACCCCGTTGGAAGCAATCTCCAGAGCAATGCTCCGTATCCGCGGTTCTTATGCATTTGGTGTTATTTTCAAGGACTATCCGGGCAAACTGTTTGCAGCCCGCAAGGACAGTCCGCTGATCATTGGAAAGAGCGAGAACGGAAGCCTTATCGCTTCTGATGTTCCTGCGATCCTGGATCAGACCAGAAGAGTTTATTATATCGGCAATCTTGAAATTGCGGAGCTCTCCCGTGATGAGATCCATTTCTATAATATCGACCGTGAAGAGATTGAGAAAGACGTTGTGGAGATCCAGTGGGATGCAGCAGCTGCTGAGAAGGGCGGCTATGAGCACTTTATGCTGAAAGAGATCCATGAGCAGCCGAAGGCCGTTCAAGACACCATTGGCGCTTATGTAAAAGAGGGACACATTGATTTTTCCGAGACAGGGCTTACAGATGAGAAGCTGGCTTCTCTTAAGCGAATCTATATCATTGCTTGTGGTTCTGCTTACCATGTTGGCATGGTTGGCAAATATGTGATCGAATCCATGGCGAAGATCCCGGTTGAGGTGGATGTGGCTTCTGAGTTCCGTTACCGTGATCCGATCCTTGTGGAGGATTCCATGGTGGTTATTATTTCCCAGTCCGGAGAGACCGCAGACAGTCTGGCTGCTCTTCGTCTTGCCAAAGATAGAAATGTTCCGGTACTTAGCGTAGTCAATGTTGTAGGCTCCAGCATTGCAAGAGAGAGCGATTATACATTATATACTTATGCAGGACCTGAGATTTCTGTTGCCACCACAAAGGCTTACAGTACCCAGCTGATCGCCATGTATCTGCTGGCAATCCAGAGCGCTTTTGTCCAGGGGAAGCTTGAGGAGGGGAATGTGACCCGTCTGCTTGCTGAGATGGAGACCCTGCCGGACAAGATCAGCCGTGTTCTGGATGATAAGGAGCGTATCCAGTGGTTTGCAAGCAAGTATGCAAATGCCCATGATATTTTCTTCATCGGACGAGGAATTGACTATGCCATCAGCATGGAAGGAAGCCTGAAGATGAAGGAGATTAGTTACATTCATTCTGAGGCTTACGCAGCAGGTGAGCTGAAGCACGGAACGATCAGCCTTGTAGAGGATGGTACTCTGGTGATCGGTGTGATGACCCAGAAGGATCTTTTTGAGAAGACACTGAGCAATATGGTTGAGGTAAAGAGCCGTGGTGCTTATCTGATGGGACTGACCAGCTATGGCAATTACAGTATTGAGGATACCGCTGATTTCTCTGTATATGTTCCCAAGACGGAGAAGTATTTCACAACCAGCCTTGCAATTGTTCCGCTGCAGTTGATGGGATATTATGTCAGCGTAGCGAAGGGCCTGGATGTGGACAAGCCGAGAAACCTGGCGAAATCTGTTACTGTAGAATAATGTTATTAACTTACTGAATTATATTTCTGAACAACAGAAAAAAGACAATATTGTTATAAACGTAAACATGGCGCGGAGAAGTGGCTTCTTCGCGCTGTTTATTTGGAAACGAAATAGTGGGATTGTTCGAACAAAATGGGGCGTGAAAAAGATATGGAAGAAAAAAGGTACAGGATCATAGGTACTGCCGGACATATTGATCATGGTAAGACCTGGCTGGTCAAGGCGCTGACAGGCACGGATACGGATCGCCTGGCAGAGGAAAAAAGGCGGGGGATTACAATTGAAAATGGTTTTGCGTTTCTGAAATTTCCGGATGGCAGGGAAGCAGGGATTATTGATGTGCCAGGTCATGAAAAATTTATAAAGAATATGCTGGCCGGAGCTGGCGGAATGGACATTGCCATGGTAGTGATCGCAGTAGATGAGGGAGTTATGCCTCAGACCAGGGAACATCTGGCAATACTTTCCCTGCTTGGTATTCAAAAGGGTGTGATTGTACTCACCAAAGGTGACCTGGAATGGAAAAAGGGACTTGACCAGGAAATCAGGGAATTTGCAGAGGGAACGTTTCTGGAAAATGCGGATGTGATAGTGACCAGTGCTGTGGATGGGCGTGGGATTGAGGAACTGCGCAGGGTGTTGTGGAAACTGTGCACAGCCGGAAAAACCACGGGAAATCAGAATCTTTCCCGAAATGAAAGTGACAGCTGCACAGGCAGAATGGGTACGAAAGCATCTGCGTTTCGCCTGCCCATAGATCGTGTATTTTCTTTAAAGGGTTTTGGAACTGTAGTGACCGGGACGCTGCTTGATGGCAGTTTAGGCTTGAATTATGACGCTATGCTTTATCCCAGAGCTGAAAGGGTAAAAATTCGAGGGATTCAGGTGCATGGTCAGGAAGTATCCGAAACTGTTCCGGGACAGCGGGTGGCAGTGAACCTTCCGGGAATTGGAAAAGAGCATATCTCCCGGGGAGAAATTCTGGCAGCAGCAGGAAGTATGGAAGGTACCATGATTGCAGATGTACGGCTGCAGCTGTTGAAGTCAGGACAGCGTACTTTAAAAAGCGGTACCCGTGTTCATCTTTATCATGGGGCAGCAGAACTGGTGTGTAAAATAATTCTGTTTGACAGAGAAGTGCTGAAGCCCGGTGAAGAGGCCGTAGTCCAGCTTCGGATGGAGCAGATGACGGCAATGAAAGCAGGGGATCATTTTGTTATAAGATTTTATTCGCCAGTAGAAACCATCGGCGGTGGAGTTGTGCTGAATCCCAATGGGGTAAAAAGGAAAAAAAGACAGAATGCAGATGCTGTTGTTCATTGCGCATGTACCGGAAAGGAAAGAAAAAAAGCACATGCTTCAGGAAAAATAACAGAAGAAATATGTGGGAATTCTGTCTTTTTGCAGCTGCAGGAATTATATCTGAAATCGGGCTTTATACCTCCGCTGACAGATGAAGTGAAGAAAGTATTTTCCGGTGAGCGGGATTTTTCAGAAGTGTTCTTTGCCATGGTGCGGGACGGTGTTCTTGTACGGTTTGACGAGAAGCATTATATGCACTGGGAAATACGGCAGAAAGCTCTGGATATGGCGTATCTGTTATATGAAGAAAAGGGTATGATCCAGACTGGAGAATTTCGTGACCGTCTGGGAATATCCCGTAAATGTGCGATCATACTGCTGGAGAGGTTTGACAGAGAGCGGATTACAGTTATGGAAAATGGAGGAAGAGTGTTAAAACGAAACTTGCAGCAGGCAGACCGGTCTCCATGAGAAGAGTAAGAATGGAAAGCTGGGTACGTTTTTGGCGGGAACATATGGGAATCGAACCCATCCGGGACGGGATTAGCGCCCCACACTGGTTTTGAAGACCAGGAGGCACACCGGCACCTATCTGCTCCCAGTGAGAGTATAGCGGAGATTGGAAGCTTCGTCAACCACAGTCTTTGGGTCCGAAACCTTTCTTTGATTCCCTATTGACTAAGAGGGGGCAGATAAAGTAGAATAGTATTATTCGGGATAGTGTACCTTGTAGCCTTTTTCAAACATGCTATGGTATGGAGGAGCTGTTGAATTGGGCTGTGTTTTGCATATCCCGATTATAATGGATGTTTTCACATTACCAGATTACAGTATTGAAGAATATCCGAAGAGGAGAAAAATATGGCAGAGACAGTTAGAGTTGTAGTAGATGCCATGGGCGGAGACAACGCTCCGGCAGAACCAGTGAAAGCAGCCGTAGAGGCTGTTGCCGAGAGGGAAGACATTGATGTGATCCTTACCGGCAGGCAGGATGTAATTGAGAAAGAGCTGAGTAAATTTCAGAATTACCCCAAGGAAAGAATCCAGATCGTGAATACCACAGAGGTGATCGAGACAGCAGAGCCTCCGGTTCTGGCAATCCGTAAGAAGAAAGATTCTTCCATTGTGGTAGGACTGAATCTTGTGAAGAAGCAGGAAGCAGAAGCATTTGTTTCCTCTGGAAGCTCAGGCGCCATTTTAGTAGGTGGTCAGGTGATCGTAGGAAGAAGCAAAGGAGTACAGCGTCCGCCGCTGGCACCCTTGATTCCCACCCAGAATGGTGTGTCACTTCTTATTGACTGCGGTGCGAACGTAGATGCCAGACCAGAGCATCTGGTACAGTTTGCGAAGATGGGTTCCATCTATATGGAAGACGTGGTTGGAATCAAGAACCCTCGTGTTGCCATTGTAAACATTGGTGCAGAGGAGGAGAAGGGAAATGCCCTTGTGAAGGAGACGTTCCCTCTTTTGAAGGAATGCTCGGGGATCAATTTCATCGGAAGTATTGAAGCAAGGGATATTCCAGCTGGTTATGCAGATGTGATTGTCTGCGAGGCTTTTGTCGGGAACGTGATCCTGAAGCTTTATGAAGGACTTGGAAGTACCTTTATGAAGATGCTTAAAACCGGCCTTATGAAAGACACCCGCAGCAAGGTTGGAGCTCTTCTGGTGAAACCGGCCGTCAAAGAAACCATGAAGGCATTTGATGCAAGTGAGTACGGCGGAGCTCCTCTTCTGGGTCTTAAGGGACTGGTTGTGAAGACACACGGCAGTGCCAGGGCGGTTGAAATCCGCCACGCTATTTTTCAGTGTGTTCAGTTCAGACAGCAGAAGATCAATGAGAAAATCGCTGCCCATATGGTGGAAGAGACACCAGAAAAAGCATGATCATCCATGCATTGCAGCAGACTCTTCGGCAAAGACCTGCCGGAGGGCTGCCAGCTAGTCAGAGGGAAGGAAGTTTATCATGGAAAAAAAGTTAAAAGCATTGGAGAACCGGATCGGTTATGAGTTCAGGAACAGGAACCTTCTGATCCTTGCACTGACACATAGTTCCTATGCAAACGAGAAGAAGCTTGGTAAGGCAGGCTGCAACGAGCGCCTGGAGTTTCTTGGAGATGCAGTTCTGGAGCTGATCAGCAGTGATTTTCTCTATAAGAAATTCACCCAGATTCCAGAGGGCGAATTGACCAAGAAGAGAGCCAGCCTGGTTTGCGAACCCAGTCTTGCTTATTGTGCAAGAGATTTCGGACTGCCGCAGTATCTGCTCCTTGGAAAAGGTGAGGACATGACCGGTGGAAGAAACCGTGACTCTATTGTTTCCGATGCAACAGAGGCTCTGCTTGGAGCTATCTATCTGGACGGTGGTTTTGCTAGCGCAAAGGAGTTTGTTCTGAAATTCATTCTGAACGATCTTGAGAACAAACAGCTCTTTTATGATAGCAAGACCATCCTGCAGGAAATCGTACAGGAGAAGGGAACCCATCTTGTGGAGTACCATCTGATAAAAGAAGAAGGCCCGGATCACAATAAAAGCTTTACCGTGGATGTGCTTGTCAGCGGTCATGTGATGGGTACCGGAGTAGGACATACCAAGAAAGCTGCCGAGCAGGAAGCTGCTTACCAGGCAATCCGGAAGATGAGAAAATAATAACAAGGGTTCGAATATATGTATTTAAAAAATATTGAAGTGCACGGGTTTAAGTCCTTTGCACAGAAAATCAATTTCGAATTTCATAATGGAATTACGGGAATCGTTGGCCCCAACGGCAGTGGAAAAAGCAACGTAGGTGATGCGGTCCGCTGGGTCCTTGGAGAACAGAGCGCCAAGCAGCTTCGAGGCGGAAACATGCAGGACGTTATTTTTTCCGGTACGGAGACCAGAAAGCCCCTTAGCTTTGCTTCTGTTGCCATTACTCTGGATAACAGCGATCACAAGCTTCCGGTTGATTTTAATGAGGTTACGGTTACCCGAAGACTTTACCGCTCCGGTGAAAGTGAATATCTTATTAATGGAAGTGCCTGTCGTCTGAAGGATATTAATGAGATGTTTTACGATACCGGTATTGGGAAAGAGGGCTATTCCATCATCGGGCAGGGACAGATCGATAAGATCTTAAGTGGTAAGCCGGAAGAGCGCCGTGAGCTTTTTGACGAAGCAGCCGGAATCGTAAAGTTTAAGCGAAGAAAGGCAACTACCATTAAGAAGCTGCAGGACGAGCAGGCGAACCTGGTGCGTGTTACCGATATTTTAAGTGAGCTTACCAGACAATTGGGCCCTTTGGAGCGCCAGTCCGAGACAGCCAGAATTTATCTTGCCAAAAGAGACACTTTGCGGGAACTGGATGTGAACAGTTTCCTTCTGGAAAACGAGGAGACCAGCCGTGAATTAAAAGAGCTGGATACCAAGAATACCCGGGCTGCTGAGGAGCTGGAGGAGAATCAGAAGGCCTACGAGCAGACGAAAGTGGAATATGACCGTCTGGAAGAGGAACTGGAACAGTTGAATTCCCAGATGGATCAGCTGCGTGAAGAGACGCAGAATAAGGCAATCCGCAGGCAGCAGCTGGATGGCGAGACCAAGGTACTTCGGGAACAGATTTTGTCCGGAGTGCAGAGCGAAGAACATTACAAGAGCCGTCTGCAGACCATTGAGGCGGATCTGAAGGAACGTCAGGAATCTCTGGAGAGGCAGGAAGCGGAGAAATCCCAGCTCCATGCAGCTCTTCTGGAAGCAAGGAAGCGCCAGGAGGCAGAAGAGGACCGGATTTCCAATATTCAGGCACAGATCGAAGAGTGCTCCCAGGCAGTGGAGAATGGCAAGAACGAGATCATCGAGCTTCTCAATACCCGTGCCACTACCAAAGGAAAAGCCCAGCGTTTCGATACCATGATGGAGCAGATCGATATCCGTAAAGCGGGAATCAGTCAGAGACAGCTTCATTTGAAAACAGAGGAAGCCCAGCAGCAGAGTGAGCTGGAGAGGGCAAAGGAGAAGTTTCAGGGAATTACCACACTTATCCAGGACATGAATGCAGAGTGTCAGCGCCTGGATAATGAAGTACATAAAATTACAGATGAATTAAAGAAACAGAACGGCCAGATGGAAATCGGCCAGAGCGCATATCACCGTGAGGCTTCCAGGCTGGAATCTTTGAAAAATATTACAGAGCGCTATGACGGATACGGAAACAGTATCCGCCGTGTAATGGAACAGAAGGACCGAGTACCGGGAATTAAGGGTGTTGTAGCAGATCTGATCCAGGTAAATAAGGAGTATGAGATCGCCATTGAGACGGCTCTTGGCGGAAGTATTCAGAACATTGTCACAGACAATGAACAGACTGCCAAGCATATGATCGAATTTCTGAAGAAAAACCGTTTCGGCCGTGCTACGTTCCTTCCACTTAACAGTATCAATACCAGAAGTGGTTTTACCCAGAGGGATGCGCTGCAGGAGCCGGGAGTGATCGGGCTTGCCAGTGAACTGGTAACTACAGGTCCGGAGTATGCCGGACTTGCTACTTATCTTCTGGGTCGTGTGCTTGTGGTGGATCACATTGACAATGCCATTGCCATTGCGCGAAAGTACCGGCACAGTCTTCGCATGGTAACTGTGGAGGGTGAATCCTTCAGTCCGGGCGGTTCTATGTCAGGTGGTTCTTTTAAGAATAACAGCAACCTTCTTGGCCGCCGCCGTGAGATCGAAGAACTGGAATCCAGTGTGAAGGCTCTTCGAAAAGACATGGATGACATGCAGACTGCTATTAATGATAATCGAAGCAAGCGCAATGTTATGCGTGACACCATTGCAGATCTGCAGGAAAAACTGCGTCAGCAGTATGTTGCCCAGAATACGGCGAAGATGAACATTAACCAGGTAGAAGCCAAGAAAAAGGAAATCCAGGCTGGCTATGGAGAGATTCAGAGAGAGCAGATGGAAATCCGCCGTCAGATCCAGGAGGCAGAGGCTGATCACAGCAAGATTGCCGAAGAATTGAAGGCTTCTGAGCAGGATGAGAAAGAACTGGAGACTTTTATCCAGAATAAACAGGAAGAATTAGAGAACTGGAGGGCTGAGGAGCAGGAGGTTTCCAGGAAACTGGAGGCTCTTCGTCTGGAAGCAAGTACAGCCCAGCAGAAAGAAAGCTTCGCAGCAGAGACTCTGGGCCGTCTGACCCATGAGATGGAAGCTCTTCGCCAGGAGGAAGCAGATATTCATGAAACGCTGGAGCTTGGCGGCGAAGAGAATGAGAGAAAGCGCCAGTCTGTAGAGAACCTGGAGGCAGTAATCCGGACTTTGGAAGAGGATGAAACCAAGGCGAAGGCTCAGATGGAGAGCTGGCAGAGTGTGAAGGATGAAAAAAATGCCAGCCATAAGGCATTTTTTGAGAAGCGGGATCAGCTGTCCGGCAGGATTTCACTTCTGGACAAAGAGTGTTACCGTCTGAAAAGTCAGATCGAGAAGCTGGAAGAGCACAGGGAATCTCAGATTTCCTATATGTGGAATGAGTATGAGATCACCCCGAACAATGCTCTTCAGTACAAAAAAGAAGAGCTGAACGATCTGAAAGCCATGAAGAAAGAAATTGCCCAGGTGAAGGATGAAATCCGTAAGCTTGGTAACGTTAATGTAAATGCAATTGAGGAATATAAGGAGATTTCAGAGCGTCATGCTTTCCTTTCCGGACAGTATGAGGATCTGAAAACCGCAGAGGCACAGCTGGAGAACATTATCCAGGAACTGGATGAGGGAATGCGTAAACAGTTTACGGAGAAATTCCAGGATATCCAGAGAGAGTTTGACAAGGCTTTCAAGGAATTGTTTGGAGGCGGTAAGGGGACTCTGGAGCTTGAGGAAGACGTGGACATTCTGGAAGCAGGAATTCGTATTATTTCCCAGCCGCCAGGCAAAAAGCTTCAGAATATGATGCAGCTTTCCGGTGGTGAGAAGGCACTTACTGCAATCGCACTTTTGTTTGCAATCCAGAATCTGAAGCCGTCGCCATTCTGTCTTCTGGATGAGATCGAGGCGGCACTTGACGATTCGAATGTAGGTCGTTTCGCAGGCTATCTTCAGAAGTTGACGAAGAACACGCAATTCATTATAATAACACACAGGCGTGGTACTATGAATGCCGCAGACAGACTTTATGGTATTACCATGCAGGAGAAAGGCGTCTCCACGCTGGTTTCCGTTGATCTTGTGGAAAACCAGCTTACGCAGTAAAAGGAGGAGAGGAAATGGCAGAGGAAAAGAAAGGCTTTTTTAAAAGACTTGTCAGTGGCCTGACAAAAACAAGAGACAACATCGTGGCAGGATTTGATTCTCTTTTCACCGGCTATTCAACAATAGATGATGATTTTTATGAGGAACTGGAAGAAATCCTGATCATGGGTGACATTGGAATCAATGCCACCACAGCCATTCTGGACAAATTAAAAGACCAGGTGGAAATCCGGAATATCAGGGATCCCAAGGAGTGCAAGCAGCTTCTTATTGATACCATCAAGGAGCAGATGACGGTAGACAGCACAGAGTACGAGTTTGAAAACCGCAAATCCGTTATTCTTGTGATCGGTGTCAATGGTGTTGGAAAAACAACTTCCGTTGGAAAACTTGCCGGCAAGCTGAAGGACCAGGGCAAAAAGGTTATTCTTGGTGCTGCGGATACTTTCCGTGCAGCGGCAGGGGAACAGCTGACCCAGTGGGCGAACCGGGCAGGAGTGGAGATCATTGGCGGTCAGGATGGAGCAGACCCGGCATCAGTTGTCTATGATGCAGTGGCAGCAGCCAAGGCCCGCAATGCAGACGTTCTGATCTGTGATACCGCAGGAAGACTTCATAATAAGAAGAATCTTATGGAAGAGCTTCGCAAGATTTACCGCATTCTGGAGAAGGAATATCCGGAAGCGTATCTGGAAACTCTGGTGGTTCTGGATGGAACGACAGGACAGAACGCACTTGTGCAGGCAAGACAGTTTGCAGAGGTGGCAAATGTAACCGGTATCATTCTTACCAAGCTTGATGGTACAGCCAAGGGTGGTATTGCGGTGGCAATCCAGTCTGAGCTTGATATTCCGGTGAAATATATCGGCGTTGGTGAGAGCATTGACGATTTACAGAAATTCGATGCAAATTCTTTTGTGGATGCGTTGTTTGACATTCATCCGGATGAAAACTAACCCCACAGACTACAGGAGGAAAAATAAAAATGCTTACATTAGAGAGTTTTGAAGAAGCGGCAGAAATAGTTAAGCAGGTAACCCAGGAGACCAAGTTGGTGAAGAGCAGTTATTTCTCTGAACTCACTGGAAACAAGGTTTTCTTCAAACCAGAGAACATGCAGAGAACAGGTGCATATAAGGTGCGTGGAGCTTATTATAAGATCAGTACTCTTTCCGACGAGGAGAGGGGCAAAGGCCTGATCACAGCTTCCGCTGGAAACCATGCACAGGGTGTGGCATATGCAGCACACAAGTACGGTGTGAAGGCCGTGATCGTAATGCCGACCACTACACCGCTTATTAAAGTAGAGCGTACAAAAGGGTATGGCGCAGAGGTTATTCTTCATGGTGATGTTTATGATGAGGCCTGTGCATACGCTCTGGAGCTTGCTGAAGAAAAGGGCTATACCTTTATTCATCCTTTTGATGATCCTGCAGTTGCTACCGGACAGGGAACCATTGCTATGGAGATCATTCAGGAGCTTCCTCTTGTAGATTATATTCTGGTGCCAATCGGTGGAGGCGGACTTGCAACAGGTGTATCCACACTTGCCAAGCTTCTTAATCCTCATATTAAAGTAATCGGTGTAGAGCCGGCAGGTGCAGCCTGCATGAAGGCTTCTCTTGAGAAAGGGGAGGTTGTTACACTGCCCCATGTAAACACCATTGCAGATGGTACTGCAGTTCAGACTCCGGGCTCTCATATTTTCCCATATATCCAGGAGAATCTGGATGAAATCATCACGGTTGAGGATGATGAGCTGATCGTTGCATTCCTGGATATGGTAGAGAATCACAAGATGATCGTTGAGAATTCAGGACTTCTGACAGTGGCTGCGCTTCGTCATCTTGATTTCAAGAATAAAAAGGTTGTGTCCATTTTAAGTGGTGGAAATATGGATGTGATTACCATGTCTTCTGTAGTACAGCATGGCTTGATCCAGCGTGACAGAATCTTTACCGTATCTGTTCTTATCCCGGATAAGCCTGGTGAACTGGTACGTGTGGCTTCTATTATTGCTGAGAATCAGGGAAATGTTATCAAGCTGGATCATAACCAGTTTGTAAGCACAAACCGTAATGCCGCTGTAGAACTGAAAATCACTCTGGAGGCATTTGGTACAGATCATAAGAATCAGATCGTGAAAGCGCTGGAGACTGCCGGATGCAGACCGAAAGTAATTCGCGCAAGTCTGTAATTGAAAAATAGAAGCATTTCCCCGCCTTGCAGTTAATAGCTGAAGCAACATTACAAATGGTATGAATAAAGTTAGTTACTGTTCACTCCGTTCACAAAAAACACCTCGCGGAATGTTACCAGTGAATAGTAACTAAAGTTAATCTATGTGCTTTGGACGTTTTGCATATTCATGTAAAAAAATGGGGAGTGTTTGCTGAAATGATTATAAATAAGTACAACTGTGTTGGTTAAAAAAAGGATCGGCATGGCGGTGAATATAAGGAGTAGCAAACTATGAAAAAAGTAATTTTAACAGGAGACCGCCCTACAGGACGTCTTCATGTGGGACATTATGTAGGCTCTTTATCTGAGCGTGTAAAGCTTCAGAATTCTGGAAATTATGACGAGATTTATATTATGATCGCGGATGCCCAGGCGCTTACTGATAACGCAGAGCACCCGGAGAAGGTTCGTCAGAATATTATCCAGGTAGCACTTGATTATCTGGCTTGCGGGATTGATCCGGAGAAATCCACAATTTTCATCCAGTCTATGGTTCCGGAGCTTACAGAGCTTACTTTCTATTATATGAATCTGGTTACAGTAGCCCGTGTTCAGCGTAACCCTACTGTGAAATCTGAGATCCAGATGCGTAATTTCGAAGCCAGCATTCCGGTTGGATTCTTCTGCTATCCTATCAGCCAGGCAGCTGATATTACAGCCTTCCGTGCAACAGCAGTTCCGGTTGGAGAGGATCAGCTTCCTATGCTGGAGCAGTGCAAAGAGATCGTACACAAGTTTAACACAGTATATGGTGAGACACTTACAGAGCCAGAGATCGTACTTCCTTCCAACAAGGCGTGCCTGCGTCTGCCAGGTATTGACGGTAAGGCAAAAATGAGTAAATCTCTTGGAAACTGCATTTATCTTTCCGATGAGGCAGATGAGGTTAAGAAGAAGGTTATGTCCATGTTCACGGATCCGAATCATCTTCGTGTTCAGGATCCAGGAAATGTTGATGGCAACCCGGTATTTATTTATCTGGATGCTTTCTGCAAACCAGAATACTTCCCGGAATTTCTTCCGGATTATCAGAACCTGGACGAGCTGAAAGACCATTATAAGAGAGGCGGACTTGGAGATGTTAAGGTTAAGAAGTTCCTGAACAACGTTCTCCAGGCTGAGCTTGGCCCGATCCGCGAGCGCCGTAAAATGTGGGAGCAGCGCATTCCGGATGTCTATGACATTTTAAGAGAGGGCAGTAAGGTGGCTGAGGCAAAGGCTGCTGAGACTCTGAGGGATGTAAAGGCTTCTATGAAAATTAATTATTTTGATGATGATAGTTTGATTCAGTAAAATATGTGAATTTTAAGTTGACATTTCGTTGGTTATGGCATATCCTAATAGTAGCTAAGGATTAGAGCAATAGTCCATCGAAAGCAAACGAAAACCCCGGAGGTGTGCGAGACTTCCGGGGTTTTCTATTCCGTTTATGTAGGTGGCTTATGCCTTAGGCTGTTATGCTGCCTATTTGTCTTTTCTGTCCAGCCATTTGTAAATGCAGTAGCTAATTACATTTACTGCGACAGGGACAAGGATTAGAGCAATAATATTATCCATCGAATTCACCTCCTTTCTGCTGGAGGCTCGGCAGCTTTTGTAGTATAACATAAGGGCGGACAATTAGAAAT
>SKEJ01001167.1_pt1 | contig 14917 bp, 15 predicted proteins | sample 4826721 | NCBI WGS metagenome assembly SKEJ01 (sample SAMN11008812, study PRJNA524170) | human gut metagenome | biome: Human fecal sample; material: Feces; isolation source: fecal sample from pouch patient p31 | host: Homo sapiens | place: Israel: Tel-Aviv | collected 2015-06-02 | reverse complement strand
AGGTCTTGCGACAGTCATTCAGACAGCACACGGGGAACGTAAGATTCCAGTAGTGGCATCTAAGGGCGAAGCTGCATGGATTGATGAAGAAGGTGCATTCCCAGAAGACGATGACAGCTTCGGACAGATTACAATCGCATCTTACAAAGTAGCGACTATGATCAAAGTGTCTGATGAACTGTTAAATGATAATGTTTTCAATCTTGAAGGCTATATTGCGAAAGAGTTCGCTCGCAGAATCGGACGTAAGGAAGAGGAGGCATTCTTCCTTGGAGATGGTATTGGAAAACCGACTGGTATCTTCAATGCCACAGGCGGTGCATCTGATGGTGTAACTACAACGGGAGCAAATATCACATTCGATGATGTGATGGATCTTTTCTATTCCCTCAAAGCACCTTACAGAAAGAAAGCTGTGTGGGTTCTGAACGATGGAACAGTAAAGGCTCTTCGTAAGTTAAAAGACGGAAATGGAAATTATATCTGGCAGCCATCTGTACAGGCAGGTGTGCCGGATATGATTCTGAACCGTCCTTACTACACATCTTCTTTTGTTCCTGAACTGGCAGCAGGTAACAAGGCGATGGCATTCGGTGATTTCTCTTATTACTGGATTGCAGACCGTCAGGGACGTTCTTTCAAACGTCTGAATGAACTTTATGCGACGACTGGACAGGTTGGTTTCCTTGCAAGCCAGAGAGTGGATGGAAAACTGATCCTTCCAGAAGCAGTAAAGACTCTGACAATGAAAGCCTAAGTTTATGGGGAGGTGTATCTTCGTGCTTTTGACATTGGAAGAAGCGAAAGAATATCTGAAGGTGGAGTATGAGGATGAAGATACACTCATCCTCACTCTGCTTTCTACGGCAGAAGGTATCTGCACAGATATTCTCCGTAAAGAATTATCAGAAGAGGCAGATGTGGCAAAGACTGCTGTTCTTTTTGCAGTAGGAGTTCTGTATGAAAACAGGGGAACTGACATCAAAGAATTGATTCCAACGCTAAAATGCATTCTTTCCGGCAGAAGAAAGGAGATGTTCTGATATGGATATCGGTTCTATGAAACAGCGCATCTGTTTACAGAAACATGAGACTGTAACGGATAAGATTGGAAACCATACATCCAAATGGGTGGATTATCATTCTTGTTTTGCGTATGTGAATATGGCTTCTGCAAGTGAGAATGGGACACAGCCGACTGTACGCTCGGAGGATGTGCTGTCATTTGTCATACGTTGGTGCAGAAAGCTGGAAAAACTCAACAGTAAGGAATACCGCATATCTTTTGACGGTCATTTTTATAACATTACCTGCGTGGATGATGTGCAGTTTGGGCATCGGAAATTAAAGCTGACAGGAAAACGACAAGTGAGGGATACAGATGGGTAAGAAAGTATCAATTGGAAACATGGGAAATGCCATCATGGAAGCCTTGGAAGAATACAAGGAACTGACAAATGAAGTGGTAAGGGAAGCGGTGGATCATGTTTCCAAAGAAGCAAAGACTATCGCAAAGACAGGTTCGCCAGAACGTTATGGTGGTTATAAAGAAGGCTGGGCAGTTAAAAAGACGGTTGATAAAAGCAGTCAGGTTAATGTGACCATTCATAACCGTAAAAAACCCGGACTTACCCATCTTTTGGAAAAAGGCCATGCGAAGCGTGGAGGCGGCAGAGTAGAAGGCATTACTCATATTGCCCCGGCAGAAGAGTATGCCGTAAAGGAACTGGAAGCAGAGATCAGAAAGGGGCTGAAGTAATGTCTTTTGAAGAAATCGTAACAATGTTAGGCGGTATGGGACTTTCTTTTGCATATCATCATTTTGCAGAAGGAGAATCCCCGGAACCGCCATTTTTAATTTATACAACACCCGGAAGCAATAACTTTGCTGCAGATGGAAAAGTCTACTTTAAAGTGAAGCAGATGGATGTGGAACTATATACGGACAAGAAGATGCCGGAATTGGAAGAACAGGTGGAAGCAGTATTGGATGCACATGGACTGTTCTATGAAAAGACCGAAACCTACATTGAGTCCGAAAAATTATATGAAGTTTTATATGAAATGGAGGTTTAACGTTCATGGGAAATAAAGTGAAATACAATCTGAAAAATGTCCATGCTGCGAAGCTGACAGAAACAGTTGCAGATGGAGTGACAACCTTTGCCTATGCAACACCAAAGGCAATTCCGGGTGCAGTCAGCATCAGTCTTGATGCAGAAGGGGAATCCAGTCCGTTCTATGCAGACGGCATTGTATATTTTCGTTCTTCTACTAATAACGGTTACAGCGGTGATCTTGAGATTGCCCTTATCCCGGAATGGTTCAGAACAGAAATTTTACAGGAAACATTGGATGCTAAAGGTGTGCTGGTGGAAAACAGCAACGTAACAGAAAGCGTGAAGTTCGCACTTCTCTTTGAGTTCGATGGAGATGTCAATGCTATCCGTCACGTGCTTTATAGCTGCAGTGCATCCCGTCCGTCTATCGCATCTGAAACAAAAGAAGATACGATCGAGCCGGGAACAGAAACGCTTTCTGTCACAGCAGATCCTCGTTCTGATGGTCTTGTAAAGGCTCGTACCGGAGATACCACAGATGCCACAGCATATGCGAACTGGTATAAAAATGTGTATATCCCATCCGAAGCTGCAGAAGCATCTGAAACGACTGAGGAATAGGAGGTAGCGTGGAATGATCAAACGAGAGATTGAAATCTGCGGAAAGAACGTGCCGTTTCGTTCTTCCGCAACGATTCCACGTTTGTACAGGGCAAAGTTCAAACGTGATATTTTTAAAGACTTATCCAGACTGGAGGCTTCTTACAAAGGCAAGCAGAAAGAAGGGGCAGAGTTCCAGATTGAGGATTTGGAGATTTTTGAAAATGTAGCATACATCATGGCATATCATGCGGATAATTCCATCCCTTCTACCATTGAGGAATGGCTTGACCAGTTTGATATGTTCTCTATTTATGAGGTCTTACCACAGATTCTGGAACTTTGGGGAGAGAACATGATGACGGAAGTAAAGGCAAAAAAAGAGTTGGCAGGAGTGAGCGGGAAATGACAACGCCACTGTTCCTTCTGCGTAGTGTAGAGATTGGCATTTCCATTGCTGATTTAGACTTACTGACCGTAGGTCTTGTCATTGATATGTGGACGGAAAGAGCCAACGATGGCGTGAAGTACAACAGAGTCGCAACTCAGGAAGATTTTGATAAGTTTTAATCCGGCGCATCCGAAAGGGTGCGTTTTTACATATATGAGAGGGGTGAGAAGATGGCAGGAAGGATTAAAGGGATCACGATTGAGATTGGCGGTGACAGTACCGGACTTGATAAAGCATTAAAAAATGTGAATTCGTCCATTACAAAAACGCAGTCAGCTTTAAATGATGTGAACCGTCTTTTGAAACTTGACCCTTCCAATACTGTGCTTGTAGCGCAGAAGCAGAAACTTCTCTCCGAAGCGGTCAGCCAGACCAAAGAAAAATTAAATGCCCTTGAATCTGCACAGGAACAGGTAGCAGATGCTTTTAAACGGGGCGATATTGGCGAAGAAAAATATATGGCTTTCCAAAGGGAGATTGAAGAAACCAGAGGGAAGCTGAATCAGTATAAAACAGACCTATCCAGTCTTCAGAGTGAACAGGACAGCCTTGCACAAAATACTGCAAGGCTTCAAAAACTCTTTGCTGTTACTGGGACTGAAGTAGACGATTATGCAGATGCTCTTGGAAGCAAACTGGTATCTGCTATTAAAAGCGGGAGTGCAAGTTCTGATCAGTTAAAGACAGCCATTGATAAGATTGGAAAAGCCGTAACTGGCGGTAAGGCAGATGTAAAAGAACTTCGGGATGCACTGGATACCCTAGATGATGGTACGGCAGTAAAAAATCTGATTCAGGATTTAAAAGAGGTCGGAGATGCTGCAGAAGACACTGCCGAGGATATCGGGCAGATTGCAGAAGCCACAAAAGGTGCTGCACTTATGGAAGCAGTCGACCAGTTGTCAGCGGTAGGGGAGAAGATACAGGAAATCGGTGACAGTGCTATGGATGCTTATTCGGAAGCAGAAGGTGCGGTAACGAAAGTAAACGCATATTTTGGTGAGACAGGGGAAGCAGCCGAGCAGTCTGCATCGATCATCAAATCTGTGTATAAAGCTGGTGTCGGAGAGAGCATGGACAGCGTTGCCAATGCTGTCATCATGGTAAAAAAGAACCTTGGTGAGTTAAGTGATACCGATCTTACTAATCTGACACAACAGGCAATCACATTAGATGAACTTTACGGCATCGATATGAATGAGACCCTGCGAGGTGTCAATTCCCTTATGAAACAGTATGGAATGACAGCACAGGAAGCGATGGATTACATCGTCAAGGGTACGCAAAACGGCTTAGATAAGACCAATGAATTAGGGGATAATTTAAGTGAGTATGCCGGAAAGTTCTCACAGGCAGGCTATTCTGCTTCGGAGTATTTTCAGCTTTTGGATAACGGATTGAAAAATGGTGCATATAACCTTGATAAGGTCAATGATGCTATCAATGAGGTCACAACCAGACTGGTCGATGGAACGATTGGAGAATCCATCGGCTCTTTTTCTTCCAAGACACAAGAACTGTTTGCTTCCTGGCAGAATGGAGGAGCAACACAGAAAGAAGTCATTGATTCGATTGTTGCCGATATTGGGAATTGTACAAATCAGCAGGAAGCACTTAATATGGCAGCACTTGCTTTTGGTACGATGGCAGAGGATGGGAACTTAAAGTTCATCACATCCCTTACTTCGGTAGGAAACACCTATGACAGCGTGGCAGGTTCTGCACAGGGAATGTTTGATGCAACCACTACACCAATGCAGGAGATGGAAGCGAATACCAGAAAACTGCAACAGTCACTTGTTCCATTGGGAGAAAAACTGATGGAACTTGCCAATACCATTATTCCTCCGCTTGTTGCAATCATTACCACAATAAGTGGATGGTTTGAGAAACTTCCTGGACCGGTTCAGAACTTTGTGATTATTCTTGGAGCCTTGATAGCAGTCTTTACGGCACTTGTCCCCGTTATCGCAGCGGTGGCAGTATCCGTAGGTGCATTGGAAATTTCACTTGCACCTATCATTGGGATTATGGCAGCCGTAGCAGCCGCGATTGCAGTGGTGATTGCTATTGTACAGAATTGGGGAGCGATCACGGAATGGTTCGGAAACCTGTGGACAACCATCTGCACGGGAATTGGTCAGATGGTAGAAAGCCTGAAAGCATGGTTCTTGGGATTGTGGGAGCATTTGAAATCTGTGTGGGAAGGCATCTGTAACGTGGTGCAGACCGCAGTTATGCTGATTGGATCAATCCTACAAGCAGCATTTGATATCATTACCCTTCCATATCGTATGATTTGGGAGAACTGTAAAGAAATCATTATGGCTGTGTGGGAAGTAATCAAATCGGTGGTATCCGGTGCGGTAAATGCCGTATCCAGCACGATTTCTTCTGTGATGACAGCTATACAGAACGTGATATCTACTATCTGGACAGCCATCAGCACCAAGATTTCTTCTGTACTGAATGCAATAAAAACGGTGGTAAGTTCTGTATTTAATGCAGTAAAATCTGTGATTTCTTCCGTATGGAACAGTATCAAATCCACGATTTCGACCGTAGTCGATGGGATTAAGAGCAAGGTATCTTCGGTATTTAATTCTGTAAAAAGTACGGTATCCTCTGTTTTTAATGGAATCAAAAGCACTGCCACATCGGTATGGAATGGCATTAAGAATGCTATCCTGACTCCGATTGAAGCAGCAAGGGATAAGATTAAGGCAATCGTGGATAAGATTCAGAGTTTCTTTGCGAACATGAAGATTTCCCTTCCGAAGATTAAGTTACCGCATTTTAAGATTTCAGGGTCACTTTCCATTGCTCCGCCATCTGTGCCAAAGCTGTCTATCGATTGGTACAAGGAAGGTGGTATCATGACAAGTCCTACGGTATTTGGCATGAATGGAACAAACCTTATGGCAGGTGGAGAAGCAGGGGCAGAAGCTATCCTCCCATTGAAAGGTTTCTATGACAATCTGGAAGCAATTCTTTCCAGCCGATTGGATATGTCTGCAATGGAACAGTACCTTGCTGTTATCGCAGCAAATTCCAGTAAGGGCATTTATCTGGAAGATGGAACGCTTGTGGGGCATCTGCTTCCGGCAATCGATAACAAGCTGGGACAGGCACAGAAACTGAACAGGAGGCTGAGCCTATGATTTTAGATGTAATGTTAAATGAGATTTCAATATATGGTCTGGGATGGATTCGGGAAAAGATAGACTTTCCGACTCCGCAGTCCCAGACCAATACTATTGTAGTTCCGGGGAGAAATTCTCCGATACGATATACAGAGGCGTTGGGACGTGTTTCCTATCAGCCGAGAAGTTTTACCATTACCCTTTCCATGCATGGAACGAGGGAACAATTTGACAAAAAAGTGAGTGACGTTGTGAACCGCTTTGCAGGAAGGCTTTGCAAGGTATGCTGCTCTGACAGTGCAGATGTATATGCGGTAGGGACGATAGAAGCCTCTCCGTCCTATGATCCGAAAAGCCATAAAGGGCAGTTGGTACTTTCCTGTACGGATGGAGATTCTTATCTTTATTATACCGATGAAACCGTTATAGCCGTATCAGCAAGCGGAACAGTCACGCTTGAAAATGATTATATGCCTGTCGTTCCTGTGGTTACGACAACAGAGGAGACTGCGTTTTCATGGAAAGTAGGAGATGATGTGTTCCAAATCTGTAAGTGCCGGAACATGGGAATTTCCAGAAATGGAACTGCAGCAGGGAAAGAATACGCTTACTGTCACGGGTAATGGAACAACAACATTTCGATACAGGGAGGGACGGCTATGAGTTTATTCCGCATCTATGTGGATGGTGCGGTTTTCTATCATCCACATTTATCGAAACTTGCCATCACGCAGGCGCAGATAAATGAGGATGCGGAGAACATTGACAGCCTTACGTTGTCAGCACCTTTTAACCATCCATATTTAAACAGTATTAAACCGATGGCTTCGGTCATTGAATGTAAAAAGGGAAACGTTACGGTGTTTGAAGGACGTGCTTTGGATGATGGGAGTGATTTTTATAACAGCCACACATGGACGTGTGAATCGGCACTTGCCTATCTGAAGGACAGCCTTCAACCGCCTTTTGAATATAAAGGACCGCTTCTTGGACTTCTGGAATTGTTTGTGGAAGAACACAACAAATCCGTGGAAGAAAAGAAGCGTTTTTTGATTGGCACGGTAACTGTGGAAGATGAGAATGATTATATTTCATACAGTAATTCAGAGTATTCCATTACGCTTGATGCCATCAAAGAAAAACTGATCAAGACCCACGGAGGATATTTGCAGGTCAGATATACGGAAGATGGGAAAGTGCTGGATTATCTTTCTGATTATACAGCATATTCCTTACAGACTGTAGAGTATGGAAAGAACCTGCTTGATGTAAAGATCAACCGAGACCATACGGAACGATATACTGCATTGATTCCTTTAGGAGCAAAGATAAAGGTAACCGATGAAGAAGGAAACGAAACCGAGATTGATGAGAGGGTAACAATTGCCGGAGTCAACGATGGCATAAATTATGTATTTGATGAAGAAGCGGTGGAAGAAATCGGCTGGATTTGGACAACCGAAGTGTGGGATGATGTGACTGTTCCGGGAAATCTTCTGACCAAGTCGAAAGCAAGGATACTGGAACTTGCCAAAGGCATCACGAGTATGGAACTTACCATTGTGGATGAGTCGGATACAGGAGCAGATATCGGGGATATCCGTGCAAGACAGTATGTTTACTGCAAGTCTCCTCCGCATGGGATTGATGGAAGATATCTGTGTGTTGGAAAGACAAAGGATTACTTAAATCCGGCAGGAAATACCATCACAATTGGAGCAGGCGGTATTAAGCTAAGTTCCATATCTGCCAAACAGAATGAGAACCTGTCTACTTTGGAACAGGATATTTTAGGACAGACCGTAAAGATTGAGGATATTTCCGGGAAGGTCGACGATATCAATAATTCCAAGATGTACCGTACCGAACTGATTGTGGATGGTGTGAACATCTTTCGGGATAAAGGCCAGCAAAGTACCATGAGATGCAGAGTGTATTCCTGGGATAAAGATATCACGGATACTTTGGAGGAATCCTGCTTTATCTGGCATAGAAGATCAAGCAATGTGACTGCGGATGCCGATTGGGACAGCCAGCATATCGGAACAAAGTCCGTCATTATTACCACAGAGGATGTGCAGGATAACGCATCCTTTTATTGTGAAATTACACTTTAAGGAGGGAAATTTATATGGCTACAGTTTTAACTTCCAGTCAGCAGACTTTCGTGGACATTACCGACCAACGAAAGCTGTCGGCTTATATTACTTCCAATCTGCCAAAGACGCAGAGTGAAGACCCAAACGTGCTGCCACACACGTATGCTCCGAGCTGGGCAAGCACCAATCTTGTCCTTACTCCGGTCATTTTCTTAGACCAGACCAATGTGGCTCTGACTGCTTCCGGTGTTACGATTACATGGAAGCGTAAAGATGGAACAAGTGCAGAAACATCTCTGACTACAGGGGAAAGTGCATCCAAAGGAGTGCTTACGGTCAGCAAAGATTTGCTGGCATCTTCATCCTCCGGCATGATCACATATATCTGTTATATCAGCTACTATGATTCTGAAACAAAGAATACTGTGAACATTTCGGCAGATATCACGTACACCTTGGTAAAAAATGCAGAGAATGCAAGACTTGCCTATGTGACCGCAGATACCTATGTGTTCAAATATAATACAAGTTCTACGCTTGTCGGTTCATCACAGGCTACGCTTTCTGCACAGGTACAGGGGGTATCTATCAGCAAATGGCAGTATAAGAATAGTTCCGGGGCATGGGCAGATTACCCGACAACTTCTGATAACAGCAATATTACGAGTGGTACGCTTGTCGTAAAGCCAACCCACGATATTTTTGTCAATAACGTGGCACAGATCAAATTGGTCACAGATGACTCGGATGTTTACGACACCATTACGATCACCAAAATGTACGATGGTGCAAAAGGAGAACAAGGTGCTGCCGGTAGTGCCGGAACAGGCGGACTTTCTGTCATTCTTGGAAATGAAGCACAGACGATTGCCTGTAATGCGTCCGGGGAAGTGTCAGCAGCACTGAACATCACGATACCATTTACAGGCTATGTGGGTATTACGCAGACTGCCTGTACCTGTACGGTAGGCACTTTGCCGACTGGAATCACGGTAAAAACGAATACGGCAGCAACTGCAAGTGCAGCAGGTTCACTGGTGCTTGCGGTGGCAGCAAATTCTACACTGGGCGGTTCGTCTGTCTTAAATGGAACAATTGACCTTACCTTTACCATTTCAGGAAAGTCAGTAGTCAAGAAATTCGGATGGACAAAATCAGTCAAAGGAAGCAATGGAAGCAACGGAGTCAATGCCGTTGTTTTTTCTGTTTATGCGCCAAACGGAACAATCGTGCAGAACCAGTCAGGAACACTTACTCTTGCGACTGCTGCGTATAGCGGAACAACTGCTATCACAGGAACGTATCAGTGGGCAAAGTATGTGAATGGTACTTGGACAAATATCAGCGGTGCAACATCAGCAACGTTATCAGTATCTGGTGCAGACATCGTAAACATTCAGTCTTACCGATGCACGATGACCTACAGTGGAAAAGACTATGTGGATGTCATTACGGTGGAGGATAAATCTGACCCGTATGTATCTGAAATGCTCTCCATCGGAGGATTTACGGTAAAGAACAATCTGGGAGGTGTTGTGCCGTATGTGATTGTCCGCACGAATCAGAAAGAGGTAGACCCTCTGCTTGGTCCGATCAGTGAGACAGCACCATCTTCTCCAAATGTCGGTGATTTCTGGTATAAGATTGACCACGACAATCAGACCGTTACCTTAATGGATTATGGCGGTTCATCATGGAACGAAGCATCGGATGAACAGTCTCTTACCTACACATGGTATATGCAGGATAAGGATGGAAACACGGTAGAGTTCGATAAGACAGGAAAGGTCATCTATCTTTCCGCAGCAGACATTGACAGTCTTGTTACTTTACAGTGTGATGTTTCTAATTAACAGGGGGTGATGTGGAATGGCACTTATCACTTCCTGTCAGGCAAGTTTCCAGAGTTTTGAGGATTATGAACAGGCAGTCGAAGATGTGGAGAATCTTAAGATTAACGTGCAGGAGTGCTATTCCGAAATCACAAAGACCTCGGAGCAGATAACTTCTTCTGTGCGTGAGGAGTATGTATCCAAGTCAGAAATGGAACTGATTCAACAGGATTTCCAGACAAGCATTACGCAGAACAGTTCCGAAATCCGTATGGACTTTACATCCATTACGAATGAGATTAAGGAAAATGTCTCTGCAAATCAGACTCTTTTGGAAGAGTATATCCGATTCAAAGGTGCGCTCATTGAACTTGGAAAAGTAGGAAATGCGTTTACAGCGGAACTTTCCAATGAGGAACTTGCCTTTAAGGAAAATGGGCAGAGGATTGCCTATATTTCCAATCAGATATTGGTGATTACCAATGCGGAAATCAGAAACAAGCTATCCCTTGGAAATGAGAGCCGAGGATGGTTCGACTTTCTTCCAAGGGCATCTGGAAATCTATCTATTAAGTGGCGTGACCCTACGGCATAAGGAGGTGAGGACGTATGGCATCAAGCGGTAGTTTTTCCGGTTCTATCAGAGACGGTCATTATAAGTTAAGAGTAGACTGGTCACAGACAAAGAACGTTTCAGCAAATACAAGTACCATTACTTGTAAGATGTATCTGGTAAATGACTGGAGCCTTAGTATCAACAGCCGTTCTACAAATACGACAACGATTGCCGGAACAAAACAGACATACACCTCGCCAGCAATCAGCAGTACAGGAACCCATCTTTTGGGAACAGTATCACAGACAGTCAGCCATAGCAGTGATGGTAGTAAAAGTATTACCATCAGTTCTGTGTTTTATATACAGGCAACGTTAAGTGGGACGTATTATGATTCCATTTCTGCAAGTGCGACAGTAACTTTGGACACTATTCCAAGAGCATCCAGTGTTTCTGCCACAAGTGTCAATATGGGTTCGGCTTCCACGATTACGATTACAAGGGCATCTTCTTCCTTTACGCATACACTTAAGTATGCGTTTGGCAGTGCATCGGGAACGATTGCAACGAAGACCACGTCCACATCGGTTTCATGGACTCCGGCTCTGACTCTTGCGAATCAGATACCGAATGCCTTAACGGGAACCTGTACGATTACTTGCTCCACTTATAATGGAGATACCTTGATTGGAAGCAAGACTTGTACGATGACGCTTACCGTCCCCTCATCGGTCAAGCCTACGATTACAAGCCTTACTGCTGCGAGAGTGGATGGAGATGTGCCAAGTTCCTGGGGGATTTATGTGCAGACCAAATCCAAAGCAACTCTTACCATCAATGGAGCAGCAGGAAGCTATGGTTCGACCATTTCTTCGTACTCAATTAGTGGAGGCGGTTTTTCCAGTACGGCATCCAGTTTCACTACTGGATTTTTGAATACTTCCGGTACCATTACTTTCACTGCAACAGTAACGGATTCACGAGGAAGGGTATCGGCTGCAAAAACGGTTTCCATTACGGTACAGGCTTATGCACCGCCAAGTTTTACCAGTTACTTGAGCCAGCGCTGTACAAGCGGTGGAACAGTAGACGATGACGGAACGTATGTAAGAGGTCTGGTATCTTTTTCTTATTCGACCTGCAGCAGTAAAAATACAGTAACAGGTTCGATTCAATATAAACAATCATCAGCGGCTTCCTGGACAAGTGCAGGGGTCGCTTTTTCTTCGGGAACAGCAGTGATATTTGGCGGTGGAGCGATTTCTACGGAAACCTCCTACGATATCAAATATACGTTGACCGATGCTTTTACTTCGGTATCCATTCAGGACATTGTATCTACGGCAGCCGTAGTCATGGACTTTAAAGCCGGAGGAAAAGGAGTCGCAGTTGGTAAAGTAGCGGAAACCGACAATATGTTTGAAGTTTCGGAAGACTGGGATGTGAAGGTATATGGGAAACTTCTGAAGGATTATATCGCAAGTCTTACCGCAGCGATATATCCAGTCGGCAGTATTTATATGAGTGTAAATTCTACCAACCCATCCGCCTATTTTGGCGGTACGTGGGTAGCATGGGGAAGCGGAAGAGTACCTGTTGGTATCAATACGTCCGATTCCAATTTTTCTACAGTGGAAAAAACGGGCGGTGCATCAACGGTAACGCTTACCGCATCGCAGATGCCAGCGCATACTCACACTTTTACGGGTAGTTCTGCTACTACGACCAGTAAAGGTGCGCATACGCATACTCTGAAACTCACGAAGACCACATGGTCTGGGTCTAGTTCCAGTCGAGTGGTGGTCGATAGTACAGATTATACTGCACTGACGAATGATGCGACTTCCAGTAATGGTGCGCACACGCATACGGTGACTGCCAAAGGTACGAATGCAAGTACCGGAGGCGGTGGATCACACACAAATTTACAGCCGTACATTGTCTGCTATATGTGGAAACGTACGGCTTAAATTATATCAAAAGGAAAGCGAGGAATTTTATATGAAGATTTTTACTGAGATTGTCCATTACGCATGGGCGGCAATGGGAGGTTTTGTTGGATGGTTTTTAGGAGGCTTTGACGGTTTCTTATATGCCCTTTTGGTGTTTGTTACCATTGATTATCTTACAGGTGTCATGGTTGCGATTCTAGAAAAGAAGGTATCAAGTTCTGTAGGCTTCCGTGGAATTTTCAAGAAGATCCTGATTTTCTGCCTTGTGGCTATCGGTCATATCATCGATACACAGGTCATTCAGAATGGAAGCGTACTTCGTACCGCAGTCATTTTCTTCTACTTATCCAATGAAGGAATCTCTATTTTGGAAAATGTAGCACTCATCGGACTTCCGGTGCCGGAACAGCTTAAAGCAGTGCTTCAGCAGTTAAGGGATGAAAAGAATAGTGAGAAATAACAGGTGTCTTCGGATGCCTGTTTCTTTTTTCGGAAAGGATGGAAACTTATGAAATTAGTTGAAATGATTATGAAATATAATCCGTGCTACACAGCCGGAAGAAAGATTACAGTAAAAGGACTGATGCTCCATTCTGTGGGTTGTCCGCAGCCAAAAGCTTCTGTCTTTATCAATTCATGGAACAAGGCAAGCTATAACAAGGCTTGCGTCCATGCCTTTATTGATGGGAATGACGGAACGGTGTATCAGACACTTCCTTGGAATCACAGAGGATGGCATTGTGCTTCCGGCAGTAAGGGAAGCGGTAACAATACCCATATCGGAGTCGAGATGTGTGAGCCTGCTTGCATCAAATACACAGGAGGTTCTTCTTTTACCTGTTCGGATAAGACAACAGCAAAAGCAGTAGCAAGGAGAACATACCAGTCAGCAGTAGAACTGTTTGCTATGCTCTGTAAAAAATATGGTCTCAATCCAACTGCGGATGGAGTTATCATCAGCCATGCCGAAGGGTACAAAAGAGGGATTGCTTCCAATCATGGTGACCCGGAACATCTGTGGAGAGGTCTTGGACTTTCCTATACGATGGCGGGATTCCGTAAAGACGTAAAGAACGCAATGGAAGGAACATCGTCTGATGTTTCTTCTGAAACAGGAAAGACCGCTATTATGGGAACTGCGAAAGCAACCGCAGAGCAGATGCAGGAATATATCAAAAAGGTCAATGCAAATGTGGCACAGTCAGTGCTTAACATGATTCCTCTGTATCTTTCGGAAGGCAAGACAGAAGGCGTTCGTGGGGATATCGCATTTGCACAGTCCTGTCTGGAAACAGGAAACTTTGGATTTTCTCAATCTGCGGTCACTTTAGACCAAAACAATTTTGCAGGAATGGGAGTTACGCAAAATGGCATGAAGGGATTATCTTTTGATACTCCACAGCTTGGCATCCGCTGTCAGATTCAGCATCTGAAAGCCTATGCGTGTACCGATGCACTTGTAAATGAGAACATCGATCCACGATTCAAATATGTAACAAGGGGCTCTGCACCGTATGTGGAATGGCTCGGCATTCAGGAAAATCCAAAAGGACTCGGCTGGGCAGCAGGTGCGGACTATGGAGGAAAGATTCTGACTATCTTGAGGAAGATTCTTGGAACCTCTGCTTCAGAAGAAACAAACCAGTCCGTAAAGTCCATGAGCGGATATGTGGAAGTAATTTACAAAGGTTCGGATGGATTGAATGTAAGAACTTCTCCAAAGATGGGTGATAATATCTCGCAGGTTATTTATGGCGGTATTTATACTGTAACAGGAATCAGTGCGGACGGTGAGTGGTACAGGCTCAAGTCCGGCGGATATATCACAACGAATCAGAAATACGTTTCTTATCGTAAGCAGTTAGAGTCCAATACCGATTTCAAACCGTATAAGGTACGTGTTTCCATTGATGACCTCAATATCCGTAAAGGTCCGGGAACAAACTATAAGAAAACCGGACAATATACAGGGAAAGGGACATTCATGATTGTGGAAGAAAAAATCGGAGAAGGTTCTACCAAAGGCTGGGGAAGATTAAAAAGCGGGGCAGGTTGGATCGCTCTTGATTATACAGTCAAATGTTAGTTGCTGCCGGGCGGAGATTTCCGTCCGGCAAACTTTTTTTGATGTAAAAAATCCACCCAGAAATCAGACCTAATTTTGGTGGATTTATGGGAAGAAACAACTGGCAATCTGGGCGGTTTAGAGTGATATATACTAGTA
>SKEJ01001156.1_pt1 | contig 15012 bp, 10 predicted proteins | sample 4826721 | NCBI WGS metagenome assembly SKEJ01 (sample SAMN11008812, study PRJNA524170) | human gut metagenome | biome: Human fecal sample; material: Feces; isolation source: fecal sample from pouch patient p31 | host: Homo sapiens | place: Israel: Tel-Aviv | collected 2015-06-02 | reverse complement strand
CCCTTGACGAGGCGGTCACCGACGTCAACAATTGGATTGACCAGCAAGCCGCCAAGGCCGAATAATAAAACACACATTATGCTGCTGCAGCAGCCAGTCCTTGCAGAACAATGTCATGACAAAGGCCTGAGAAGACGACTTCTCAGGCCTTATCCGTGCCGCTCCTCAGTCGCTTGTAGCGACAGCTCCCCTCAAAGAGGGGAGCCAGAGAAACACTTACTTTTTGGAGACGTTGAATTTAAATTCGACGATATCGCCGTCCTGCATCACGTAGTCGCGGCCTTCCTGGCGTAGCTTGCCTTCCTCCTTGATCTTGACCATGGAGCCTTCGGCAGCCACGAAATCGTCGTAGGAGACGATGTCGGCCTTGATGAAGCCTTTTTCGAAGTCCGTATGAATCACGCCGGCAGCCTGCGGCGCGGTATAGCCCTTGTGGATCTGCCATGCGCGCACTTCCTTCTCGCCTGCGGTGAGGAAGGTGGAAAGGCCGAGCGTATCGTAGCCGACTCGCGCCAACTGATCCAATCCGGACTCCTCAAGACCTGCGTCCGCAAGCATCTCGCGAGCGTCAGCCTCGTCGAGTTCGGTCAGGGCGGCTTCAAACTGCGCGTTGAGGAAAATGGCCGGAGCCGGAGCCACGGATGCGGCGAGCTTGGCCTGCATGTCTTTGTTCTGCAGCTCGGCATCGTCCACGTTGAACACGTAGATGAACGGCTTGGCGCTCATCAAGTGCAGATCGTAGACGGAATCCTTGTCGAAACGACCTTCGCGAGCCGCCTTATCAATGGTTTCGCCGGCTTCAAGAATGGTCTTCGCCTGCTTGACGGCCTCCATGTAGGCCGGTTCGATCTTCTTGCCGCGCAAATCCTTCTCCAACTTCGGCAGCGCGTTCTCGATGGTCTGCAGATCGGCGAGGATCAGCTCGGTGTTGATGGTTTCAATGTCGTCGGACGGATCGACCTTGCCGTTGACGTGCACGATATCATCGTCTTCGAAGGCACGCACGACCTCGCAGATCGCGTCGGCTTCGCGAATGTTGGCGAGGAACTTGTTGCCCAGGCCTTCGCCTTCCGAAGCGCCCTTGACGATGCCTGCGATGTCGACGAAGGTGACGGTGGCCGGCACGATCTTCTCCGTGTGCACGAGCTTGGCGAGCACCGGCAGACGGTCATCCGGCAACGGCACAATGCCGGTGTTCGGTTCGATGGTGGCGAACGGATAGTTTTCCGCCAGCACGTTGTTGCGGGTCAATGCGTTGAACATGGTGGACTTGCCGACGTTCGGCAGTCCGACGATTCCGATAGTAAGAGACATGGTTCCTTAGCTTAGTATTAGGCTTCGATGGCGTCGACCGCTTTGATCACGGCACCACGGAACGCGCTTTCCTCCAACGATGCGACACCCCTGATGGTGGTGCCTCCCGGAGAGCAGACAGCGTCTTTCATGGCACCCGGATGCGTTTCGTTGGCCAAATAGAGCGCGCCCACGCCTTCCACCATTTTGGCGGCCAGACGATACGCGGTGGCACGCTGCAATCCATATTTCACACCGGCATCGCCCAATGCTTCGATGTACATGTCGGTGAAGGCCGGCGCACAGCCGGCAATACACATGCCGATGCCCATGTGTGCGGTGTCCACGCGTTCGATCAGGCTGATTGACGAAAACAGGTTTTCGAAGGTTTCCGTCTGTTCCTGCGTGAGCGTGTTGTCGATTTCCGTGACCAGCACGCCTTTGCCGACAGCCATCGGCGTGTTCGGAATGGTGCATTGAATGTGCGCCTGTTCGAAAGACGTTCCGAACAGGTCATGGAATTTGTTCAGATCCCAGCCTGCCGCAATGGACACGACGATGGTATTTGGCTGCGCCAGCTTGTCAACGATCGGTGAGATCACCGCTTCAATCTGATACGGTTTGATGGCGATAACGACCACGTCGGCAGCTTCGGCCACTTGTGCAGCGGCATGCACCGCTTTCGCACCAAGTTTGGCGGCGTTACGTTCCAGCTTGTCATAGTGTGCCGCACAAGCCACAATGTCGTCGCCGCTGATTGTGCCGGCATTGACCAGGCCTTCGGCGATCGCCTGCGCCATATTGCCGTATCCGATGAATCCGATGGTTGGATTGGCCATGTTTCTTTCCTTTGCTATCGATGCTCGTCGTTGCTGAACGATCGTCAGAACAACTCCGCCAAATCTCCGCGGTTCAATGCTTCATTGAACAGGTGCCTGAACACTGTTGAACCATGCACGCCGTCATGTTCAAACTCATTGGTAGTCCAATAATGTGAACGACCGATGCGAGACAGCGTGTCGAGCTGCAATCCAGAATCTACGTACATGTCGTCAAAATAGACGGCAGCCTGCAGCGGAACCTCATTGCGCGCCAACTGGTCGGCATCGTAGATCGTACCGAAATGCGTGTCTTCCATAAGCACGTCCATGGCTGGTTTGAACGGACGCAACGCACGTTCCTGCTCGAACATCCACGGGAACATGGCCTCGCCGGTGAAATTAAGCGGACGAATGTCACCCGCGAATTCCGGATGCTCGCCGCGCACGCGCTGGGCGGCCCAGCAAATCGGCGTTTCCAGCTCACCGTTGGCGTAGATGAACTCCTGCAACGGCCAATACAGCGGGCGAGATGAAGTCGCATTCATCACGGAAGACAGGAATTCGTCAGACAGTTCCGCCGAGGTCGAGGCCGAACCGTCGCCGTCAAGGAATGCCTGGTCAAGAATCCAATGCACGCGTTCGAAACTTGGCTTCATGCCGAAATCGGATCCCAAGCATTGGAAACGTTCCACCGTGAGCGGATCGCCGTTCGGCAATGCGACCTTGCGCGACTGCAGAATGTCGGCGACGGCCGCGGCACGTTCGATATCGATCGGGTAACGCTCGTAGAACTGCTTCGTCTTTGCCGCCATGCGCGGGAACGTATGACGGTACACGTCGGTCGCATCGGCGGGAACATGCGGAATGCCACCCGTGGTGAAACTAGCGATAACTCCTTGCGGGAACAGCGAAAGATACGTCAGCGTCAGGAATCCGCCATAGCTTTGACCAAGCGTGACCCAACGTGCGCCCCCGAATTCGGTACGACGCAGATGCTCGAAGTCACGAACGATCGAATCGGCGAGGAAACGCTTCAAAAACGCGGCACCTGCCTTGCCGTCACCGTCCATGCCCTCAATCACATGCGTATCGACACGAGACGAACGCCCCGTACCACGTTGATCCGGCAACACCACGCGGAAATGCTTGATGGCCTCCTCGATCCAACCATCGGAACTTGGGCCGAGCGGACGCGGACCGGAACCACCGGGACCACCCTGCAGGAACACGAGCAGCGGCAGGTCGTCATGCACATGTTCGGGAGAGGTGACCACACGGTAGAACAGGCTGATCGATTCGCCATCGAACCCATGACCAGGCTCGTGGCCCGTCCAATCCAACGGCACCTTGATGGAACGATCCTCAATATGCAATCCGGGCACGTAGTATTCGCTCAGCAACGTCATGCATTCACCTTTCCCTTGGCATCATCGGCATGTTCAATGCGGGTAGTGACTTTTTGATGGCTTCCATCCCACCCACATGCGGAGACAACCTTACCTCACAAAAGCGGCTTTATCTTACCGCTATTTCATTCCTGCGCATGATGGCGTCACAGCATATCTGGCGCTAGGGTGGAGCGTATGTCGAATTTCAAGCAGCGTCTCTTGTCATGGATGCATGGTCATGTTTTCGCCGGCGATCTCATCATCACGCTTGTTATAGGTGTTCTGCTGTTCGGCGTGACCGGCAGCATCACCTATAATCCGGGATTGCTGTTTGACCTTAAGCCTTCCACGCAGATGGCATGGGAAGCGGCAATGCTTATTCCGCTGCTAATCCGTCGATGGTGGCCACAGACCGGAGCGTTGCTCTGCGTGGCATTGACCTTGGCGCATCTCATATTCGGCCCTTGCCTGTTGGGCGCCGATATTCTGGCATTGTTCATGCTGTATTCAGTGATCGTCTACGGCAATCCCAAAAACACGAAAGCCTTCATTATTCTGGCGTTGACCATCGGTCTTCTGGCTTCGGCGCTGGTGGCATGGACCATGACCAATGGACCACTGCTCACCGGAGGCAAAGTGCATACATGGAGCAGCTGGAATGACCCAAATCCAAATGGCGTTATGGTCACGGAAGACACTCTCGGCTCCATCTACACAGGAACATCCATGTCGGAAGTCGCCGACATGATGGCGCAATACATGCTGGTACTGACGCCGATTTTCGAAGTATGCATTATTTCCACCGTCATTGTAGCGTTCTGGCAGCGTGCCCGTCTGGCAACCATTCGCATGATGCGGGAACGCAATGAGGCAATCACCGCGCGAGACCGGGATGAACGCGATATCGCCGCGTTGGCGGAACGCGCACGCATCGCACGTGACATGCACGATGTGGTGGCGCACACCCTGTCAATCATCATCGTGCAGTCTGATGGCGGTCGCTATGCAGGCACGCATGATCCCGCGGTGGCCAGAAACACCATGGAGACGATTCGACACGAATCGGAACGCGCACTGCATGACATGCAACGTCTTCTGGGAGTATTCGGAGGTTCACCGCACGCCGATTATAACGATATCGGCAATCTTGTGGAACAAGCGCAAAACGTCTCCCCCGACATTCGAATCCAACGGAATATCACCGGCACCGCCAGCCCGGAACAACTCGGCGAACAAGCCTCGATAGCTTCCTACCATGTAGTGCAGGAGGCACTGACGAATATCCGCAAGTATGCGGGGCCGCACGTCGATGTGCACATTAAAGAGTCATGGAACAACGGTTTGCTCACTTTGACCATCACCGACAATGGTCATGGCGCGGCGGCCAATATCGACGGGCATACGCCAGGTTACGGCCTGCTGGGCATGAAAGAACGCATCGAATCGGCCGGAGGCTCGTTGCAGGCTGGCCCTCAACTCGGCGGAGGCTTCGAAGTCATGGCCACCCTGCCTTACGGCGGTAAAGAACAGGTGACAGAAGAAACCGGCGAACAGTATGCCTCGGAACAGTCCGAATCGTGCAACACAACTGCCGTATCCAGCAAAGCGAAATTCTCCGACGAAGCAATCGCACCTCACACAGTCGTCAACATATCGGCGCGAATCCCAGATCAGCCATCGGAGCAGACGAAGGAAACCAACCAACCGACCGGTCGCGATCATCGTTCGAATGCCCTGCAACATTTGCGCATCACCGCACCCAATCTGCATGATTTGCTCAAATCATTGAAACTGAAATCCGTAGAACTTGCAAATACATCCAATTCGCGAGGGCTGAATTGGGTGGAACGTGTTTCCGCGTGGACGCAGCACCACTATGCGCTCATGGATTCCGTTGGTGCCGTGGCATTGGTCATGCTGCTGAATCGCATGTCGGTTACGCTCTTTTTTGATAGTTCACCTCAGGCGCAGCTCTCTCATGCGATCGCCGCATGCTGCTTGCTGGCGCTGGCTCTTCGACGCAGGTTCCCCGAGACTTGCGCGCTTATTGTGTTCGTATTGTCGGTTGTGCAATTGGTGTTTTTGGGATCGATTGAGGTTGGACATATCGTAGCGTCGCTGTGTGCGCTGTATTCAGCCGTATTGTATGGGCGTGAACACGCATGGCGTTGGGCCGGTCTTGCCGCCGCTACCTGTTCGGTGCTGATGGGCTTGAAAATCGCGGCTTATCAACACGGATACACTACCTTGTTCGGTGCCATCGCCGCTTTTGCAGGCTTGACGAAACCGGTTTCAGTCACTTCAAGTAATACGGCGGCGTTCTTTACCGGCGTTATGTATACGGTTGCAGTGCTGATGCTGTGCGCCGGCATTATGGCGTGGGCACGTTGGGCTCGTTCCAGTGATTCAAACGCACTGGTGTTGCAGGCGCGAGAGGAAGCGCTGGTGGCCGAGCAGGAGAAGCAGCGTATTCTCGCGGCGAATATGGAACGTGACCGTATCAGTGCCAGCATTCAGGCTGAAGTCACCGCCACGTTGAACAGCGTGATTAGTCAAGCCGTCGATGGTATCCGCATGCTGGACGCTGCCGAAGCACAAGGCAAAGAGTCTACCGCCGACGAGATTTCCGCAGCGTTCAAAGCCATTGGAGAACAGGGGCGCGCCGCACTTAAGCGTATGCGCGAACTGCTTGGTGTGCTTCGTGAGACTGGTTTCAGCGATGACGCTCATGCCGGTAGCGCGAGCGAACTGCAGTTGAGGCCCGCTGCACCGCTGGAAGAGCAGCTGCAGCGCGCGTCTCGATAGCCGGTTCAAGTTTTTCAGGGAGATTTAAGGGTTTGTTTCGCGCTGTGAGCGGAACAATGCCGATAAGGTGGAGAGTATGAGTGAAGAACAGAAGATTCGCGTGGTCATTGCCGATGATCAGGAATTGGTACGTGCCGGTTTCGCCATGGTGATCGGCTCCCAACCTGATATGGCGGTTGCGGCGCAGGCTCGCGATGGCGCGGAAGCCTTGGCGTTGGCGGAAACGCTGCATCCTGACGTGGTGTTGATGGATGTGCGTATGCCCGGCATGGATGGTATCGAGGCGACTCGGCAGATCAGTGCGTTGCAGCATCGCTTCGCTGCCGATGGAACGCAATCAGAAGTCGCCCGTACCAAAGTGATCATTCTGACGACATTCGATTTGGATGAATATGTTATGGCTGCGATCACTGCCGGAGCTTCCGGTTTTCTGCTGAAAGATACGGAACCGGAAACGTTGTTGAATTCGATTCGCACGGTTTTTCAAGGTAATGCGATTATCGCACCGTCCGCCACGAAACGTCTTATCGAGAAAATGATGGAAGGCGATTTCATGGCTGCGAATGTTGGCGCACATGGAAATTCCACTGCTTCTTCCACTTCTGATTCGACGTACACCGATCCGGAATTAGATGAACTGACCGATCGCGAGCGCGAAGTGCTTATTGAGATCGCGCATGGATTGTCGAATCAGGAGATTGCCGACAAGCTTTTCATCAGCCTGCCGACGGTGAAAACGCATGTGGCGCATATTCTGGCGAAGATCAATGCGCGTGACCGTGTGCAGGCGGTGGTGTTCGCTTACGAAAACCATTTGGTCTGATTGATTTGTTGTTTTGCGTATGCATGATACGCAAAAAGGACTCCTACCATGTTTGTGGCAGGAGTCCTTTTCGTTGTGTTTGCTATGAAGCTTAGGCTTCGGCGAGCGCCTCAACAGGAGGCGTGCTCACTGCCCTGCGTGCGGGGAATACGCTGGCGAGCAATGCTGCCACGGCTGCCACGGCGAGTACGATGCCGTTAATGCCCCATTCGAACGGGAACACCACTTTGCCGTACATACTGAACACCACGTATGCGCCCAGCCAGCCGAACAGGGTGCCAAGTAGTACGCCCGCGATGCCGGATACCAGCGAGATGAGCAGGGCTTCCACCGCGAGGGAGCGTCGCAGCTGGCCTCGGGTCATGCCGATGGCGCGCAATGTGGCGGATTCTCGGGTGCGTTCGATCACTGACAGCGACAGCGTGTTGGCCACGCCGACAAGTGCGATGAGCACGGCCACAGCGATCAATCCCACCAGAAGCATCATCATGGAGTCGATCATCTTCGCCCATACGATGCGTTCGGCGATCGGTCCGGTCACTGTCGCATCAGCGCTCTTCTCCAATGCGGCCTGCATGTCGTTGTAGATGCCGTCAACGGAAACTCCTGACTTGTCAGTATCTGCCTTGACCAGCAACACATGGGTGGCGGCGTCGAGGTCACCATTGGTGAAATGGCTTTCATCCACGAATCCGACAGCTCCATACTGTGCGGATACGCGACGGTAGTCGGCTTGGTTTGCTTGCAATGTCAGCGAACGCGTAGTGACGCCGTCCTGGTTCCATTCGGTGGAGAAATCAGCCGTGCCATTGGCGAACTGCAGTTCCTTGCCGGTTTGCGCATTGTATGTTGGCATGAGCACGCTATCACTGTCGATGGAGGCGTTACCCAAGTTGGCACGCATGACCTGCTTGACCTGATCGATGTTCTTCACACCGACCAGCAATGCGGACGTAGGCTGGGTTCCATCCGCTTTCTCCAAGGTCACGGAAACCGCCGGCGCATACAATGTGTCGGACACGCCGTTGATGTCGGCTACATCCTTGACCATTTGCTGACTGATGTCATCGCCCATGGCCACGATGTCGACGCTATAACGGGTGGCGAGCGCACCATTCATAGTCTCTTTGGCGCTAGCGGCACCGGTTGCGATGGTGGAAACCAGGGTGACGCCGATGAGCAGAGCGGCACCGGTTGCTGCGATGCGTCGCGGATTCTTCTGAATGTTGGCGTGCGCAACCGTTGCGGAAGGGCCTGTCAGCGAGGCCAACGCTCCAACGCCCTTCATGAGGGCCGGCATCCAAAACACCGCGGTGACTACCATGCCGAGGAACACCAGTGCGGCGCCGGCGATGGCTATGAGCAGAATCATCGTGAATTGATCGCTGTTCGCTTCCTCGCCGCCATTGGTGGCTTGTACCTGCCAGATGGAAAATACTGCCATGGCGATACCGACTACCACCATCAGAATACCGATTACGGCTCGAGTGAGGCTGGAACGACGGTTGTCGGTCAGTTCAATCGGGCGCAATGCCTCCAATGGCGTCACCGCAGTAGCGGAACGTGCGGATCCCAAGGATGCGAGCACCGTCACCACAATACCGAAGAGAATAGGTACGACGGCGGCCTGCCAAGAGAAATTGAATCGCATACCCTCTTGCATGATGTCACTGACGCACATGCCCCACATGAGCAGACTGCCCAGCACCACGCCAAGCACGGATGCAACGAAGCCAAGCACTGCCGCTTCGAACAGCACGGAACCATACAGCTGGCCTTTCTTCGCGCCGATGGTGCGCAGCAAGGCGAGTGTGCGGCGGCGTTGCGCCACAAGCACTTGGAACGTGTTGGCGATCACCAGTGCCGCCACGAACATGGCAAGCACGCCAAAGCACATGAGGAATGTGGTGACGATGTTGGTTTGGTTGCCGCTTAAGGATTTGATGCTTTCGTCACTGACCTGCTGTCGCGGCATCAAATCGAAATGCTTTGGCAGCAACGCTTTCACACTGTTGATGGTTTTTGCGGATGCGCTGTTTCCATCCAAAGCAAGGTCGAGATATACCGTTGTTGTTCCGGTGGTGTTGAAATCGTCCGTTCCCTGCATTGCGGCAAGCAGATTGTTGGATCCTACAATCGCACCGCCATAGTACGAGTAGACGCCGTTCGGATCGGAGGTGAGTCCAACCACGCGCACGTTGTCCGCTTTGGCTTTGCCATCGGCGCCTACCTCATATCGGGAGGTCAGGCTTACAGTGTCGCCAATGCCGACGTTCAGCTGTTTCGCCATGTCTTCCGGCAGTGCGACTTCGTTGGAGTCCTTCGGCTGGTCCCCTTCCGTAATATTCACAGGAAGCATGTTCTTCTGTGCCGCGGTGGAGATGATCTCACCGCTGATGGTGCTGTCTCCCTTGGAAACGCTGGCGCCGGTTTCCACCGAAGCGCGGACGCCGTCGACTCCTTCGATGCCGGCGATCTGGTCGAGATGGAAGTCGCCGACAGTGCTGGAGCACGCTTCGTTGAGTTCCTCATCACTCAGGTCGGAGCTGTTGACGGTCACCGCATAGTTGGCGTTTCCGAACATAGCGGTCAGCCGCCGTGTCAGGGAGTCGTTCATGGCATTGCCGAACAGGAAGGTGCTGGCGATGAACGCCGTGCCGATCATGATGGCGATGCCTGCGGGTATGAGCATGCGCTTGGTTTTTCGCATGAGTTTCAAAGTGATGGACCACATGGTGAATTCTGTTCCCTTCTTCGAATGCTTCTACAGTGCGTTTAGTGGGAATGTCTCACGGAAGCCACATTCATTGTGGCGGCTTCGCGTTCCTTCATCAACAGTTCACTCATCTGGTCTGCTGTCGGCTTGTTCACGTCCGCCACGATCTGGCCGTCGGCGAACACGAGCGCACGATCGGCGTAAGACGCGGCGACCGCATCATGCGTGACCATGATGATGGTTTGGCCAAGTTCGTTGACGGAACGTTTCAGGAAGCTCAGCACTTCGGCGCTTGATACGGAGTCAAGATTGCCGGTGGGCTCGTCTGCGAATACTAGTTTCGGCTTGGTAATCAATGCTCGTGCGATGGCCACACGCTGCTGTTGGCCTCCCGATAGTTCGTTCGGACGATGATTGAGACGTTCCTTAAGGCCAAGCGTTTCCACCAGCAGACGCAACCACTGTCGATCGGGTTTCGCTCCAGCCAAGGTCAATGGCATGAGAATGTTCTGTTCGGCGGTGAACATCGGCAGCAGGTTGAAGCTTTGGAAGATGAATCCGATGTCGCGGCGGCGCAGCAACGTAAGCTGGTTGTCGTTCATGCGCGTCAGATCGTCGCCATTGAATATGATGTGCCCGCCGGTTGCGGAATCCAGTCCTGCCAACGTGTGCATCAACGTGGATTTGCCGGAACCGGAAGGTCCCATAATCGCCGTGAATTTTCCTTTTTCAAAAGCGACGTTGACGCCACGCAACGCATGCACCGTGTTATTCCCGGAACCGTAGTCCTTCACAAGATCCACGGCTGCAATGGCCGTATTGGTAGCTTTGATGGTGTCCCTGATACCCATGCTGTCATTCCTTTCTTTGGATTACCTCCAAAATTACGGAAAAACAGCTGATTCGAATATCATGCGTTGGTCTGAATTATCATCTCATCCTTGAGAATGAGCAAAGACGGGGCGCATAATACCATTGATCCATCAATCGTCGAGAAGCACGCCGTCGCGGGGAGGCTCAAGCCAATACGACTCTTTTTCCACGCTGACGGTGGATGCCCACCAGGTCTGTTCCACGCCTGGCAGCGAGCGAATGGATTCGTCTACCACACGCCACAGATCCCCGTCATCTCCGGCGATGATTTCGATGAGGTAGTCGGCTCCGTTCAATCCGACGCCGCTCATCGCGTACGTCACTTCATCGATTTCCAACAGTTGTTCGGCATCAAGCCGATACGGCGGCTTCACACCGATGCCGAGAAATGCTTGGCGGAATCCGCCTAAACGCATGGGGCTGACCGTGGCCATAATGCGCATCACACCGGAATCCTCCAGTTTTTTGACGCGCCCACGAATCGCGGTGTGCGTCACGCCAAGATGCTCCCCTAGCGTGGCGTAGCTTGCCCTGCCGTCTTTCTGTAATTCGTTGAACGTGTGCACGAATCGCGAGTCCAACCGATGCACGGGAATATCGGTGCCGACGCTGGCCTCACGTTTGGTCATGAATCCAGTTTCGCCGCGTTCGGCCAGCAGACGGTTGACCACGCTGACATTATGGTCGTCAAGCACCAATCGACCGCAGGAGAACACTTGCAGACGGGTCAATCCGGGCAGTGCGCGCAAATCGTACTTCAGGAAATGGTCCATACCTTCGGATGAATACACCACGGCTTCGGCGATGATGTCGGCATCGCCCAACGCGCAGACCACATAGGTGACCTGAGGCATGGCTTTGAGCATGGCGAGTGCCTCGTTGCGATTGCCGTTGATGCGCAGTCCCACAAGCACCTGACTGTAATTTCCGAGACTCAACGGATTGCATACGGGCACAATGGTCATGATGCCCGCTTCGGTGAGCCGTTTGTAGCTTTCCGTCGCCGCATATACGGAAATGCCGATTTTATCGGCAAGCGCCTGCATGGTCATACGTCCGTTGCATTGCAGCGCCGATACCACCTTCAAATCACGTGCGGTGATTGTAGTACGCTCCTCATCCTGCGTCATCACACCCCCTATGACAGCCATGTCATCAACCACACGCTGCCTGCGGTGGCGGCAATGGTAATCACGAGAATAATCCAGTCGGCAATTCTCATCGTAAGGTTGACCCGATATGTGCGTTTCACGCCGTTCCGATTCAGGTTGAGTCCACGCGATTCCATGGCCCAGCCCACGCTTTGGCTCATTTTGTAGGCGCGGATCAATACGGCGATGATGATCGGCAGATACGATTTGAACCGGTCTACGAGACGTACGAATATGTTGCGTTTTTTACCTGCCGCATTGACTTTGCCGCTCAGATCAAGCCCTCGCGCACGCTGCGCTTCGGACACGGATTGGAAGATGGAGAAGAACACGGGAATATACCGTAACGCGGTTGCCAGGGTGAGCCCGGCCTTGTAGGGCACACCGAGCGAGGTAAGGCCACGAACCAGTTTGGTCTGGCTGGTGGTGAACAGCGTGATGAAGCATGCAAAGCCGAGCGCTGGAATGCGCAGACCCATCACTGCCGCCATGAGCAGGTTCTCCTGCGTGAGACGCAGCCATCCCCACTGCCAGAGCACGTGCGTTCCACTCTGGTCGAAGACCGGCCAAAGCACCACAATGAACACGATGAGCACGGCGAGGATCTTCCACACCCATCCAATGCGTTCGGCGGGCACACGGTCGGTGGCGAGCATCACATGTTCGAGAATGAGGATGCCGAGGATGAATGCCCAGTTACGCCATACGAGGCAAAGGGCCAGCATGACGATGGAGATGAGGAATTTGACGCGCGGATCGGTGCGATGCAACCATCCGTCGCCTGGCACATACAGGTCGGCATCCATCAGCGTTCCTCCTTGTCACATTCATCCTTGGCGATTTTCAACAATACGTGGGTCGCTGATACCGGACCGCGCGCCTTGTGCGGCTGCCGCGCCTGTCGCGCGGGCGATTGTTGTGCTTCCTGCGATTTGTCGATCGGCCCATATTGCGCAACATGACCGTCTTCCAATTCGAGCACGTGCGTGCAATATCGATATACGGCACGCATGTCATGGCTGATCATGATGACGGTGACGCCATGCCGGTTGAGTCTTTCCACGGTTCCAAGGAATCGTGATGCGAGACGATGGTCGAGACCTGCCGTAGGTTCGTCGAGCACGAGTATCGGCGTGCGCATGGCGATCACCGAAGACAATGCCACCGCACGTCGTTCGCCATAGCCAAGCGTGGCCGGTGAAACGTCCTCATACCGGTGCAGGTCGAACAATGTCATCATTTCATCGACACGTTTGAACACGGTGGCCGCATCAAGTCCGAGCGCGGTCGGACCGAACGCGATCTCCTCTTTAGTGCTGGAGCAGAAGATCTGATGGTCAGGATTTTGGAATACGAATCCGACGTGCGCGGCCATTTCGCCCACGCTATGCTTCGATACGTCGAGCCCATCCACATTCACGATTCCCTGTGTGGGTTGGATCAGCCCGTTCAGATGCTTGGCGAGCGTGGTCTTGCCTGACCCGTTGCGCCCGATAAGTCCCACGAAGGCACCCTGTTCGATATCCAGACTGATATCATCCAATGCGGGAGACGCATTGCCGCCCTGTCCATAGCGGTGCGTCACATGGTCCAGACTGATGATCGTATGCTTCGGCTTGCCGTCGTTCCTTACCGGCAACGCCTTGATGACGGGGGATGGTCCGTCACTCACCTGCACGCCGGAGGATTCCAACAGTCTACGTTCCCGGGTAAATAGGCTGGCGTCTCCATTACGCACCACTTCACCGTTGACCATGAACAGCACCTGATCGGCCCAGTAGGCGATGTGTTCGGTGTCCTGCCCGGCCATGATCACCGTCATGGAACGGGTTTGGCGAATACGTTCGAGCGCGTTGAACACTTCCTGCTTGCCTTCGGGGTCGAGAGCCGCGGTGGGTTCGTCAAGAACAAGCACATCGGGTTCCGCTGCAAGCGCGGCGGCGATGGCCACGCGCTGCATCTGGCCTCCCGACAGGCTGGTCGGTACACGTTTGCGGTATCCGGCCATGCCGACCAAGTCGAGCATGATGTCGATCTGCTTGTCGATGATGTTCGGGGCTACTCCGCGGTTTTCCAGCGGGAAAGCGATCTCATCCTCGACACTCGAACAGAACAGCTGCGCCTCCGGATCCTGTTGCACATAGCCGACGCGCTCCGACAGTGCTGAGACGGAGTGCCTGCTCGTATTCATGCCGTTGACCTCCACGACACCGCTCATGGTGCCGTCGGCCAGGTTCGGAATGATACCGGCCAATGCCATGCATAGCGTGGATTTGCCCGCTCCGGTCGGTCCGATGATGCCGACGAAGGATCCGGACCGGATGTCGAAACTGACGTGCTTGAGGCCTTCCACCGGCTTGCCCCCGTCGGTCAGTGGCGCGTACTTCCATCCTAAGTCGCGAACCGTAATCATGACGTCCACCCCGTGCTTTCACGCATTTTTTCCGCAGCCGACAACCGCATTTCACAATAAAACCCGTGGAATCGCCTTTCATCGGCAAATCCACGGGCCTGCCTTCACATGATATTAATGTATCACTCCCCCGCCTTAATACCGAGGTTGCCCAAACGTACCAGCGGCGGATAGGCCTGACGGACGGCGGTGAACAGCGCGAAGCCCACAATCAGACCCACCACCATCTGGAAGGAGTTGCCCGCGATCTCGCCCAACGCCGGACCGAATCCAGAAAGGATTCCGCCTGCGATGAAATAGCCGAACACCTTCCATACGCCTGCGATCACCGAGCCGATGATGATGTTCGCCGGATTGAATTTCTTGACGAGCAAGCCCACGAGCACGGCCTGCAGGCCATCGATGACGAACGTGAAGATGGCCCACTGCGGATAACCGGAGATCAAATCGCTCAACGCCGGGCCAAGACCGCCGATAATGCCGCCCACCCACGGTCCGAACGCATACGCGCTGAAATAGATCATGGTGTCGGACAGGTTGAGGTAGCCACGGATCGGGGTCGGGATCTTCACGAGCATGGTCAGCACCGTGGTGACCGCGGTCATAATGGCGATCAGCGGAATGGTATTGACCTGCAACGCCTTTTTGATATCGTTCTTGACTTCTTGGGCCATGATCTCTTCTCTCTTTACATTATTCTCAATATCATCAGCAATGCTTGTATTTTTG
>SKEJ01001155.1_pt1 | contig 15025 bp, 14 predicted proteins | sample 4826721 | NCBI WGS metagenome assembly SKEJ01 (sample SAMN11008812, study PRJNA524170) | human gut metagenome | biome: Human fecal sample; material: Feces; isolation source: fecal sample from pouch patient p31 | host: Homo sapiens | place: Israel: Tel-Aviv | collected 2015-06-02 | reverse complement strand
ATATTATAATAGATTGCAGAATAGTATAGATAAAACAACAAATTACCATACTATTCTGCTGTAATATTTATCCTACAATCTTCCAGTTATCGTCCTTATGAAGCACAAGGTCATACTGTGAGATTTGCGTCATTTTCGACTTGTTATCCAGATATTTTACGGACACGCTAACTTTGAGATTATCGCCATCTTTGGTAAAGACAGGATTTACCAGTTCTGAAAATACATAATCGCCAGATACAGGAGCAAGCACGCCGTCTTTGACATAATAGGCAAGTTCTTTTTCCGTAGCTGTCGGATAGAGTTTAAAGAATGTTTCCAAGAAAGCGGTAGCGTCCTTGACTGTATCGGAACTGACACTGACATCGGCTTCCTGTGCTTTCGGTTCATACTTTGATTTCTGCACTGCCGGAGCAAGTGTCGGATTATGGGTAATGACCATTGCACCGTCCTTATCCATATGAACGGTCACGGTGTAGTTTTCTGTGACTGCCTGTGTCTGTTCTCCCTCTTTTACCTGCTGATCTACTTCGTAGGCAACGGTAAAATCGTCCGTTCCAGACTGTTCTACATTCCAGACCAGCACATTTGTAACGGTCGCACTGGTCGGTATGTCCGTTCTGATGGTATCGGCGTTCAAGTCCTGTAATTCTCTGGTAAGGTATTTACTGATTTCTGTTGTCCTTGCTTCAATGGCTTCCTTGCTGGTATCCCATGAGTAGTAGGCTTTCGCAAAGTTCTTGACGAAATTCTCAATACCGTTGGTATCGTTCAATCTTAGCTGAATGATTTCTTTTTCATGTACCGTGTGGGTGTCAATGGCGGTAAAGTTCTTATACACACCAAAGCTGGTGCTTGCCAGAAGCACCGCCCACAACAGCAGGACAGATTTCTTATGTGTCCCGACTTTCATGGTACGCACTTTCTTATTCTTAGGTGCTTTCTCTGTTTTTTCTTTTTTCTTAAACATATTTCAAGTCCTTTCTATTGTTTGATTCTTCCGGCACAAATGATGTGCTGTTGCCAGTAGGCAGAGGTCAAATCGGTATAGCCGATTGGATTTCCGACATGGTACATCTGATTATTTCCCACATAGATTCCTACATGGGTAACATAGTCGCTGGTATTATAGGTGGAATGGAAAAAGACCAAATCGCCAGCTTGTGCCTGTGACAATGTGATATGCTGGGTTGCGTCATACTGTGCCTGTGCGGTTCGTGGCAGGCTGATTCCGGCTTTTCCGTAGCACCACTGGGTAAGACCAGAACAGTCAAAAGAAGTGTTCGGGTTACTGCCACCGTAGACATACTTCCAGCCTTGATACTTCAACGCTTCATTCATAACAGCCTGTACCGTTTCGTTGCTGAACTGCTTCACGGTCAGATATTGATTGACCAGCTCCACATAGAACATATTTCCGTAGTTATACCGCCAGCCACCATTTTTACTGACCGCTATCGGGTTCGTATAGGTCACTTTTGTACCGCCGGATTTATTCTTTGCGAAATTCTCCGCAAGGTTGAAGCTGTGCTTTTTTCCATTTTTCGCCACATAGTCTGCATAGCCACCACCATAGTTATAAGATTGAATGACTACGTTAATGTCATTCATGCCTTTTGCTTTACAGGAAGAAAGCAGGGACGCAAAATATTTACACCCCTGCTTAATGGATTCTTCTGTACTTAAGGAGTTTGGCGGTAGTCCCAGACTTTCGCTGGACTGCATGACATCAGTAGCCGTACCGCCACTTTCTACCTGTATGATGGCAAGCAGGACGTTCACATACTCCGAGATACCATTTTCTCTGGCATATTTTTCTACCATCGGCTGATGTTTGAGGACATCGGCTGACAGGTTCATGCCAGAATAGACAGGCGAATAGCTGTTTGAACTGTCGTCATCTTCGCCGGAAATCAATATCCCGAAAAAGAGGACGATGGAGAAAAGGACTGGAAATATCGTACCTATGATAAAGATACGCTTTAATCTCATTTTTTTCGTCCTTTCTCTGGTTGCTTCGTAACAGTCTTACGATTCTGTTTTTGGTTGACCTGTTTCTGTATGGTTGTTTTCTTTTGAATACTTCTGGATTCCGCTACATTCGGCTGGTTCGTTCTGGTAACACCTTTGACCTGTTGTTCCTGTCTGATATTGGTTCGGACAGTTTCTTTTCCAGCCTTGACTTCTGCATTTTTTATCACAGGAGAAGTAGCAGGACGCTTCATATCCGGTTTTATGACCGTATCGGTCTGTGCTGTTTTTGGAACAGGTGTGGCAACAGGGCGTTCATGACTTCTGGTAGCTCCGGCTGTCGCTGATCCATTCGCATGAACTGTCTGCCTTGCTTCCTGTGCTTTCTGTAATTCCTGCTTTTTCTGTGAGATATTTTCCCTGTGCAGGTTGCGTTTCTGTGTACGTTGTTCCTGTCGGTTTTCCTGTTCTTCCACAACGCCACGCTTAAAATCTGATACATTATCCTTTGCTTTCTGTTTTGCAGAGTGAACAGCATAACCAGCCTGTGTCGGTAAGTCTTTCACATTTTCTTTCAGAGAAGAAGCACTGTCACGGACTTTATTTTTCGTATCCATTACAGCACCTACCGCAGAACCAACACGGCTTCCCATGGAAACTTCATTATTCCTTTGTGGTCGGGCTGGCGTATTTTTATGTGTAGAACGAGAGTGATTATAAGCAGAACCAGCGACTGCACCAGCACCAGCTCCGACCATACTTCCTGTACCCACAGCCCTTGCAAGTCGGCGTTCCATACGTCTTGCCCTGTGTCGCATGAACACCATAGGTCTACGGAATATCCGGCGACCTATCTGCTGGCTGTCATTGGCATTCAGGCTGAACATACTCATTAGTTCTCCGAGCTTCATATAGATTCCGGCAAAACAGATTATCTGCAAAAACGCCACCATGAAGAACGGATAGTCCGTGGAAATGTTGTAGAACATACTGGAAATCGAAAATGCCACGGTCACAATCAGCGTAATTCCGGCTCTTGTCATAATGGCGTTGAACACACGGACAACTGCCTGTTTCGCCATGTTCTCATAGGTCGGTATCATGGACAGTAAAAAACTGACAGGTAAAAACATGGCATATATGATAAATAGTATCTGGGAAAATAACATCATGCCGGTAAGCAGGAAGATAAAGATTGTGATACCGAGATTGAAAATGAGCAGGAAGAACACCATACCCAGACGGTTGACGACCTGTGGAATGGTAAGGTTGTCATTGTCGTTATCTTCAATCTCTGTTTTGACAACATTTTCCCTTGTTTCTCCATCTTCGTCTGACGGACTGGCAGATACCAGAGCTTCCACACGGTCAGCCCCGATTTCTTCGGTATCACTGTTCCCGAACTGCAATAACAGCCACGGTTTTTCTACCTGTATCGAAAACAGGCTGTCACGGATAAGGTCTACGCTGTCTTTCCCTTTGCTTTGTGAATCGGGGAGCATGATTTTTGTCCCCAAGTCCAGAGAAGCGGTGCTGATGTCCGAACTGAAATCATTGATTTTCTGGATATAGTTGGGAGCATAAGCAATAAAGGACGCAGACACGATGAACACCACCACAAAGTTGATAACAGCGTGAAGTGCCTTGCTTGTTTCCCGTTTGAGAAGCCCTGTATAGGCGGTATAAACACCTACAATCAGAATGATAATGAGCAGGAATCCCACATAGAATCCACTGCTGGAAAATCCGTTTTCGGTTACTCCGGCAAGTGTCTGGATACTTTTCCCGATACTGTCAGCCATGTCATTGATAAAGTCCAGCTTATACGCCTGTTGCACCACATACCCTGTGGCATTGCTAAGATACAGGCTGATTGTCCAGACAAAATTTGTGATACAGTAAAGCCCGTACTGCACCGATTTTCCAATGCCGTCCAGCCAGTTCCACGGTAGCCACGACCAGCTATTGTCCACATAGAAATCAAGCTGATAGTTGGAAAGCGGATACTTTGAATACAGGTTGTCTGCATTGACTGTATCATCGACCAGTCCAGACGCATGAGCCACCGTCCCAAGCAGGGACAGCAGTACCAGTGTAACGGTCACGACAAGCAGAACCAGTTTCAGTACATGGAATACCTTTTCTTTTGTGACAGATTTCATCATTCCAAATCCACCTCACTTTTTATCGGCGGTCTGGTATCAAAAGCATGGAGCAGTTCTACAAAGACAGGGTGTATCTGTACCACACCGACACGCCCGTATAAATCCTGCATTAAGCATTGTCCGTTCTCCAAATCCCTCAACCGTTTCTGGTTGTTTTCGTCCTCACTGTCCAGCCCGAAAAGCTCTAAGGTCTGCTTGATTTCATTGGTATCTGTGGAGCGGAACGCAAACTTTAAGCCGATGTTATTTTTCAGACTTTCTTTTGATACGTCCCCAGAGGATTGTGTCACAAAATAAACTCCGGCGTTCATGGCTCTACCAGCACGAACCAGCTTATTTGAGAGTGTTTCGCCCTGTGCCACATTTAAGAACGCCCATGCTTCGTCCAAGTCCACGATTTTAAAAATACTTCGGTCACTGTGAATGAAATCAAGGGCAAAGGTACTGATAACAATTAAAATGGATACTGACAACAGTTCAATGGTCGTGTATTCCTCAAAGGTGGTATCCTTATCCGGCAAAACCAAATCCGCAACCTGTATGATGTTGAGCTGATTATCCAGACTGATTGCATTTTCCACCGAACCGTCCGAGAACAAAAGCTGTGCAAAATCATAGTCCGTAAAACTTTCGATATGGTCTGCAATGTTACGGGATACGGCGGTATCCTCTTTTCGCAGTTCCTCAATAACCTGCAACAGCCCGTGGTTCTGGTTCTGGGATACCGTACGGACAGCTTTTCTAAGGACAGGGAACTTTTCGCCATCACGACTGCTGATACCTGTAAGAAATGTCAGAATATCAATGGCAAGACTTTCAGCGTCCTTGACATCTTTCATAATCACATACGGGTCTAACAGCCCTTGATTGCTGGAATCACTGGTAATGTTTACAATGTTGATTTCCTCTGCAATCTCCGGCAGTGTTTCTTTCCAGTTTCCACGCTCACTTTTCGGGTCTAGGATAACTGCCTGTCCACCGAACAGAACGGAATAATACACCAGCAGGTTATTACAGAATGATTTTCCACCACCAAGCGAACCGACAAAAGCAGAAGCCAACGCATTTGTGACTGTACCTTTTACCCCTTGACTGGCAAGGGACGGTTGCAGGTAGACATTTCTTCCTGTATCCACGGAATACCCGATATAGATTCCTATGTTTTCTCCCAACATCTGAGTAGCACCGAAACCAAGTCCGGCTAAAAAGTCGGATTTCACATACTGGATATAATCATTGATATAACGCTTGCTGGCTAGAAGAAATTCTCCATGCAGTCCCATCATATCTCCGGCAGGGCGAACCAGCTTCACATTCAAATCATCGTAAAAGTCCTTGACTTCATCACAACGGCGTTTCAGTTCGTCAAGATCGGGTGCAGACACCCGTATGACGTAACTTAACTTATACATACTTTCCTTGCTCTGGTCTAAATCTGTTTCCAGTTCATCGACACTGTCCAAGGCTTCCACCACATTTGAACTTGTTTCGTTTCCGGCTTGATAGGCGTGATTATCCAAGTCCTTTAATTCCTTTTTCTTGTTACGGACAGTGGTTAAGGCTTTCTTATTCCCGACAATCTCAACATTCATAGACGTATCCACAGGGAATGTGAACTGCTGTTGCTGGAAATAAAAGATTTCCGATGATGGGAAGTCCAGTTCTCCGACAATGGCATTGACCGTAAAGTAGGACACATAGCTTTCACTGTCCTCATGTTCCAGACGCAAATATCGCTGGCTTTCTTCCACCACGCAACGGGTAGGACGGATAAGGTCATAATACTTAATCAGTGTTTCTCTTTTTAATTTTCTTTTTGGAAGAGGATACTCATAATCTTCATAGGCTATCCCGTCCCTGCCGTAGAGGTGTTCCATCAGATACGCAAAGTCTTTGGCTTCCAGTCGGCGGATTTTGAACCTACGGGAGATTTTGTTTTCCAGTAATTTCTCCATCTTCACATAACGGTTGATTTCATCATTGCTCATAGAAACAAAGTCGTTCATCAGCGTATGCCTTACCTCATTCAAAAACTCACGGAATGTCAGAAATACCGATTTTTTGATGTTCTTCAGATTGACTTCGTCCTCTGTGACCATGAGCTTGAATCCCAGAAAGAAACGGTAATCTACTTGATTGTCGCCTATCATGGATACAAGGGCTTCGGTCTGGTCGTCTATCTTTTGGATTGCTACCTCACGGAGCTTTCCAGTGACCAGCTTCTTTGACTGTTCCTGTATGCTTCGGATTGAACTTTCGGTTGCAATCTGTAACGCATGAATCTTTCCCTCACGGGACTGTGCGATAAGCTGACGGAAGCTGTCATGCACAAGGTATTTCTGCTCTGGGGATAAGAACGAATAATTGTAAGGTATCAGCTCATAGTAGGCGAACACCTCATTGTCCTTATTCCAGACAAGGTTATTGTCGATATATTTAATCGGGAACATAGGTCACACTCCTTACTGCCGTGATAGTTTCCTCAAATTTCTGCTTATGCAGGTTCACGGCTTTTCCGGCATAAGTCACTTTGGGACGCAGGGCATACAGAACCATCGTCTTGATGTAACTGTATGGCTTTTTCCCGTCAAAGGTTTTCTGTGACATAAACCATGTAAGGGCAACGGGAATCCCGAAATATTTCAAAAACGCACCCTCAATCATGGAAAGTGGCGGTACATCTGCAAACAGAATGATGATAAATTCCGTCAGCACGAACCATGTAATCTGGGTAAAGGTCACAGGGAATGGCAGGTTTACATCATTGATGGCATACAGTACCTTTTCCACGTTCCAGATACTTGTATAACTTCGGATTTTCTTCACTTGTAAATGCTCCTTTCTTCATTTTCCTAACAACAGGGACAGCCGGATTTTCCAGACTGCCCCCAAGAGAAAAGCTGACAGTAGCACCAGTGGCGGTGCTGATCTGCCAGCCCTTAACGCAGTACCTCACAGATACCAGCGTTTGTTGCAATAAATGTCCCCTCTATATCGAGGTCACGCCCGTAGGCTTCATAGTCGATATAGTTCTGTAAAGAGGACGGGATTTCTCCGAGTATCTGTTCTTCATCAATCAGATAGTAGGCTAAATCGGTCATCGTTTCACAGCCGGAATACAGAATGATGTCGTCCTTATGTTCCACCAGTTCTTCCAGACTTCCATAGCAGGATATAAAACTGTCCAAGTCGTCCAGCAGGTAATCCGGTAATTCTTCCAACTGCTCATAGATACGGTTCAGTTCTTCGATGGAAATGTATTCGCTAATCTCCATCGGGAAGTTGTCCGTATCATGGATTGCGTATTCTTCGTACTCTGCATTTAAGCCGATACGTTCTGCAATCACTTCTTCGTCCAACGGAAAAGAGAACCAGTCCCCGACCAGTTCTCCCTCATTGTACTTGCCAAGATTGGCTATATAGACTTGCATATCATCAATCATAAGCGGTCACTTCCTTTCACTCATTGTATTCATAAAATCTGCCATGCACACATAAGAAATGTTCTGATGTTTTTTCCATATCTGAACAGTTCCGATGGTATGTAATATTGCAAAGTCCGGCTTCCAGCTCTTGCAGGTTTGAAAAACATTCTCTTTGAATTGCAGGTATATCTTCGGGTGGGATTTCACTCTCCGAAATCGCAAGGCAGATATTGTTTAACAGGTCAAGGTCTGTATCTTGCAGGATTTCAAAAGGAAAATCATAATCACTGATAAGATAACGGTCACTGTCCGGCGGTAAGCCAATGGATTGTTTTAATGCTTCTATGTTGCAGGGAAGTGTAAACCATGCACAGCCTGTATCTTTTTCCTGTTCATCAAGATTGATAACAAATACTTTCATTTCTGCCATAAGCAATACCACCTGTCAAAGTTTGAACATACCGTTGTTGCAGAGAGCATAACGTCCTTTTTCTTCCAGTTCATGGGCGTAGGCTTCCAGATTAAAGTATTTCTTTCCTTTTTCGGATAGAGCAGAAAATTCAATGTTATGCTCCAAGCGGTAACGGGCAACGTCCATGATGTTGTGGCACTCTGGATAAAACAGAAATTCTTCCGACTTCTGCAATAAATCCTCAACACCGCCACAGTAGGGAATCAACTCTTTATAAGCCTGCTGAACCTCTGGCGATAAATCCGTGTAAGCAAAGTACAGCTTGTTTAATCGTCTGACAGATGTTGTCCTTACAATGTCGCCAGCAAAGGGGAGCTTCATATCAATGATTTGATAGTCTTTGCTGTCAGCTTCCACACCGAGCAGGTCACGGAACAGCTCATAATCAATGGGTAAATCAAACCAGCGAGAGGTTTTATCCTCTGCTGATTTGGTCGTTTCAATCAATACGCTACATTCTTCCATCGTAATTCAGTCCTTTCTTTTAATTTTGAGTATGAAAAAAGCAGTCGATCATAACTGAAAGACTGCTTTAAATCATATCCTTTACTACCACATTTACAGGCACTTTCCCGGCATATTCTTGTTCCAGTTCCTCTGCCAAATATGCATCGCTCACGCAGTGCATATCAGAAACACCGTCACGAATCAGCTGATAAACCTGGGAATGATAAAAGAAATCCAATGCCGCATCCAGCGAGAGCCCCTGCTGTTTAGCAAAGCATTCAATAACACGGCTATATTTTTTCTGAAGCAAAATCGGATTCGCTGTCATAATGTTTCACTCCCTTCAAAATGCAATAAAGACAATGCTTTTTCTGTGCGGAAACTTATTTGCAGATTCGGCTTTTCATAACGCAGGCGGTTGATAGCTTCCGTCTTATCAATCAGCCCGTCAAAGAACAGCTCCACAGTATTGAACACCTTATCATTGGCAGCACCACCCACAACCAGGTCGTAATCGGTCGAATCTTTCCCGCTGCGGCAGTTCAAAATAAAATCCAGCCATTCTTCGGAATCACTGTTCTCCATTTGGACGCTTTTATCTTTATTATATGCAAATGTCCGCACAATAAAATGCAGAGCAGCCAATATTATACCAATAACTATCAATGCAATTCCATATAATACTTTTTTCCACTGTATATTTAATTTCATCCGGGCACTCCTTTCCTATCTATCTCGCTGATAAATTTTTCTATAAGTCTGTTCACTTCATCCGGCTGGTCAGTATTGGAATTATGACCAGCATTCTTTATCCATTTAAGCGGTAAACCTTCCCTCTGATGCCATTTCTTATTATAGCTTTTTGCTGAGCCCGCTTTATCCTTTTCTCCACAGATAAGTAATGCCGGACAACTGATATGATATGGTAAATCTGCTTTGATTGCCTCGGCAAGCATTCTGTACCCAAAACCGGCTAGCCTTGCATATTCTTTATGATCTAAGTCATAGGCCATCATCATCTTTCGCATAAGATTCTGACCATAGTCCGTCTCAGAGCACCCTCTTGAACCAGCCCTAAGAAGAGCTTTCCATGGATATATTCTATATAATGGCTCTACTCTTTCAAGAAGCCATATCTCCACTGCAGTCATATAAGACTTTTGAAGCGGTGCAGAATCAATGGAGATAAACCCCGTTATCTTATCCGGATATAATTCCATATACATTTGGGCCAGATATCCACCCATAGACTGACCGATAATGATGGGATTATAAATTTCTTCTTTTACCAGAATTTTATAAAGCCATTCTGCCATGTCAGATAGTCTGTAGCTATTTGCAAATGGTCTGGATAATGCATGTGATGGTGCATCCCATACAAACACATTCTGTTTATTCTCAAAATATTCTATCTGCTTTTCAAAAAGTCTGTGATCTGCTGTAAGTCCCGGCAAGAACACTAACGTAATTCTCTGTTTATCCATTATATTTACAAAATAATGGATGCAGCCACAGGGTGTCTTGTAACTGTTTTCTGTCATTTTCCGTCCCCTTTCCATAAACCATTTCCCAATGATTTATCATTTCCATATATCATTAATATCTTATCGACCTGCCTTGGCTTATTTATACAGCAGAGGCTGTACATCCACCCTATCAAAAAGCTTAAAACTATGAAAGAAACGCTCTTTCACATACGTGATACGATTCGTATCATTCCCGCATATGCTTGTTTTTCAATGTATTCTTCTGATTATCTAGCCTTGCAGCTTCTATTGTTTCGGACACTCCGCCTGCGCTGTAAAGATATGTTCTTATTTTACCCCAACTCTTTCATTCTGCCTACTGCTATTTCATGTTCACATATAATAATGAGATCGCATTCCACGACCTCATCACCTTCCTATCAAGCGGATATTCGCAATCCGCTTCGCTACTTGCTCATAACCGAATAACTTTCTTTCGTTTTACTGTTATTTTTCTTCAGAATTAAACAGTTCACTTAACGTTTCCGCATTTTCCTGCAGTACCTTCAACACATACTTGTCAAAATGTCTCGCATCCTGTGTCGAAGAACCAAATTCATAGGTTTCCTGCCCATAATCCATAACATCAAACCCCGGAGTTGCTTTGCTGGCTCCTTTTGTTCTGTAAGAAGCTGCATCTTTCAGAGTAAAATTCACCTCTCCATTCTCATAAGATACCCAACTGCTGATGTTTGTTCCTGTTGCTTCTGTGGCAGTTCCGTTTTCTGTCTGAGTCTGCGCCGCTGCTTTTGTTACTTCCACAGCTCCTTCCACATATTGTCCATACATTTCATCAACATAAAGTGCCAGTGATTCCCCCAAAATTTCAGACGGAACATGTCCACCATCCCACTGCCATTCCAGTTTGGCATCTGTTCCGCTGTTAAGCCATGCAATCTGCATGTTCATAGACGCAAATAGAGACATATCACCTTCGGATGCACCCATTACAATTCTGGTCCATGTCGGGCTTTCTGTATCTTCATCTCCAATATAGTTAATTGGATTATACAGGTCTACAATATTATTTCCGTATTTGTCACCATCCTCGATAGAGGCGATATCACTTTCATAAGATTCCAGCATTTCTTCATAACTGCTGTAGTTTGAAGAATCTGTTTTTGTACCTGCAGACTGTGTAGTTCCGGCATCCGGAGTTCCGACCTCATCTCCCATTCCACTTGTAACCAGGTCATCTTGAGCATTGCCGTCCGAAGTTTCTCCACCTGGCATGCTTCCGGCTGGTGCTCCATCCGGCTTTTCTCCATCTGAGTCATTTCTATCCGGTATTCCGTCCGGCTTTTCACCCGGCATTTCATTTCCATCCGGACCATTTCCATCTGGCATTCCGTCTCCTGGACCTGCATTTTGTCCGGATTCTCCTTTGGCATATCGTCCTTCCAGAAATGCCTGAGCTTTCTCTTCTGTTGTCATCTGTGACACACTCTCATCACTCAGTGCATTTCCATCACTGTCAAACCATGTCCAGTCATCTGCATAATCCAGATTTTCCAGATACCATTCCAGATTTTTTTCAAATTCTTTCAGATAAAGCGTAAGATAAGTTCCACCGTATCCGTTGGTATCTGCATATTTTTCCACATCATATTCTATCGTCAGATCCACTACATCGTCCTTATCCCCATCTCCATTGATATCAATATCCACTGCCGACTCGCTGACACTCAGATTCTGATCATTGATATACTCCATATATTCCTTAGACAGGCATTCTGCCAGCTTTTTCTGAAAATCCGTATTAAATTCATAATCCGTATCAAGATAATATTCAAATGCCATTGCCATATCTGCTTCCTGTAAAGAAGTGATTGCGCTGTATGCAACGCATCCCCATACTCCATCTGAAATTTCAGTGTTCTCTGATCCTATGGTCTCCGAATACGTCCCATCTTCATTCTGATAGATTCCAACTGCCCCTGCTTCTACTTCATACGGGAAATAATCCGAATTGTCAGAAGTTGCTGCTACCATTGCAGCATGTGCTCCACCGCCGGAACCTCCCGTAGACACGAAATATTCTGTATTTCCCGGAAGGTTTCCAAGAATGATATTATACTTTACAAAACGGATTGCATTTTTCTGATCTACCAGACAGAGCGGTGCATCACCAGTATAATATTCCTCCCCATTCTCATCCGTTGCCGTACTCTGTTTGCCACGGTTTCCACATGCCACATTGATATATCCATATGCCGCATTGCCGGAAGATGCCTTTTGATTTTCCTGTGCACTGTAACCTGCTGCTCCTGTATTTATAATAACCGGTGCTGTAGATGCAGTATAGGTCTGTCCGTTTGCATTCGTAATTTTGGCACTATCATCAATCACGAGCTGTCCATTTACTTCTTCCGAATAAGTTTTCCCTGTTACATCCTCCGTTCCGTCCCCATCTGTATCAATTCCTTTTACATATGCACCAGGAACATTTACAGAAACGCCCTGATAATCCGGCAGCTCCGGATTTGCAACTGCGCATGTTACAGACATTGTCCAGGAATCTGACTGACTGTCATAACTCCATGTAATTTCATCGTTGTTTGAAATATTTAAGATACTTTCAATTTCTGTCTGTTCTTTATTCTCCTGCTCTGCGCTTACGTTTCCTGCTCCACATGCTGTGATTCCCAGCACCATTGTCATTGTTGTTATCATTGCAGTTATCTGCTTTCTTTTCATTGACTGTGCCCCTTTCTTAATCAGAATTTTTTTACGGACACGATTATATGAGAAAAACCTTGAAAATTCCTTGAAAAAATAAATTTCCAAGCAAATTCACAAGGTTTTCACAAATCTTTTATTTTCTGTAAAAAAACGGAAAGTCTATTATAAAACAGTTCCATCCATTCTCGCTTATCACTGTTATCTCTGTATGATGCTTTGCAGCAATTGACTGTGCAATAGCCAGACCCAATCCATAATGCCCCTCTTCCGGGTTTGAATCATGATAGAATTTTTCAAAAAGTCTTCTTCGTTCTTCCTCTGGAATAGCCTCGCCCTGGTTTTCCATAGACAGCCGTACCTTTTTCTCGTCTTTCTTTAGGACAATCTTTACTTCTTTTCCGGCCTCTGTATGCCGGATTGCGTTTTCCAGAAGGGTTTCTGCCATTCTCTCCAGCATTTCTTTGTTGCCGTCAATAACCAGATTCTGTTGTATATCAGTTATCAGTATAACCGCTTTTTCAAAAGCCATTGCCTCAAACTCCAGAGAAATCCCCTCTATGCACTGGCTGAAATTTACGCTCTCCCGGAAACTTTTTTCTTCCTGATACTCCATTTTGGAATAGTCCAGAAGCTCTATTACCAGTTTGCGCATTTTTTCATTTTCTTCTGCCGCATAATCCAGATATTTGCTGTGAATTCCTTCTCTTTCAAGCATATCCAGACTTGCCTTCATAACTGTAACCGGTGTTTTCAGTTCATGTCCTGCAAACAGTACAAACTCTTTCTGCAAACGGTTTGCTTCCTCTAAGGGTGCAACTATTTTTCCTGTAATTTTCCATGCCGGATAAATCCATAATATTCCTAAAACGAAAGCTACCAGCAATGAGAAAATGAAATATTTCTGCTCTTCCATCTTTAGAGATGTGATATCCGCAAAGGCAATGAGCAATTCCCCTTTATGAACAGAAATTTCAAACTGATAATTTTCATAACTCCCAGATGTTTTTTTCGTTTCCAGAAATTTTTCTGCTGTTTCTATGATCTCCTCTTCTGAAAATCCAGTATCCGGCAGCATATTTTTAACATATAATGTCCCATCCTCTGCTTTGGCTACAAGATAACTCTTTTTGACATAGCTGTCTTCTTTTTGCTCCGTTACTGTTACTTTTTCACTTCTGGCACCACTAATTCTTTCCTGTTCCTTTGGAACTTCCTCTTGTTTATTTCCGTTCTGATCGGATACAATCTGAAATTTCATGTTCAAAATCCTGGAAATACTGTTCTTATTATTCTGCACATAAGAAAAATTCAAAAGTGCCAGAATGAATATTGCCGCAATCATATAAATCAACAGAAGAAGTCCCATGATTTTCTTCTTAAACTGTTTCATCGTTTTTCCCTCTGAGACGATACCCGACACCTCTGACTGTCTCAATCACTGTATCCGTTTCAATAAATTTCAGCTTCTTGCGCAGAAAAGAAATATATACCTCTTCATTATTGTATTCTACATCTGTGTCATATCCCCAGATTCGAACCGTAATCTGCTCTTTAGACAATATCTGATTATAATTTTCCACAAAATAAGACAACAGTGTATATTCTTTTCCTGATAATTTCACCTTTTTATTTCCAACCGAATTTTTCAATATACGGCTGTTTTTTTCCAGTACAAAATCTGGCCGCTCCCCGGTTTCTTCTTCCTCTTCCTTTCCCTTTTCATTTTTCCTTAGCAGGACTTTTACACGTGCATCCAGTTCTTCTATTTCAAAAGGTTTGGTAAGATAGTCTTCTGCACCTGCATCAAATCCCTGCAATTTATCCTGTAGTTCCACCCTGGCCGTAAGCATAATAACCGGTGTCCTAACTTTCATACTCCTCAAATTTTTTACTATGGAAAAGCCATCTATTCCTGGCAGCATTACGTCTGAAATAATTGCATCATAAGAATTTTTTAATGCGGTCTCATATCCGGATATTCCATCATGGCAGACAGTTACCTGAAAGTTCTTACTGTGAAACCAATCATATAAAACATCTGCCAGACGTATTTCATCTTCTATGATTAAAATTTTTGTCATAACCTGTATTATATCTCCATTTCATTTACCTGCATTTATAGTGCTATACCATATTCCAAAGCAAATCCATATATATCCATAAAAATTTCAAGCCATCAAATTTAACAGCGGATTATAAATTTGATAATATCTTCCGCTTCTTCCCAGCGTTCCAGTTCTCTTGCCGCTGTCTTTAAATTCTGTTCCCTGGAAAGCTTCTCCATTCCGTTTCCAGACATTTCCGTCTGGTCTCCAATTCCCCCAGTCTCTCCTCGCA
>SKEJ01001146.1_pt1 | contig 15059 bp, 16 predicted proteins | sample 4826721 | NCBI WGS metagenome assembly SKEJ01 (sample SAMN11008812, study PRJNA524170) | human gut metagenome | biome: Human fecal sample; material: Feces; isolation source: fecal sample from pouch patient p31 | host: Homo sapiens | place: Israel: Tel-Aviv | collected 2015-06-02 | reverse complement strand
TTCAAGGGTTGTTGTTGTCTATTGTTCAGTTATCAAGGTTCTTTGTTTGTGTCGTTCTTTTCAAGCGACAGCTTTTATATTTTATCAAAAGCTTTTGTCTTTGTCAAGAACTTTTTTATTTTTCTTTGTCGCTTTTCTTTGTCGCTCTTTTCGAGCTTTCCTTTGCCGTCTCACGCGACAGCCTATTTAGGATATCACTTTCAGAACTCTTTGTCAACAACTTTTTTGATTTATTTTTCAATCATTTCATTGATTTTTAAATCTTCCAGTTTCCTTCCGATCAAGAATATCCCGCCTCCGCGTCTTCTTTTATCTTCCGTTGCTCTGTTGTTTTCTTTGCTGTTCCTCAACGACGAATGTTATCTTATCACAGCTGTTTTTAATTGTCAATGTTTTTTATATATTTCATGCAATTCAGAATATTCTGAAAAATTAGCATCTGCGTTCCCCGACCCTAACAGATTTTGCAAGCTTGCTTGCAATAAACTGGTAGGGGTGGGGAACATAGGGCGAATGCCCTTAACCGAAAGGACGTCAGTTCTTTCGGTTGTTGCTGATGCGTAAACTGCGTTCCTACAGCCAATGGCAGGTATAAGCGACACACCTTGTGAAATCCATTATTTTTCTGTATAATCAATCTCATCTATTTATTTCACTTATAAAGGCACAGGAGACACAATATGTTTCATTATTATATGTTCAACAAACCTTTTGGCTGCGTCACTGCCCGCCGTGATAGCCTTTACCCAACCGTTATGGACTATTTTTCAGAGTTAAACAATGATAATTTAAATCCGGTTGGGCGATTAGACCGAGAAACCACAGGACTCCTCCTCATTACAGATGACGGAGTTTTCAACCAGAAACTTACGCACCCTTCTTATCATAAAGAGAAAACCTATCATTTTACAGTTCTCGGTGATTTAACCGAGGATCGGTGCCAACAATTAGAAAAAGGAATCCTCTTAAAAGGATCCCCTGTTCTTACTTCTCCTGCGAAACTAAAAGTATTTCGTCAGGATATTCTTTCTAATATAATAGACACACTGCATCCGGAAGTACAGAGTGCTGTGTGTAATAATCTTCCTACTCATCCAGTCACTTACGGAGAGATTACGATCAGCGAAGGACGCAAACGCCAGATTCGCCGCATGATGAAAGCCGTTCACTGCTGCGTGATCGAATTGAAACGCATTTCTATAGAAGATATCATTCTCGATGAGACACTTTCTCCCGGGGAATGGAAAGAGATTTTTCCACTATAACAGGAAAAATCTCTTTTTTATCTTCGTATATCATTTAAATCCAATTATAATCTCCACCGGTAATTGCCAGACTCAGAAGTGCATCCATCTTCTCAACTTCCTCTTCTCCTGTAATCTTCTCCACCAACACAGCTGTATCCTCCGCTGTTTTCAAAGTTTCATCTGGTCCAATTTCATAGTCAATATCCATCCCACAATCCGGACAAGGAATTGTATTCATTGTCTGCAGTGATAAAAATCGACTTCCACATTTTTTACATTCATAATATCCGCACTCTTTTGTGCCATCTGGTACATAATACATAATTTTCTACCTCACTCTCTTCATCTTACAAGTATTTTTATCTTATCACTCACAAAAGAAGACCGCAAGCAACTTATTTCATTACCCATTCCATGACTTTATCATTCCTAATATCTGTAATCAAAAATCAATTCATTTTTCTTGACAAACCCATCTTTTTTATGCTATATCTACTATAACTCTTTGCACTGCATATAAATCTACAGTACAAACTGAGCAGACCGTGATATCATATCATGGAGTCGGGTCGCAGATGCGACAGTGGAATCTTTCATCCGCGGGACAGTAGTTGCTAATACTGATTCGTGGGTGTTTTTATTTTAAAACAATTCTTTTATTTTCCCACATATATTTAGTGCCATAGAGCTATCTTTTAATTGTTTTATTAAATTGGAGGTAACACATATGGAAAACAGCACAATGAAAACCGGAAATCCTGTCGCAAATGAAGAAGATTTCCAAAAAGTAGCCAATAAAGTCTCTACCATTACAATTATTGGAAACGTCGCTCTATCCCTGCTCAAACTTTTTGCCGGAATTGTTGCGCATTCCAATGCGATGATCAGTGACGCCATTCATTCCGCATCAGATGTATTCAGTACATTTGTAGTTATTATTGGAATCAGACTCGCATCAAAAAAGCCTGACAAAGAGCATCCTTATGGACATGAACGCCTAGAGTGTGTAGCTGCAATTGTCCTTGCAATTGTTCTTCTCATTACAGGTCTTGGAATCGGAATCGAAGCATTCAAAACGATATTGCAGGGAAATTCTGACAACATACAAACGCCTGGTATCTTAGCACTGATTGCCGCTATAATTTCAATCGTAAGTAAAGAGGCAATGTACTGGTACACCAGATATCACGCCAAAAGAATCGATTCCAGCGCACTGATGGCAGATGCCTGGCACCATCGCTCCGATGCATTTTCTTCCATCGGTGCATTGGTCGGAATTGCCGGTTCAAGACTTGGATTTCCAATCATGGACTCCATTGCCAGCTTAGTGATTTTTGTATTTATCGTAAAGGCTGCTTCTGATATTTTCAAAGATGCAATCGACAAGATGGTTGATCACTCCTGTGACGAAGAAATGGAGACTCAACTTCGTACTTGCGTAATGCGCAATCCAAACGTTCATAAGATCGATGTACTTCGAACTCGAATTTTTGGAAATAAAATCTACGTTGATGTTGAAATTGCTCTGGATGGCTCCATCACACTTCAGGATGCACATGATGTGGCCGAAAAAGTGCATAACAATATCGAAAAGACTTTTCCTAAAGTAAAGCATATTATGGTGCATGTAAATCCTGCAAAATTATAAGTAACAAGCTTTCTCTTTCCATGAAGAAATCCCCGTCAATGACGAGGATTCCTTCAAAATGGATGACTTTCTTCTATAAATTTATATTTTCCCGGTCCATAGCCTTTTACTTTATATAAAATTTCTGCTTTTTTCATTTCGTTCATAACATTCGTTGCTTTCCACTTAGAACAATTCAACCATTTCTGAATATCACTCTGTCCGAATGGATTGTCCCTTCCAGCTTTGTCATACACAAAATTAATGTTGTCTATATTCTTTTCCGTAACTCCTAGATTTGCAAGCTTCTCGTAATACATCTTGAATCTTCTTTCTGTTTCTTTCGATATATTGCCTGTTTCTTCTAATGCATTGCCTGTTTCTTCTAATGCATTGCCTGTTTTTTCTGATGTATTGCCTGTTTTTTCTGATGTATTGCCTGTTTTTTCTGATGCATTGCCTGTTTTTTCTGATGCATTGCCTGTTTTTCCCGTTGTTACTGATTCTTGATAATCAAAAGAATATTTTTCATTTAAAGGAACTATAATTTTAAATATATCTCCTTCAATAAACTCTGGATCTTCTCCTGAATAAAGTCTACTATACTTAAATAGATTCCGTACACCTGATCCCAATTGATCTGCATATCCTATATTTCTGAAAAAATTTGCAATCACCGGATTCTTTGGATTCGGTTCTAATTCTTCTAAAGTAATATTCCCCTGCCTCGTAGCGCGACTGGCATTTTCAACATACATTTTATCTTTTTCAATTACAAATTTTGCTGTGTAACTGCTAGAAAATTCCCGATGCATCAAAGTATTGCTAACCATCTCTCTGACAATTGTATTCCGTAAGCTCTTATTTATTGTATCATCCAAGAAAAATTTATCCGGCAAGTTCTTTTTACCGAATTCAATCAGCATATTGTAGCTATCTATTAAGTTTGTTTTTATAACTTCACGGTCATCATATCGATCCACATTGATTTTTCTCACAAGTGCATCTGTTGCATAAGCTGGTGCTACATTTAAAATAGTATCATCCTTTCCAAGTAACATAATCGCTGCCAGATTATATCCTTCCGCTCCTGTTGTAATGTCTCTCCCATACAGACCTGCACTTTTAAGCAGTTCTTCATCATTCATATCTAACCACGGATGTTTTCCTCCTGCATGATTCTGTGCCATTATACGTACCTTTGGCAGCAAATCCAATTTCAAATCTTCCATTTTCGCATATGGATAAATTCTTTTTTCTGTAAATGTATTTTGTTTTCGAATATACATGGATGCGATCTGACTTGTAGCTGTCACTTTTACATCTGCATCATCAACACGATCATAAATTACTTTCTTGTAACTATGCACTTCTGCACTTACCGGAATATGAATGTGAATAATAATCCGATTTTCATCATATTTAATAATCTCAGGTATCAAATATATTGTCGGTGAAAACAACGCCGGATTGCTTATAACCTTTATGAAATTCTTTACCATATCAGGAGCAGCTTTTTTCGGTACTCCCAGCACGGTACCATCATCTAATACACCAAGAAAAATATCGCCGCCAAATCGATTTAAGAAAGAGCATACTGTTTCATATGTATCCGATTCTATCCCATTTCCGCACCTCTTAAATTCAACTGCCACTGTTTCTCCGATTTTAAGAATATCATTCAATTCTTTTCTATCCATTGAAACCTCCAATTTCCGCGCCAAATGCACGCTGTATTTCTTATATATTACCATAAAACCAACGTTATATTCATTATTTTTAGCTAGTTACAGTTCCTATATGGACTGAATCTGAAAAATACAGTAAAATCAATAATAGATAAACAATATAGAAAAGTTCCTACTTAAAATTCATTTAATCATGTTCTTTAATATATTGAAATACCTTTTTGTCACTCTTTGATTTTTTATACCAGCCAATACATACCATTATAATTTCAACAATAATAACCGTAGTTCTTACCGATGAATCCGGTGAAAATAAGCAAGATACAATAATTCCGGTTCCAGCACCTGTAAAAAAATCTACAACAGATTTTTCGTGCTTTATTGTTCCCATTACTCTTTCTTTATCTATAGATTGTACCATTTTCGAATCCTCCTTTAATAAGGTATCAAGAGAAACATCAAATTGATCGCTTATACTTACAAGGATTTGCAATTCAGGATAACTTTTCCCCATTTGAAACTTTTTATACCATAAATTCATCTAATAAGTATCAATCGGTTGAGATGAAGCTTGAAAACAATTGAAAGAAGGTGGCGTATAAATGAAATCTCTTGTAAAGCGGGCGCAAAGGGGAGATGATCAGGCGTTCGTGGAATTGATAGAAGAAAATAAGCAGGCCATGTATAAAGTAGCGGTCGGTATTTTAAAAAACGATTTTGATGCAGCAGATGCAATTCAGCAAAGCATCCTTACTTGCTATGAAAAGCTGAAAGAATTAAAAAAAGCACAGTATTTTAAGACATGGCTGCTCAGAATATTAATCAATAATTGTAATCAGATGCTTAGAGAACAGAAGAAAGTAGTCGGAATTGAGGACTATTATGGGGCAGAAGATACAAAAGGAAAGAAAGCAGAAGAAAAGATTGCAGCACCACCGGGAGCAGCAACAATTAACGAAGACTTTCTAGAGCTGTTAGACCAGATGGAACAGCAATATCGGGTTGTATTGATTTTATATTATGTAGAAGAGATGAGCATACGGGAAATCAGTCAAATACTACAGATGAATGAAAACACAGTGAAGACAAGACTTTCCAGAGGCCGAGGAGTATATAAAAAGCTATACCTGAAAGAACACCCGGAATTTCAATTTGAATAGAGGATGCTTTTAGAATGCAGCTGATAGAAAATGCAAGCAAAAAGGAGGTTTTGATGATGTCATTTGAGGAAAAGATGAAAAAAGAATTGAAAAAAAACCTGGAAATTCCAGATGTTGTAGAACAGAAAATTCAGGATGCATATAAAGAAATCGGACAGGGGAATGTTACGATGAAAAAACTAAGCAATGGCAATCAGAAGAAGAAAAGAGCATGGACAGCGGCCGCAGCAGCGGTAGCAGTGATTGCAGTGTCAGGAAGCGTATTTTATGCAAACCCAGTACTGGCGAAAAACATTCCAGTGATTGGAGATGTCTTTGCAAAACTGCAGAAAAATAAGGAGAATACGCCATATGGAGAAAAGGACAAGACAGCATATGGAAAGATTGCAGACAATTCAGAAGGTGTGCAGAATCCAGGATCAGAAGCAGAAAACAATGGCGTGACAGTGACAGTATCAGATGCATATTGTGATGGATATGAAATGTATTTTACTATAACAGCAATAACAGATAATGATCAGGTAAATCAGAAAGACTATTTATTGCCTGAAAAAATCCAGCAGGTTTATGTAAACGGGGAAGAGACAGGAGCTGAATTGTCCTTGAAAAAAGCAGAGGATGGAAGCTTTGTCGGATTGGGGCACATCAGTGCCGGATGGTTGGCTGACAAAACATTTAAAGATCAGTCCACTGTAGATATTAAATTCACTGAGTTGTATGCAAAGGTAGAGAATCAACCTGAACCGGCAACTTATGTAGAAGGTGAAAATCTGATCACAGGTCAGTGGAATCTTGAGTTTACGGTAGGCACAGACACAAACCCGTTAAATACTTATGAGGTAAATACAGCAAACAATGGATTTACAGTAAGTAAGATTGTGAAAGCACCGGCATCCACTTATTTGTATCTTGAAGTACCGGAAGAATATGAAAATGTACAGATGATTCTTACAGATGCTGATGGAAACAAACTGGAAAAATTCGGTGGAACAACAACAGATCCAGAAAATGGGATGTATGAGATCCAGCTTCAGTTTGAGCAGACAGATACAAACCAGATTCATGTTCAGGTTATAGATATGGATCAGAGTACGAACGACAATCTGGCTATGCTTGCAGAAATGATAGCCGATCTAAATTAAACAATAGTCATTCTCCGTAATAACATGATGTCTTTTCGGGGAATGACAGGATGGTCACAACAGAGTTCGTTCGGTTGTGACCTCTTAATGTAGGCATAACAAAGAATGTGCCTCGGCACATTCTTGCGCCTGCGGCGGTCGCTTGCGACATCTACCTTGTACGCCGCAGTGCGCATCCTAAGCGGAGCGTTTTTTATATATTAGGAAAGGACTTTCCTAATATATAAAAAAATCACCGTCCCCACAGCTCCTATGTCTGTAAAAACAGTGATTGTTAGTGCGCGATCAGGGGTTCGAACCCTGGACACCCTGATTAAGAGAAACTCATACTAGCGTTTTTGCGGCAATAATTCATGCACTGTCTTTCCCTAGGGATTAGAAAATCTACATAATATTTAATGAAAAAGTCCGCGACCAAATCCGCGACAAGTCTATCAATCAAACATTTTACCATCTTAAAACAAAGTTAGTAGGCTCGCAATCCTTACAGGATTGGCTCGCAGTGTCTTTCAAAAGACCCGAATCCCCGAATTCCCGTCCCTTTTCTCCAAAATCTTTTCATCTCCTTACTTTCGACTCAAGATTTTGGGGACGGGAAATCGGGTTTTCGTGCTTTTTCACTCCACTACGCCAATCGCACAACTAGAAAAACAATAGCTCTTGTAGCAAAACAACTGATTACTGTGAATCTGAATCAGGTCTTCACTTATTCATTAACCGCTGAGAATATGGTACTATCCAGCAAATTAGCCACTCTATCCGCGTCATCTTTCGCTACATGACTATATGCAGACAAAGTAATCTTCGGGTCTTGATGTCCTGCTCTTGCCTGTACAATATGAAGTGGAACTCCCTGTGACAAGAACCAACTGATTGCACTATGCCTTGTACCATGTAGCTTGATATGTCGCAGACCATATTTCTTCAATACTTTTTCCCACTTCGCTGTAAAGCTCTTTGGTAGAAATGGTTCACCATCTTTCTTGCAGATTACTCTCTGTGAATTCGTAAACGGCTTACCTTCTTTCATACAGGCTTCTTTAACGTATGCTCTCTGCTTCCTTAACAGCCTCATTGTTTCATCACTTACGACCATTTCCCTGTATGAACCATCTGTCTTGCAGTCTTTCAACACTGGATGCTTACTATCTGCTGATTCTACCCATGAGTGATGTATCTTTACTATCTTCTTCTCGAAGTCAATATCTCCAAAAGATAGTCCTAAGAGTTCTCCCCTTCTCATAATACAATCAAATAATAATGCAACTGGTAATTCCATGTCCGTTCCTTTTACAGCTTCTTTCAATTCCTTAATCTCCTCTGTAGTATAGACTTCCAATCTGTTAGTAGTCCAGTCTTTACCGATTGTAACTCCATGAGTAGGGTTGCTTTTAATATATTCCATATTGATGGCATAATTCAAAGCAGACTTCAAGATTCGATTCACATGTTTTATGGATTCTGCTCTCAATGGTTGATCGCTTGCAGGAGACTTCACATTCTTCCACTTGTTATATACCTGTTGTATCTTTGCTTTCTTTAAATCCTGAATCTTTATCTTACCAAATTCTGGGATTATGTAACATTTTGTCTTCTCAGTATAATCTCTTACTGTTGAAGGCGTCCGTTGTGCCTTGATGTTTTCCAAAAATTCTTTCATCAATTCCTCTACCGTCATCTTTGTCGGAATCAACATTGTACCCTGCAAATACTCTGCCTTCTTAATTGTAAGGATATTTTCTGCTTCATTCCTATCAGTTGTCTCTGCCCTGAAACTTACTCTTTTACGTTTGCCTGTATATGGATCTCTTCCAAGTTCAAGAATGACGTCATAGTATTTAACATTTTCCTTACTCGGACGAGGTCTAACAGACCCCGTCACATTTTTTACTCCATTTGCTTTTACTTCTTGCATGATTTCACCTTCTTTCTTCTAAAGACCTGATGAATCGGCTTTTTCTTTTTATCTTTTGGAATGTACCAGTAGCCATAGTCGTAAAATATTTTAAATGTATATTTAGAAATCGTTCTTCCAATTTGAACAAATTTCCCTCTACCAAGCTCTTCTGTTGTACAATACTCATAAAAATCCTTATGTACAACCACCCTTGTAACTTTGTCTCCAAGAACTTCTCTAATTGCCTTTTCTATCATCATTGCACAATCTCTTAAATCCAGTTTTTCTCTATCTTTCTTAAGTTTTAATTCATATTGATACTTCATTTTCATTCTTCTTCCTCCCATGTAATGTCTGCCATTTCGTCAAATTCCATCATTAATTCCTTTTCCGTTTTCTTCACCGTTTTCAGCTCTTTATCTGTTGGAAGATAAATTCGATATCCACTTACCTGTGGTGGATTTGCAATCACAAATCTGGAAATATAACGATCCTTATCTGAATGTAACAGTCCTTTTTCTTTCAATCTTTTTAGAATTACTTTCTCATCCTTGAATCCTCCTTCTGAAAGGATTTCCTGAAAAACAACCTTCGGTAAGAAGACTTCTACTGAAGCAAGTTGTCCATCCTCAAGGCGATGTGCTCGCAATGGTTGAATTCTTCCTTTACAACATCTTGGTGTCGAACTCACTTTATTTGTATCAAGTTTTCCATGGACAAACTGTGTATAATTCACAGTAATAAACTGACACAAAAAATCTATGAACCGCGTACCAATATCCAATTTATTTGGATCAAAAACCGCAGTATTATCTGTAATCAATTCCAAAATGTATTCCTGAGATAGCGCAATCCCTGTAACATCTTCGAACAAATTTCTTCCCATCTGTATCAGTGCAATACACTTTGCAAGTCTTGGTGTAAGAACACTCCATTTGTTTTCTTTTCTTGCTTTTGCAATCACAGCATTTTGCAATGCTTCAAATTCAGATAGCAAGCCTTCCTTTCCGTCTTTTTCATCGTTCCAGCGTTGCAGGAGCTTCTTAGCTATTAACGGAATAATAAAGCCATAATTCTGTTCACAGACTTGCTTGATTCTATCCGCCGATTCTGCATTCTTGGTATATGTTATATTTTCAAACTCAAGACAACGAACCATTAAACCTGTATTGCTGTCACAAAGCTGAAGTAAGCTTTTTTCAGATGTAAAAAAAATCGTCGTATGAAAATTCCTCATCTCTGCACGTTTATAAGTTTTAGTTAATCTTGCGCGCTCCTTTCCTTCTCCTAAACTATACAAGAAACTCGTTGGATTGTACGTAATCAACGAGCCTTCATCCGTAAGATGTGGATACGCAGAATATATCCCATGCATAATGGAATTAACTGTATCGCCAAACGAAGTAACCATACTATTACCACTAAGCGATGGCTTTGCTCCTAAGGACACACCCACAATACCAGCCGTTGATTTTCCCGTCGAACTTTCTCCCACTAATGAAATCAATAGATTTCCATACATCAATTCGTCATGAAGCAAATCTATGATTGGTGCAGCTGATGCAGCCGCTAAGACTAACTCTAACGGTGTTCCCAGCATCTCCTCCTTCACAATCGAAAGCCACAATTGTAAATCTCCTTGCGGACTTATCGCTAGGTTTCCTTTATATTGGCTTTCCACTCCAAGTGATTGGCTACCAAAGAAACACACTATACCATCATATTCCCTAAATCCCAATTGCGAATGATACAATTCCTGTTCAACATTCGGTTCTTGATTAAGGATAGTAGAAATTAATACGTGAGCACTCTTTTTCGTAACCTGAACTCCTTGGGAAAGGAGTTCAAGCACAGATTGTTCTGTTAACTTCATTCTAGGAAAGTGTAGTTCATGCGCTTTCCCTTTAGCATCGAAGAATTCCAGTACTAACGTTTGTTCCTGTGTTTCGCTATCTATCAAGACTTTCTTCAAATACACAGCACTTCCCATTGGTTTAAAACGAGGAGCTTCGTCACGACGGTATTCCATCTTCCCATAATAACCGTCTTGAATTCCTACCGTAGGATCTATAAGATAGGTACTGTTCTGTTCATTACTCATCTTCTTCACCCCCCTTAGTATCACTACCTGAAATAATCGCTATATCTACTTCATCCCAATTTTCAATCTTTACATTATCGAGTGTTTTCGATACACAGTTACTATAATCCAGCTTTAACTGTTTGATTATTTCTTCAACCAAGGCTGTATTATAAATCACTTTTTTATTTCCACTTTTTTTCAGTTGAAACACCGGATATTCAGGTTCTTCAGTCATTGGAATTACTACTAAAGAATTCTCATCAAATGCCAGCTGAACATCTTCATCTATTGAAAGCAGTTCACATAATTGGGGCAAAAATTCAATCCTTCGACCATTTTTCTTACTGTTTACAATTGTAATGACACCTGTTTCTCCTTTTTTTCCTCTTGATGTTGATGTTGCTTTAGGAGCTGTAAATATTTTTTTATGCATGATATATATTTTCCTTTCTATTTATAAATTTTGTTACAAATTGTTTCTTTCAATTTAGTTAGTCAGATCATTTTTCACCTCTTTTTTCTATTTTTCGGCTGAAAATACACAAAAAAAGGACACGAAAATAACAAGTACGCTTTCTCTTTTTTAAAAGCGAATCTTAATATTTTCACGTCCACCTTCTTGCTTATTATACGTTTTACTTTAGCCGTAAAAAAAGGGTAAATGTAACGACTCCTTTCAAAGAACTTCAGAAATCACAGATTGTGTACTAACTTTCAGAAACTGTATATTAAAATACATAAATAGACTGCCCTATCATCTAACTTGCAAAAATTCTTTTTCTCTATGCTTCAACCAAGCACAGTATGTTTCGATTATCCTTTCTATCTATTCCCGATATTATCCACATTGTACTGCTTGTTTTCTACAAGCAACGGATAACCCACTCTACTCACTTGAAGTCCTTAAATGCAATATTAGTTTTTTATTTTCATTTCAAACTCTATCGCAGACTCCAAGCTTTCGATCATAATGTATAACACGAATGTCCTTATTTAGTTATTTCTAATATATTCCACCCAAATGCCTCTGTCAAGCCAAAATACTATTTTATATTTTCCTATTTTATATTTTCCATTTTTTCAACATCCATTTTCCTGAGAATCTCTGTCCAGCAAACAATGGATGAATTGTCTCTAGTGAATCGTATTTCTGATCCTTATCCACCAATTCATACACCTTATCTTCATACCCTTCAAAAACCTCTTGAACCCTTTTCTTCCGCTCTTCAACCTTAGTATTACCATTGAACCCACTTCCATAACCCAAGAGAATCGTATCAAACTTTTTCTTTGAAAGTATTTCCGAAAGATACTCCATATTAACTTCAAAATCTTCATCTGACATCATTGACGGTTTTATCTTTAAGCAAATCTCCGAAAACAGATTCCAAACCGTAATTTCCGAATATCCCATGACTCCCAGATTATTAAGTAGATAGTTTGAGGTGGTATCCATTACCATTAAGTCTGCTGACGCTGGGTTCATAGAAATAACCAGTATTTTCTTTCCTTTAACACCTTTATATGTGAGGGTCAAGCTATATCGATGCTTTCCATCCTCACTATATACACCAACCTTTTCCAAAATACTACTCTGCTTTACTATATTCTCCATGTTAACTTTCCTTCCATTCTTAATTCTTTTCTATTGTCACAAGTTCCACTGCGTAATCAGACGAGCAAAGAAAGAGCCTGAATGTTACACTTACAGAACATTCAGGCTTTACTATAATATCTTTATATTCATACTCATCTTCTCGAAGATGATGATAGGATAATACCCCTTTTACTGTCTTATTTATTTCCTTATTGTCTCCCCATATTAAGATTAAATATCCTCCCAAGTCCTTCTCTAAGTCCCGTTCATAGCCGTACATCTGGTTCAGACATTCAACATCTGCAACTACTCTGTTAAATATTATCGGGTCATTTAAAGTGTCTGTAAAGACATTTTCCTGTTTTACCAATTCCTCTATATCTTTTTCTTGAGTAATAATCTTATTCACGATTCTTTTTTCTCTCCTGTCCTCTGTGTTGAATCACCAGCTTCATAATTGTTACTACCGCTGTAAATCCTGTAAGGATTGTCTTCAGTTTCTTATCATCCATTCTTTCTGCCACCTTCCCACATTACAATATTTGCATACACAATATTCAATACAATGATACCTAATACTATTCCTAGAAGATATTCTCTCATTTTGCACTTACCCCCTTCTTGATTTAAGTAATAATTTAGGGCGTACGTCATTACTGCCGTACGCCCCAAGAGTTCTAATATTACATATTATTTTTGAATCAACGATTAATAAAGTAATGAATCATAAAACGCTGCTTTTGGATAATCATTATCATACTTATATCCATAATCATATCCATTCGATATATCATTTGTAACATATGGTAATGTCAGATCATCATAATATCCTTTGTCAATCTCCCAGTCAGCTTTAAATTGTTTTCCATTAATTTCAGACGCAAATGGTTCGATATTAGTTTGAACCGTTATCACATCATCGCTCTTTAATTTTGACATATCAAAATCTACATATGCTCCAATTCCATAGACATCTTCAAATCCATAGTATTCTCTATCATGTTCTATTGTTGTTCCAGGATTATAATTAATCTGACTAATTACTGTACTAATGCCCCCCGTCCAATAAACTCCATCTGAGTATTCATCTGTAACTGCATACCCTTTTACATATGGAATCTCATCATTGGATGTTCCTTTTAGCTGGGATAAGTTCTGACATGCCGAATCATCAAAATACAATGTAGTTGTTGTTTCAAAATTATCCTGTAACTCTCCATCTTCTCCTGTTGTAGAATTCACATAATTCCCTCCATCAACATTTTTTACAACCTTACATTTTTCCAATTTATATACTACATTATATTCCCCTGTACACCCTGTTGATATGGTAAGACGATATACAATATTACCATCTGTATATGGATCACCAATGAAATAGGAATGACACCTCGGTATGTACTCTTCTGGAATCCACTTTGGAAACATATCTACATATTCCTTATATGGTTGACGATTGGTTGTATCTCTCACGTCATCGTATTGTATTGGTTCATCCCCTGTTTCCTGACTATTATCATCTTGAGGTTTTGTCTCTTCTGTTGCTTCCGTCTCCTTATTTTGCTGATTTTCTTCTGTCTTCGTTTGGTTCTTATCCGTATCTTTCTTTTTAGTGCACCCTGTACTAGCTAATCCTAAAATCAACACAACAAGTCCTACACTCATTAAAAATTTAGCACGTTTTTCCATTAGTATGTCCTCGCTTTTCTTTTGTCACTTTCTTCTTTAAATCTGGTATCCATTTAGGGAACTTATTTTTATGTGTACTGTTAAGTGGCAATTCAGTAATCGGATTTATCTGTTCATACTCTTTTTCTTTGGCAATAAATTTTCTCATTATATTTTTTAATTCTTTGGTGGTTCATTTCCTTTTTCTCAAAATTGCTTTAGTGTCAGAAATTTTTTCTATATCATAGTCTCGCAATTTATTCAAAGCCCCTACTCCTCCAGCCGCTACAGAGATTCCTATTGCCGTACCAGTTGCTCCTACACCAAGTATTGCTGTTGTCCCTGCTAGTGCTGGTGCGGCAACTAAACTACTTACAGGTGCCGAAGTTCCTCCTGTCGCTGGGACTGCAAGTATTGATATGACTGCTACCCCTATTGCTCCTATACAAATTGCCCATGCCGCCCCTCCAGTAAATTTAATTTTGTAAACATGATTCACTAAATCACCATCTATTACTATTTCAGATCTGCCTTCTTTGATTGCCTTTCCCAACTCTTTTTCATCTGTCATTTTCTTTTCTCCTTCCATGTATTTCGTGCTATGTTTTATCAAATTATACTCGGATATTCATACATAGTCAAGCTATTCTATTTTCTCTAGAATTTAATTAAACACATAGATTGGAGATGGTCTACTTGATTAGCTATGCACCATTATTTAAGACAATGAAAGAAAAAAATGTATCGTCATACCGCCTTGAAAAGATGGGATTTTCAAGAGCAACTTATTACTCCATCCGACAAGGAAACAGTATTTCCACCAACACAGTCAATCAGCTCTGTAGGCTTCTGCATTGCACTGTTGCTGATGTAATGGAATATGTCGATGAAGATTGAAAGGATACCTTTAAACATTCATTTTTAGGTATCTTTTTTGTTAAATACTGTTA
>SKEJ01001131.1_pt1 | contig 15155 bp, 7 predicted proteins | sample 4826721 | NCBI WGS metagenome assembly SKEJ01 (sample SAMN11008812, study PRJNA524170) | human gut metagenome | biome: Human fecal sample; material: Feces; isolation source: fecal sample from pouch patient p31 | host: Homo sapiens | place: Israel: Tel-Aviv | collected 2015-06-02 | reverse complement strand
GGCGTAGGCGGCCACAGCCAGTGGGTCGGTGTCCTGCACCTGAATGTCAGCGGCCCGGCCCAGCAGGTGCTGGCTGGATCTGGAGCCGCCCACCTTGGTGTTGTGGCTGGCGGTGCGGTAGCCGCTGGTGATGGTCACCGGCTTGCCGAAGTGCTCCCGGATGCACTGCAGCAGCACCACAAGACCCTCGTCAATGAGGATGGTGTCGGTGCCGTCGCGGCAGCGGAATTCCCGCACACGGAACGCGGGAGAGAGCTGCTTTGCACCATCATTCTTCAAACTGTACTGCTTGATTGCCATATGTATCACGTCCTTTCATAGGATCAAGCCACGGGCTTATTTTTCCAATTCTGCCTTGATGGCTTCCAAATCGTCCGTGGTCAGGGACGGGTAGTCGGCGGCGATGTCTTCAAAGACTTCACCAGCGGCAATGCGGATTTTGAAAGCGCGGGTCATAATGCGAAGTTTGAGTGCGTTCAGGGTTTTCATAAAAGTTAGCCTCCAATCAAATCAGCCATCATCAAAATAATATCGTCGTTTGCGGTTTCCAGCGCGTCTACACGCTCCGGCAGCTTCTCCCGGGCTTCGGCCTTTTTGCGCTCTTCCTCCTGCGCAGCCAGCTCTTCGGCGGTGTAGCGGATGTACTTCTGGATGGGCACCTGCTCCACCCATTCCTCCTGCGCCTGCACGCCAGGGCGGTCAACGATTTTCTGCACGTCTTTGCCACCGTTGGGATACTCGGTCACAGTCTCCCAGTGCCACTGCTCCTCCACGCCCTCTACGGCGGGGTGGGTGATCTCTTCGGTGCTGGTGGTCAGATACCCAAGGGTCAAGTCCGGGTTTTCTACGGCCGCGCCGGTCTCGTCAATGATTTTCATGATTTAAAACCTCCTTTCTCAGGCCACGCGGTGCCAGATGTGCACATAGTAGGCGGCGGGCTGCACGGTGCTGCTGCGTCCGTAGATGGCATTGGACTTGGATGCATCAAAAGCGGCCTGATAAATTCGCAAAGGTTGATCATCGCCGTCACTATAGTTGCCACTCGTAGATTGTGTATTTGTCCACGAGAACGCGCCCGAGATTGGGAAATCATAACTGCCATTGTATCCAATGCTCTTTAAGCTGGGCAGCTGGCCTGTGATGTTCGGCAGACCGGCTTTCACTGTGGTGCCTGCCGCGTGGGCGTAGGACGCACCCATCAGCACCCGCTCGGAGGCAATCTCCTCCCAGCTGCCGCCGAACAGCGCGGCGGGGCTGGTGGCTTTGCTGCTCTGGTAGATGCTGCCCACGGGGTAAGGGTCCGGGGCAGTACCGCCCGCCAGATGCAGCGTGCCGTCCGCATCTGCCGTGAAGTCGCCACTCAGCTTGACACCGCCCAGTGCGGTGGTGGTAGCGGCGGGGAGGGTGTAGCGCACGGTGTCGCCGCTGCCAAAGGTCAGCACCAGTTCTCCGTTTTGCGGCTCTGCGCTCTTCAGGTAGTCACCGCTTCCCTTTTCCACCGCACCCACGTCGTCCGCAGTCAACGGGGTATTCTTTCCGGTGCCGCCATGTGCTGCGGGCAGGATGCCGGTCATGTTTTCCAGTGCCGTGGTGTCCTTGGTCTGCATGGTCTTCGTGCTTCCGTCGCCGAAGGTCAGTGTCAGGGTGCGGTCTGTCAGCGAAATGCTCTTCACGTAGCCCGCGCTGTTCGCTCCCACCGCACCAAGATCCTCCGCCGTCAGAGTCACAACGCCGCCCCTGCCGTTCACGCTTACCACCGCGCCATCTTCGGGCGGCGCAAAATTCTCGGCACGATCTGCAGCCCGCTGCGCCCGCTCCGCATCGCCTTGGGCGCTGCCTGCCGCTTCCTGTGCCATTTTTGCCGCCCTTGCCGCGTTCGCTCCGGCTGTCGCTGCAGTGTCTGCGTCCTGCTTTGCTGCTGCGGCCGCGTTCCGCGCTTCCTTTGCGCTTTCCTGTGCCCCGGTCGCATATCCCAGCACCCGCGCCACAAAAAGCTCGTACTGCGTCGGGCTGATCTCTGCATCGCCGTCTGTGTTCAGTGTTTCATAGCAGTCATACCGGGCCGGGCGGGTCAACGCCCGGTATCCGTCCTCACCCAGAGCCAGCAGCATCCAGCTGCCGCAGGGGCTGGCGGTAAATTCCTTGCCCACTGCTGTGCTGTGCTCCTCGTCCAGCAGGATCGGTGTCGGCAGTGTGCCGTCCTGCCGCTGGATGTGCAGCGTCACGGCACATCCGGCCCACTCCTGCGGCAGCTCAAACTTCAGCCTTTCCACATTGGCGCTGCTCTGCCCGCCCAGATGCAGCACCCGCATCTCCGGGCCAAACTCCACACCGCCAAAGTTTTTCCGAATAATTTTCACCCGCATCCCGCTGCCTCCTTCCGTCCTTCTCAGCCTATCACACAAACGTCCGTAATAACACTGCGGACTTTTTTCAAACTTTTCCATTTCAAAAGAACCACATATACAAATCCCACGGCGTGAAATTCATCGCGCCGGGGGATTTTTCTTTTCTTACCTCACTGCCGCATACGGGTCCGGTTCCGGTCCTTCCTCTGCTTTCTTTTCTGCCTCCTTCACCCACTGGGCAAAGTTTTTCTCCGTGTACAGCTCTTTGCCGTCCGCGTCCTTGAGCGCCAACAGCATTTCTTCCATCTGCTGCCGGTCTGCATCACTGCCCGCAAGGTATTCCGGCTTTGCCGTCTCGGTGATCTTGCTTTTAAGTGTCGTCGCGCTCTTGCCCGCCTTCGCCAGCCTGTCATATTCTTCCTGCACAGCACCTGCGTCCCAACTGTCCACAGCTTCCACAAGGTCATCTGTCGCGCTGGCGTTGTCGCCCTTCAGCTGCGTTTCGGCCAGCTGGTTCACCGCGCCGGTCACGCAGTCCACCACATCCCCGCGCTTTCCCTTCGGCAGGCCCAGCACTTCGCTCAGCTGTTCGATCATCTCGTTTTCCAGCTCGTACCGCTTCTGGTCGTTTCCTGCATTCTGCTCTTCAGCAGCCTGCCGCACCCGCACGTCGTACTTTACAAGGCGGCTCTTCAGCTGGCTGTACATTTTGTTTTCCGCAATGGTTCCCGCTTCCACCATAGCGTTCAGCTTCTCCACTGCGGCCTTTGCTTCGTCGCTGTCGCCGCCGGCATAGGCGTTGTACAGCCGGTCATACTGGCCGGTGGCGCTTTGCGGCACAGAATTAAAGCTGAACTGTCCTCCGTGCGCAAGATTTTCAAGGTCACCATAGTAGCCCTTTACCGCTTCTACAATCTTCCGTCCATTGCCGTAGGGTACACCCGCCACTTCAAAGCTGTCCTCCAGCAGCGTCATGCTGCGCTGCATCAGCTTATTGTGGTGCTTTTGCAGCTGTTCTTCGTCCATTTCACTGGTGTCTTTCCGGAACTCCGCAAAAAACTTCTGCACATCTCCGGCCAGATCATTCACCACGCTGATGCTTGCTGCACTCAGCACGTCGTAATCCTTACCGTTCACAGCATTGTCGATCAGACTGTATAACTCACTTCCGTACAAAAAGTTTCCCGCAAAACTTTCTGTGTACAGGCTTGCAAACCGTTTCCACATGCTCTTCACGGTCACATCGCCGTTTTCGTCCTGCTCCCGGTCCCACCGGTGCAAAAGGAAATCTGCGCCAATCTTCATGATCGCAAACACCGCCGTCTGTGCCGCCTGGCTCACAACAGCCCGGTTTCGCTGTGTTTTTGCCCGCTGCAATTCCGCTTTGTTTTCATCGCTCTGGTTCTGCCGGTAGCGTTCCGCCTGTGCCCTGTAATCGCCAATGGCATCCGCCAGAATGCCGTAGTTCTGGAAACGTTGGGTGGTGAACATGGTCAGCTGCTTCAGCAGTTCGTTAGGGTTGCGCTGAATGCCCGCCCGCTGCATCACGGTGTAGTTGGGCTGTGTCTGCTCGATCACCTTCTGATAGGTGCGGTTCACCGCTTCCCAATAGGCCGGGCTGCCTGTCACCTCCGCGCCTTCAAACTCGGCCGTGTGGTTCTGCACGTATCGCTTGCTGCCTTCCCACAGGGCTGCTACCGTCACTTCGTCCATCCCGTTGATCCAGCCGGTCAGCCAGTTCGGCAGCTTGTCCATGCCCTTTTCCGCCAATGTTTCCTGCTTGCCAATGCTGGCAAGCTCGCCGTTCTGGCTGCCGCGCTTGCGCCAGTCCAGCAGCACGTCTCCGTGCTCTTTGATCTCCGTTTCCAGCGCTGTCCGCGCCTTGGGCGAAAGGTTCTTCACAAAGGGTACCACTGCCGCCATGGTGTCGCCGCCCAGTACGGCCGCTGCTGTGGGCAGGCTTGCCGCCTGCGCAATGGCAACGCCCGGGTTCAGCGTCAGCACTGCGCCTGCATAGTTCCCGCGCAGGTTTCCCAGTACTTTGTTAAAGGTGCTGGGCCGCTTGCGCTGGGTAGTCTGCAGGTCGGTCAGCAGGTCATCGATGTAGCTCACCGCATCCTTGCCCCACTGTTCCTTGATGATGCCGTTCTTCAGGTTTGCAAGCCTTTCCCGCGTCTCCACGCCGCTGTTCAGGATCTTCTGCACGTCCCGGATGGGCGCGGCCAGGCCCGCATACGCCGCCGTGTCCCGCAGGCTGCGCTGCACCACATTTGCGCATTCTTCCAGCAAAACGGGCTGTCCGCTCTTCACGCGGTTCTTCAGGAAACCGCGTCCCTCAATGGTCGCGTCCAGATTCAGGCCGTCGATCTGGGTCGCCAGCACCGATTTATCCACCGCAATGGGATAGTAGTTTTTCACGGTTGCCCGCTGGTAGCCCACCAGCTGCAGGCTCGTCTCGTTGATGAGCTTCGTGGTGTAGTTGTCGAAGAACTCTTTCATGTCCGCGCACCATGCCCGGTCATAGTCAGTCATGGCCGCTTCCACCGTCTGCAGGATGCTATCCGCTGTCGGGGTCCCGTCCGCATCCGTCAGCATTCCCAGATGTACGGTCTGTCCCTTCTGGTAAGCCTGCTCAATGTCACCTTTGTTGTACAGCTTTGCATCCGGAATCACAAGTCCGCCGTTCATCAGGTGGTTCAGGCTGTCGGTGTTGTGCAGGTGCATGTACAAACTGCACAGCTGTGCATGGGTCAGTTCGGCTTTCTTTCCCTTCACATCGGTCAGGCCCACGTCCACAAGGTCTGCGCCCGGGCCTGCAAAGTTCTGCATTTCCTTCACGTGTTCTTTTCCGGTCACGTTGGCAAACAGCTTTTCGCCTTCCACGGTGATCTTCGTCTGCCGGTACTGGCCGTCGTTCAGCATTTGGGCCATCTTTTCCATCTGGCCGTTCTTCGCGTAGCCGCCCAGCATACGGAACACCCGCTCCGCGCCCAGCATATCCAACTGATACTTTGTCAGCAGATTGTGCACGCCGTCCAGCTTTCCGCCGGGGTGGTTGCCCTTGCTGGCATTCACCTCGCTGGCTGCGCCTTCTGCGATTGCGCTCACTTCTTCAGCCTTTGCAAGACTCACCGTCTTGTTTGCATTGCGGATCACATGCAGCGTCGAGCTGGTAATAGCCTTCAGCATCCGCATCTGATCCACCGTCATGGGCAGATAGGTGCGGTTCTCCGTCTCCTTGATGCGTTTGCGCAGCCGTTCCTGCAGTGCCCATGCTTTCTCGCTGTCCGGTAAAACTTCTGCCTCGGCCAGCTGCTCGTGCAGTTTGGTCAGCTTTGTGTCCTTTGTCGTCTGCAGGTCGTCCCGCAGCGTCTGGATCAGGGTATCCACGCCGGTCTGCTTCCATTCTTCGGTCATGGCGTTGGGGCTGTTCTCGCTGCCCGCACTCTGCCGGATCCGGTCCTGCAGCCTCGTCAGCTGGTTCACGGCCCGTTCGTTCAGAATGGTCATGTCCGCCAGCTTTGCCACCTGTGCTGCCGCATCGATCAGCCCCGGCTGTACATACTTGTCCTTGCTGGGCCGCAGCAGCATCTGGTTCAGCTGTGCCGCGTTCTGACGGATGCTGCGTTTCAGTTCATCCATCTTCCGTGCATCCCGCGCCCGCTGCACTCGCTTTTCCGCTACTGCCTTCGCAACGGCAATATCTTCGTCCCGCTGCTGTCGGGCTGTTTCAATGGCAAGGGCATTCCGCTGCGCCTGTTTCTGCTCCCATGCGGCCCGCTTACGTTCGTTATCCGCCTCCCATTCCATGATCTCATTTTCCTGCACGATCAGGCTGTATTCTGCCTTGTCCGCGCGCCGCTGCTCTTCCCGTAGCCGCATACTCAGATCTGCATTTTCCTCCCGCAGTTCTCCCATGCGTTCCCGATACCACAGTTTTGCTTCATCCAGCATTTCCTGCCGCTCGGCCTTCAGGCGTTTCACTTCCTGCTTCATTTCCCGCTCATAGCTTTCCCGCAGCACTGTCAGCTTTTCGTTCAGGTTGCCCACATTGGAAACATCCACACCAAAGGTTTCAAGGTTCTGGTCCAGCAGCTTTTCCGCTCTTGCGTTCTGCCGTTGCAGTTCGGTCATCTGCTGTACTTCGGCGTTCTGGTTTGCAGTGCGCCGGTTTTCCTGCATTCTGCGGCCAAACTCCCGCTGCTGTGCTTTCTGTACGCCGCGCAGTTCCTTTGTCACCTCTGCAGCACGTTCTTTGCTGCCTGCTGCGGCTCTTGCCACATCCATATTGTGTCGCTGGATGCCCTCAAAGATAGCCTGCGCGTCAGTCATCTCCGGTGTCGCCATAATGTCACCGATGATCCTGCCCGCCAGTTCGATCTTTGCATCCTCATACTCTGCATCGTCTGCAAACCGGCTCATAGTCGCAGGCTTGATGGCATCGTGCAGGTTCATCAGCACATTCAGCCACTCGGTGCTTTCCATGCTCATTGCACCATCCACACCCGCCTGCTGCGCTGCAGCTTTCCACAATGCCTTTGCACCGTCGCTGGTGCCGTCCACAGCGCGGTTGTCGTTGATCACGCTTTCGTACTGCTGTGCCGGGTTGCCGTCCCGCACGCTTTCGGCCTGCCGCAAGGTCACGCCGTGCCTGCGCGCTTCGGCCACTGCTTCGCTCCAGCTGCCGTATGCTTTCACCAGTTCTGCCTTTGCCTGTCCGCTTCTGTTCACGGTATATTCCAGCTTGTGCAGTTCCGGGTATTCGTCCCACAGCTCACTGTTGCGGTAAACTGCCCCGTCCAGAATTTCTCCCGCCAGCGTTTCGGCCAGCGCATTGGCTTTTTCCATGTCCGCACCGTCGGCTTTCAGGTAGTCCACCAGTACCTCGGTCTCCCTCGCAAGCTTGGCCCGGTCCGCCTTACTGCCGTTCGCCTTTGCCCAGCGGCTGGCCAGTCCTTCAATGGCCGTCCGGCTCACCTTCACACCCCGTGTCAGCCCAAAGAACTGGCTCAAGGTGTCCAGTGCTGCAGCCTTGTCCGCAATGGTGCGGCTTGCCATCTGCTGGTCGTTCCGTTTTGCATCCCGGTCGGCCTGCTCTGCCAGCTGATAGCGGAACTTTGCAAGGTCGCTTTCTTGTGCCAGTTCACCGGTCTGGTAATATTCCCGGATCTCCCGCACTATGCGGTCAGCATCCACACGTCCGCTGTATTCCTTGCCGGCTGCCACCCGACCATCTGCTGTGGAGATGTCCAGTGTGAACTGCCGTTTCTCGCCGCCCAGCTCCTGCACCATTCGCCAGATCTGTACCAGCTGCTGCGTGGTGGGTGCTGTGTCTGCCGAGAGATCCACTCCCGGTGCTTCAGCCATCACGCGCACATTGCCGTCCAGCAGAAATTCGTTCAGCGCTTCTGTTCCATTTTTCACCTCTGCCGAACCGAACACGCTCATGATCTCCCGGTGATCGGTATCTCGGGTTCGGTCATTCTGGGCAAAGTCCAGCATCTGGCCGTCCGGCAGAATGTACCCGGCTCGTCTGAAGTCCTCTGTCGTGCCAAACCGTTCTTTTGCCAGTACGCGGCGGTATTCCGCCTTTCCGCCGTGGGCTTCGGCCTTGGCATCATATACCGCCTGTTCTGCTTTGCCTTTTTTTGCGTTCTGCTGCTGCATCCGGGCACCGGCCTCTTTGATCCGGCCGTTCAGCACAGCGCTCTGGTCTTCCAGCTGCGCCATACGGGCATTGTAGTCTTTGCGCTTTGCAAGATAATTCTGGTATTCTTCGCTGTCCCGGTAGGCTTTTGCTTCTGCAGAAAAAATCCCCAGTGCCTTCTTCTTCGCCTCGATCTCTTTCACGGCGTCGCTTCCCAGCCAGGCACTGCGTTCTTCCTTCAGCTCCCGCCGCTGCTCGTCCAGCCGCTGCTGTTCGTCGCGCAGCTTCGTCAGCTCGTCTGCCTCGCTCAACTGATACCGTACGTTTTTCTTCAACGTCCCGTCATTTCCCTTGTTTTCGGCGGTTTCCTGTGCTATACTTGTATCAGCAGGAAAGCTCGGGCGTTCACCGCCCTCCTCGGTTTTGAGTACCGTGTCAGCGCTTTCCTGCTTTTGTTTTATGTGTCCGGTATTGTCCAGCACCAGCAAACTGCCATCCGACCCGCAAACTTCGTGAACATAGAATTTGTTTCCCTGTTTCGTGCTGCGGTACTCATTTACAATTACCGCTTCGTAGATCCTTGTGCCATCTACCATAACTGGTGCCACAAAGGTATATGTGTTATATCCCCGACCTTTCCAGTTCTCCACAAAACCAACTTGTTCACCGTATCGGATAACATCTGGTATAGCCGCAGCAGCGATCTGTTTTACCGGGCCATTCCCATGCTGCACGGTCGCCTTTGCGCCTTTACGGGTCAGTTCTACGGTACCAAATCCAGCACGTTCTACCTTGCTACCAACCGATTCAAAGAATCTCACAATGTTTTCGGTATTTTCTTTGTTGGTCGCTCCGTACGCGATCTCCTTTCCGGTAATTTCAGCCGCAGGATGCATCTGTTCTAATTGGTCAAGGTTGTGGTTCAGTTGTTCTTCCAGCGTTTCTTCGCCTTCCTGCAACTTGAATCGCGCCCCTTCCGCCGCGCCCTTGTTCTCAAGGGCTGCGGCGTTTTCTTTTGCGGCGCGCAGGCTGTCCATAGCCCTCTCCGCATGGGCAAAGTATTCGTCCTGCAGCACCCGCTTTTCTGCCGCCGCAAGGCGCTGTGCTTTCAGAGCGGCCTTGTTCTCCGGGTCTCTTGCCAGCACTTCCTTTGCGCGGCTCACGATGTCGCTCAAAAGCTCCTTCACCTTGGTCATCACCTTGTGGATGCCGCCTGCCTTGCCGGCGTTCTTTTCAGCCTGCCCGCGCTGGAACTCCACCCAGCGCTTAAAGCTCGCTTCATCGCTGAAGATGCCGCGCCATGCGTCCGCCACAAGTTCTTCTGCGGCTTCCTCGTAACTCAGCCCCTGCCGTGCATAGTCGGAAAGCTTCCCCCGGATCATCTCGTCAATGCCTTCAAAGCCCTCGCTCTTTGCCAGAAATTCCAGTGCATGCTGCTGCAGTGCCTGCGCACCCTCTGCATCCAGTGAGTTGTACCAGTGGTAGTCCTCGTGCAAGATTGTGCCAAACACATCCTCTGCCCGGTCGCTGAAGAAAATGCGCGCCGTTTCGGTGTCCACATAAGCCCTCACCCGGTCGCTGCCCTGCAGTACCGTTTTCAGCACCGCATCGGTGTTCGTGGCCTTCGCATTCAGTTCGATCAGCTGCGTGCCCACCTCGTTTGCCGTGCGCATCGTTCCCTTATACAGCACCCGGCCGCTGCCGCTGGTGCTTTCCGCCGTCAGCCTTCCGCCAAGGCTTGCGCGCTGCATGTTTCCAGCTTCCAGTTCTCCGTGTCCCTGCAGCCATGCCAGCTGCAGCGCTTCCCGTCCGCCGTCCTGTGCCAGCACATAATCGGTGTTCACAGCAAGGCCGCTCATGCCCTGCGCCAGCTCCATAGCCTTGTCAAAGGTGTGCACATCTTCCATCTGTCCCAGCCGGTACAGGCTGCTGGCTGCAGCTGCATACCGCCCGGCATCTCCAATTTCTGTCGGCATGTTCCTGCTGATGGTCGCACTTGCCCCATCCGATACCTGCCATCGGGTCAGCTCATGCTGCACCTCCCGCTGCTTTGTGGTCAGGCTCTGCTGTTCAAGGCCGTAAGTTTCCCGCACCCCGCCAGACTGTTCTGCCGGGCTGCTTTCCACCCTTTTCCCAGTGTTCTCAACGGCAGCTCCGCTCCGGCCCAGCTCACTTTCCGTCTGTGCCTGCCGGTGCAGCTGTTCCGGGTCAAACAGCATCGTCTGCGGATCTTCAAGGTCTACTTTCTGTACAACTTCCGTTCCGTCCGCAAAACGCACCGTCATAGTGTCGTTGCTTACACTCACGCTGTAGCCCTGTCCGCTGTCACTCTGCTGCAATTGTGTGCTGCTCTGGCCCTGTCTCTCAGTCACAGGCTCATTTGCCGCATTCTGTATTCCTGCCGTTTTCGTCTCCGGTCCCAAGGCTCCCTCACCGAGGGAGCTGCCGCCCGCAGGCGGCTGAAGGAGTTCACTCTCCGTCTGCTGCGGCTGTGTGCCGCTTTGGTCCTGTATCTCAGCCACCGGCTCCTGTGCCCGCACTTCGTCCTGCAATGCCTGCCGTGCCTGTTCCACCTGTCCTTCGTAGTATGCCCGCTTCACATTACCCACAATGCTGGCATCGCCGCCGTTCGCCTTTGCAAGCCCTGTGCCCACAGCACCGCCCAAGGCACCGGATGCACCGCCCGTCAGGCCGCTTTCCAGCGCCGTTAAAAAGGTGTCGCTTTTAAACAGGTCTGCCGCCGCTTCGCTGTCGCCCAGCGTCGCATCAATAGCCTTGTCTGCATAGGTCTCCACAAAGGCCTGCATGGCATTGTCCACGCCGCCGGAGATGGCATTTGCCACCGCCGGGTACCGCTGTGCCAGCGTGCCGTCTGCTGCCACGCTGCGCACCATGTCCGCCAGTTTGCCTGCCAGCGTATTCTTTGCGTAGTCACTGCCCATGGTCTTTGCAAGGTCTGCTGCGCCCACACTGTTAATGGCCCAGCCCGCGCCAAATTTTGCAAGGCCCCCGGCCAGCGTCTTGCCTGCACTTTCGCCCTTTTCAACGCTCTGGCCCATAGCTTCCGCACCGCCCTGCGCACTCAGCACCGGCAGCACCAGCGCAGGGCTGATACCCGCCACCGCAAGGTTCTCGCCCGCACTGCTCACAATGCCCAGCATCTGCTTTGCAATGGGGCTAAGGCCCGCCTGTGCCGCTGCGCTGCGCTCTTTGCCGTAGTTGTACAGCTGGTAGCCAAGGCTCTTCTCCGGGTCTACGCTGTCATGCACTTCCGTTCCGGCAATGCGCGCCCGCATGTTGTCGATCTCCTGCTGCGTGTAACCTTTCTCGATCAGCTCTGCATCCGTGTAGGCATCGCTCTGCGTTGTTTGTGCCGCCGGGGCGCTGGCCATTGCGCCGCTGCTCTGTGCCAGCTGCAGCGTGTTGTCCCGTGCTGCATACCGCGTCTTTCCGCCGGTCATCAGGCGCAGCAGCTCCTGCTGCCGGTCGTCGCTCTGTACATCCTGCTGCAGCTGCTTCCAGTTGCTGCTGGTCGCTGCTGCATTCTTTGCGCTCTGTACGCCGGTTTCGCCCAACAGCGGCACTGCAGCGCCCGCTGTCGCCGTAATGCCCTTGATGTCGTCCGCCGTGCGCCGCACGGCCCGCTGCCACGCGGGCAGGGCATCAAAGTCTGAAATGTACTGCCGTGCTTCGCTGATCTCCTTGCGGCTGTATCCCTTTGCCAGCAATTCCGCGTCAGTGTAGTCCCGTCTGCCCGCACTCTTTTCCGGCACTGCTACTCTGGCTGCAGCACCGCTCACGCTCTGGGGCTGCATGGCGTTGTTTTTCTCGGCATAGCTCTTTCCGCCGGTGCCAATGCGCATCAGCGTCACAAGCTCCCGGTGCTTCGGGTCAGCGTCCATCCACTGGTTCAGCCGGTCAAAGGTGTCCGTGGGCCGGTCTTTGGCAAGGGTCTGGCCCACCTTCTGCGCAGTCTGTGCATACCAGCCTTCGTCTCCGCTGGCAATGCCTGCAATGCGCTGGCGCTCAGTGGGCTGCACCGTTCCCGTCACCTTTGCCGCCGGGGCTGCAGCGCTCTTCGCGTTCAGCCATTCCGGCTGCGCAGTGCTGCTGCGTGTACCTGTACCGCTGTCGGTCACAATGCCGCTTTTGCCCGGATATGCCTGTGTTCTGCCTGTTTCCTGCGGCACTGCCAGCTGCAGCTTGTGGCTGCTGTCCGCACCCGTCATCTGCGCCAGCACCCGTGCACCAAGGCCCGTGCCGGTGTTCTGCCTTGCAGCCGCAGCCGGGCTGGCAGCATTCTGTCCGCTGCTTTTCGCTTCCCAGCTTTCCCGCGCTTTTGCAATGCGTTCCGGTGTCCACTTGTCCGTAGTGTTTGCTGTTCCCGCAGCTGTACCGGTGCTTGCCGTCCGGTTTGTGGCGCGGCTGTTGTTTTTCGCTTCCCAACTTTCTCTGTCTTTTTTCAGTCTTTCCGGTGTCCATTTGCTCATAACTGCCGGTCTCCTTTATCGTTCCGCTTCCAGAATTTTCATAATGGACGACAGCGTGTTGTCCGTAATGCCGTCTGCAGAAAGTCTGCCCGCAATATCGTCCAGACTGTAACCCCTCGCCTGCATGCCGCGCGCCGTTGCAAGTCCGCTGCGCAGCGGACTGCTGCGGGTGTTTGCCTGCCCACTGGTGCCGTTGCTTCCCGCCGTGCTGTTTTTCAGCCACCCCGCGTCCGTCAGGGTCTGCTGGTAGAAGTCATACAGTGGGTCTGTCTTCTTCATCCCGGAGAATTTTGTTGCCATCGTCTGCAGCTGGCTGTTGGTAAAGCCGGTCGTTCCCGTCTTGCCGCTGCCAGAGCTTGTGTTTCCGCTCTTCGTGCTGCCCGTTCTTCTGCTCCCGCTGCCGGTCGTCCTATAACGGTTATTCAGCGCCAGCTGGTTTGCTGTGTAATTCAGCTGCCGCTGGTTCAGTGTGGGCGAATAGTCAATGCTGCTGGTATCTACGCCCGCCATCTGCAGGTAGTTTTTGGCTGCAGTGTCATTGCCACTTCCTGCCAGACTTGCACCCTGCAGCAGTGCCGCCATCTGATCCTGCTGTACACTGCTCATGCCCTGCCATGTATCCAGCATCGTCTCGTCCAAACCATATTTCGTCAGCACTGCTTTCGCTGCATCATCAAAGCCTGCCTGTTTGTATGCGGTGGCCTGCTGCAGCGCCGCCACCTGATCGCTCAGCTGAGTGCGTGCCAGACTGTCATTGTACTGTTTTTCCTTGAACTCGTTTTCCCACTTCTGCTGGCTGTACCCCTTGTACGCATCGTATCCTTCCATCACTGTGCTGCCAATGCCCTTCACGGCGTTCCACACATTGTTCCAGAAGTTGCTGTTCTCCTGCCGTGCCTGCTGGGTGCGGTCATAAAGGTAATTGCGCCAGTTTGCTGCATTGCTCACGCTGCTGTCATACTCGCCACGTTCCAGTGCGCGCTGTCCCAGCAGAGTGTTCAGCTGGTCGCCCGCACCGGCAAGCTCCTGCTGCCACTGGGCCAGTGCGTCCGCCCGTGCTGCAGCAAGGGTGCTGCCGGTGTTTGCCGTCTGCGCCGCTGCTGCCTGATCTGCCGCGCTCTTTGCATAGTCCGCGCCATACCCGCCGGAAAGCGCATCTGCGGTCGCTGCTGCTGCATCTGCACCGGCATTCGCATTGCCCACCATCCGTGTCAGTGCGTCCTTGTAGCCGCTGTCTGCCGTGGTAAAGTCAAATCCCGCGCCGCTGGCCGTGCCCATCTTGTCCAGCGTGTCGGCAATGCCCTGCGCATACTGGTCATCGTAGGCCCCCGGCATGGCGTTTTCCGCGTCCTGCAGGCGCTGCTGCGCGTCGTTCAATCTCTTGATGGTTCCCATTCTTTTCTCCTTTCCTTAAATAAAGAACAGCGGCAGGATCTTCGCCGCAATGCTTGCCACCTGCAGCGCCCCGTTCATAAAATTCTGCCACCCGTTCTGCTTTGCGCTGTAAGCGTTGTCGTACTCGTTCTTTTTGTACTGTAGGCCTTCGGTCCAGTTGGCAAGGTCGTTCTGGTACTGGCTGTAGTCCTGCCTTTCCGCGCTCTGCAGCCCGCTCAGCTGCTGCTGCAGGCCGCTCTTCTCCGTGTTGTACTGGGCTTTGCTCTGGCTGTAAAGGTTGTCCAGCACATTGTCCAAGCTGTTCATCGTGCTGGCATAGGCGTTCTGTCCCGCCTGCGTACCGTAGCTGGAGCCGTAGCCGCCGGTCATGGCGGCGGCGTTCGCCTGCGCATTCTGGTTTGCCAGCTTTGCCTGCCGGGTGTACTGGTTCTTGTACTGCTGGTAGGCTGCATCTGCATCCGGGTCGTAATCAAAATCGCCCATGTTTTCCAGCTTGCCCATCACATCCTTGATCTGGCCCTGATACTTGCTCTGGTAGTCTGCAGGCTTCGTTTTCTCATACTGTTCCAGGTTGTACCGTGCCGTGTTCAGGCGGTCATTGTTTCCAAACAGTCCCATTTTTTATGCTCCTTCCCCGTTCATCCGTTCTAAAAATTCTTCCGAGCAGTTCTCCCGGTCAATGTTCGTCAGCACATAGCTCAGCTGTTCCGTCAGCTGGTACAGGTAATTCCGCAGCGCACGGGCATCTTCTGCCGGCATCTCACTGCTGAAGGAAGGCAGCGCAATGCCTTCCAGTCCCGCCAAACTTGCCATTTCTACGCTCCTTCCCTCATTTCCTCGGCTGTGCCGCGCTCACGCGCCCACCGGTCGCCGCCGCCAGCGTAAAGGCCACACTGCGCAGCACCATCTGCCCGGTGCCGTAGATCTTCAGCTGCAACGTATCTGCCCGCCGGGGCACAAATGGCAGGTTGATGCGCTGGTGGTCCTTCCCTGCTGCGCAGGTGCCCAAAGTTTCAAAGGCTCCGCCGTCATAGCTTGCAGCCACCGTTACCACCGTGTGAGCCAGCGCATCCAGCCGCACCGTCACCCGGCTGATGTACTTGTCGTCCGGTACGCTCAGGCCAATGTCTCCGCTCACCGCTTCAAACTGCAGCGCCGTTTCCTGCCCTGCTTCCTCCGTGCCGCTTTCCCGGTCAGGATCTGCGGCCCACAGTACGCTGCCGTCCCACAGGTACAGCTGCTGCCCGGTGGATACCATCTCGGTGCCTGCAGCGC
>SKEJ01001121.1_pt1 | contig 15215 bp, 16 predicted proteins | sample 4826721 | NCBI WGS metagenome assembly SKEJ01 (sample SAMN11008812, study PRJNA524170) | human gut metagenome | biome: Human fecal sample; material: Feces; isolation source: fecal sample from pouch patient p31 | host: Homo sapiens | place: Israel: Tel-Aviv | collected 2015-06-02 | reverse complement strand
AATATAGAGAAATCAAATACAGAAAAAACAATTACTTATGGATCAAGTACCGATTCTATTCCCTTCCGGGAGCCAGCGGCAGCACAGCTGCCGGAACGGAAAGGAAGGGATGCGATGTCTGTCTCAGAGATGGAAAGTTATCGGGATTTGATTTTGGAGAACATCGAGTATGACCACCTGTGCCGGGAGTTTACCACCTATCGGGAGGACCTGGACGAGATTGTGGAGCTGATGGTGGAGACCGTCTGCGCCAAGCGGAAAACCACCCGGATTGCTGGCAGCGACTTCCCCCATGAGGTGGTCCGCTCCCGTTTTTTGAAGCTGGATTGCTCCCACATCGAGTTTGTCATGGAATGCCTGCGGAACAATACCACCGAAATCCGCAACATGAAGCAGTATCTGCTTGCGGTGCTGTTTAATGCGCCGACCACGATCAGCAACCACTACACCGCACAAGTCAACCACGATATGTACGCAGGCGGCTGGTAAACAGCCGCTTTTCTGCTACCCGAAAACACCGGGAGAAAGGATTTTGCCATGAAACGACCTCTTGCCTACATTACGGCTCCCTGGAGCAACAGCCAGTATGAGAACGCCGAGAACGCTGCGGCCTACTGTCGTCAGGTGTACGACGCCGGGTATTCGCCCATCTGCCCGGTGCTGTTCCTGCCTACCTTCCTCAAGGACGAGATTCCCCAGGAACACAAGGACGGGCTGGATATGGCGCGGGACTACCTGCGCCGGTCCCATGTGCTGGTGGTCTGCGGCCACGGCATCGACGAGACCGTGAAGAATGACATTGCCACCGCCGAGCGCCTGCGGATCACCGCCACCACCCTGGACGGTATCCTGACCGTGAAGGGCCAGGGACGCGGGAAAGGAGGCGCACGCCATGCTTGAGCGTAAGACCGTGGGCCAGCTGATGGAGGAAATGCGCCTCAAAGCCGGGGCGCAGAACTACCACGGCCATGAGTACATGGATTTGGAGCGGTTTGCCGAGGACACCCGGCACATGATTATCTTCGATGTGCTGACCGACGATTCCCCGGTGGGCTGGAAAGGTGAACGGACCCGCCTGTTTCTGACGGAGGCCGGATACCAGAAAAGCCTGGAGAACCAGGAAAAGGGCCACATCAAGATTCTCAGCCATGCCAAAGTGCGCCAGGGACATCTGTACTATGACCGCTCCGACCAGCTGCGCTGAAAGGAGCCTGCCATGCTGAAATACCTTCTGCGGCGGCTGGTGGTCCCGCCTTAGTTTTTGAACCATCCCTGCAAAATTCGTGGAAAGGAGGCGTTATCCCATGCAGGAAGAAGTGGAAAACAGGACTTTGACGCTGGTAGTCAACGGCACAAAGTTCACCGGGCGGCTGTTTAAGGCCGCCATTTGTAAATACCTTGCCCATCGCAAGGAAAAGAAGCTGAATAAGCAGAGAAGCCGGGACGCGCCTGTGAAGCCCCAGGGTAAGCAGACGGTCAAGCAGCTTGTAGGCCAGAACCAGGGCGTTTCCAATATCGAGATCACCGATCCCTCCATCAAGGAGTTTGAGAAGATTGCCCGGAAATACGGTGTGGATTATGCAGTGAAGAAAGACCGCAGCAGCTCCCCACCCAAGTACCTGATCTTTTTCAAAGGTCGTGATGCGGATGCGCTGACAGCAGCCTTTACCGAGTACACCGGCAAAAAGGTCAAAAAAGCAGAGAAAACAGAGCGTCCGTCTGTGCTGGCAAAGCTGAACCAGTTCAAAGAGCTGGTGAAAAATGCTGTGGTGGACCGGACCAAGCGGAAGGAGCTGGAACGATGAAAAAGCAGCTTGACATCAAAAAGCTCCTGATTTTGAACCTGCCGTATCTCCTGATGGGCTTGTTTGCCACCAACTTCGGGGAGGCATGGCGCATGGCACAGGGCGCGGACGCTTCAGCAAAAATGCTCTCCTTCTTCTCCACGCTGCCGGTGGCGCTGGCAAGCTGGTGGCCCAGCCTGCACCCGCTGGATTTACTGGTGGGCCTGTGCTGTGGCGCTGGTCTGCGGCTGGCGGTGTATCTGAAAAGCAAAAATGCAAAGAAATACCGCCACGGCATGGAGTATGGTTCTGCCCGATGGGGAACCCACGAGGACATTGCCCCTTATGTGGACCCGGTATTCCAGAACAATGTGATTCTGACGAAAACCGAGAGCCTGACCATGAACAGCCGCCCGAAAGACCCCAAGACCGCCAGAAACAAAAATGTGCTGGTCATCGGCGGCTCCGGTTCCGGTAAAACACGGTTTTGGCTGAAACCCAACCTGATGCAGATGCACAGCTCCTATGTGGTGACAGACCCCAAAGGTACGATTTTGGTGGAGTGCGGCAAAATGCTCCAGCGCGGTACACCGAAAATGCGTCCCAAGCTGGGCAAGGATCATCAGCCGGTAAAGGACCGGCATGGCAATCCGGTCTATGAGACCGTAAAGGACAAAAACGGCAAAGTGGTCTATGAGCCTTATCGTATTAAGGTTCTCAATACCATCAACTTCAAAAAGTCCATGCACTACAATCCTTTTGCCTATCTGCACAGCGAAAAGGACATTTTGAAGCTGGTTACGACTTTAATAGCGAATACCAAGGGAGAAGGCAAGGCTGGGGATGATTTCTGGGTCAAGGCGGAAACGCTTTTGTACTGCGCCCTTATCGGGTATATCCACTATGAAGCCCCAGTGGAAGAACAAAACTTTGCCACACTCATCGAGTTCATCAACGCCATGGAGGTCCGGGAGGACGACGAGGAGTTCAAAAATCCCGTTGACCTGATGTTTGACACACTGGAAGCGGAAAAGCCCAATCACTTTGCGGTGCGTCAGTATAAGAAATATAAGCTGGCCGCCGGAAAAACCGCTAAGTCGATTTTGATTTCCTGCGGTGCGCGTCTTGCCGTATTTGATATTGCGGAGCTGCGGGAGGTCACTTCCTACGATGAGCTGGAGCTGGACACTCTGGGAGATCGAAAAACTGCCCTGTTCCTCATTATGAGCGATACGGACGATTCCTTTAACTTCCTGATCTCTATGTGCTACACCCAGCTGTTCAATCTGCTCTGCGAAAAAGCCGACGATGTGTACGGCGGGCGGCTGCCAATCCATGTGCGCTGCCTTATCGACGAGTGCGCCAACATCGGGCAGATCCCGAAACTGGAAAAGCTGGTGGCCACTATCCGAAGCCGTGAGATCTCAGCCTGTCTGGTGTTGCAGGCGCAAAGCCAGCTGAAAGCCATCTACAAGGACAACGCCGATACCATCATCGGCAATATGGATACCTCCATTTTCCTGGGCGGCAAGGAGCCAACTACGCTCAAGGAGCTGGCTGCCGTGCTGGGCAAGGAAACCATTGACACCTACAACACCGGAGAGAGCCGTGGCCGGGAAACTTCCCACTCGCTCAACTATCAAAAATTGGGGAAAGAGCTGATGAGCCAGGATGAACTGGCCGTTATGGACGGCGGCAAGTGTATCCTCCAGCTGCGCGGTGTGCGGCCTTTCCTCTCGGACAAGTATGACATCACCAAGCACCCCAATTTCAAATACACAGCCGACGCAAGCGACAAGAACACTTTTGACATTGAAGCGTTCCTGTCCACCCGGCTGAAACTCAAGCCCAATGAGGTCTGCGATGTATATGAAGTAGACACAAAGGGCGCTTAATTTCGTTCCGCTTTAGAAGGGAGTGATCTTATCTATTCGCCGCAACTGCCCTTTTGGGGCCATTGGCGTACAAAGCGGACAATCGCAAGAAAAAATAATGAAAAAGGAGGACAGCCGGAATCATGCCCCCGGAAACCGGGCGGCAGATTGTTCCGGCTTTTGTATGCCTATGAAACATGACAAACCTATTTTTTAATCAGATTCCGGCTAACAAACTATATGGCATTTTTTGAACAGGCAATCACCGTTCTTCAGACCCTCGTTATCGCGCTCGGTGCTGGTCTTGGTATCTGGGGCGTCATCAACCTGTTGGAAGGTTACGGAAACGACAACCCTGGTGCAAAATCACAGGGCATGAAGCAGCTCATGGCCGGTGCTGGTGTAGCCGTGGTAGGCATGGTCCTTGTACCTCTGCTCTCCGGGCTTTTCTCTGTCTAAGCGTCTCCGTATGAAATCCTTGCCGCTCCCGCAGCTTTGCGGGGGCGGCGGAAAGGAGGTTGACACCGTATGGATTTCTTACTTGAAGCCCTGACAAATTGGCTGAAAGAAATGCTGGTAGGCGGCATTATGGGCAACCTGTCCGGGATGTTCGATTCTGTAAACCAGCAGGTCGGAGATATATCCGTGCAGGTTGGGCAAACGCCACAGGGCTGGAACGGCGGCATTTTCAGCATGATCCAGAATCTCTCCAACTCCATCATGGTTCCCATCGCCGGTGTGATTCTGGCGATTGTAATGACGCTGGAACTGATCCAGATGATTACCGACAAAAACAACCTGCATGATGTGGATACCTGGATGATTTTCAAATGGGTGTTCAAGTCAGCCACAGCCATACTCCTTGTCACGAATACATGGAATATCGTCATGGGCGTGTTCGATATGGCGCAGAGTGTGGTGGCACAGGCATCCGGCATCATTTCTTCGGATACCGCCATTGATATTTCCTCTGTCCTTACGGACATGGAACCCCGGCTGATGGAAATGGATTTGGGTCCGCTGTTCGGGCTTTGGTTCCAGAGTATGTTTATCGGCGTTACCATGTGGGCGCTGTATATCTGCATCTTCATCGTGATTTATGGCCGTATGATTGAAATTTACCTTGTGACATCCGTTGCGCCCATCCCCATGGCTGCCATGATGGGCAAGGAATGGGGCGGCATGGGCCAGAACTATCTGCGCTCCCTGCTGGCGCTGGGATTCCAGGCATTTCTCATTATTGTCTGTGTGGCGATTTATGCTGTGCTGGTGCAGGACATCGCTACGGAGGAAGATGTGATTATGGCGATCTGGAGCTGCGTGGGTTACACCGTGCTGCTGTGCTTTACGCTGTTCAAAACCGGCAGTCTCGCAAAATCAGTCTTTCAGGCGCACTAAAACGGAAGGAGGTTTCCACATTGGCCTATGTACCTGTACCCAAAGACCTGACCAAAGTCAAAACCAAGGTTGCTTTTAACTTAACCAAGCGGCAGTTAGTCTGCTTCACTGGCGGGGTGCTTTTGGGCGTACCGCTGTTCTTTCTGCTCCGTGGCTCTGCCGGAAACAGTACGGCAGCCCTTTGCATGATGTTCGTGATGCTGCCCTTCTTCCTGCTGGCGATGTACGAAAAGCATGGCCAGCCGTTGGAAAAGATTGTGGGCAATATCATTCGCGTCACGGTGATCCGCCCCAGGCAGCGCCCCTACCGCACCAATAACTTCTATGCCGTGTTGCAGCGGCAGGCAAATCTCGACGAGGAGGTGTCACACATTGTTTACGGCAATCAAAAACTGGCTGCACCAGCTGTTCGGAAAAACCGAGGAAAAAGCTGTGCAGCCAGTCAAAACAAAGAAAAAGCTGTCCCGCGCCGACAGAAAGCAGATTGAAGCTGCCATTGCCCGCGCTAACCGCACGGACAAAAAGGAAAAATCCGCGCAGGACAGCATCCCTTATGAACGGATGTGGCCGGATGGTATCTGCCGGGTATCAGACGGTCACTACACAAAAACCATTCAATTTCAGGACATCAACTATCAGCTTTCACAGAACGAGGATAAAACCGCGATCTTCGAGGGCTGGTGCGATTTCCTCAACTACTTCGACAGCTCGATTCAGTTTGAGCTGTCTTTTTTGAACCTTGCCGCATCGGAGGAAACCTTTGCCCGCGCCATCAACATCCCCCTTCAAAGGGATGATTTTGACAGTATCCGGGTGGAGTACACCACCATGCTGCAGAACCAGCTGGCAAAGGGCAACAACGGCCTCATCAAAACCAAGTATCTCACCTTTGGCATTGACGCGGACAGCATCAAGGCGGCCAAGCCCCGTCTGGAACGCATTGAGACCGACATTCTCAATAACTTCAAGCGGCTGGGCGTAGCGGCGGAAACGCTGGACGGCAAAGCACGACTTTCCCAGCTGCATGGTATCTTCCACATGGATGAGCAGCTGCCGTTCCGGTTTGAGTGGGACTGGCTCCCCACCAGCGGCCTGTCCACCAAGGACTTTATCGCCCCCAGCTCCTTTGAGTTCCGCACCGGCAGGCAGTTCCGCATGGGTAAAAAGTACGGAGCCGTCAGCTTCGTACAAATTTTGGCCCCAGAGTTGAATGACCGGATGCTGGCTGATTTTCTGGACATGGAAAGCTCGCTGATCGTCAGCCTGCACATCCAGTCGGTGGATCAGATCAAGGCCATCAAGACGGTCAAGCGGAAAATCACCGATCTGGATAAATCCAAAATTGAGGAACAGAAAAAAGCTGTCCGTGCCGGATATGACATGGACATCATCCCTTCCGACCTTGCCACTTATGGTGTTGAGGCCAAAAAGCTCTTGCAGGATTTGCAGAGCCGCAACGAGCGTATGTTCCTTGTGACCTTCCTGGTGCTGAACACGGCGGATAACCCCCGCCAGCTGGACAACAATGTGTTCCAGGCATCCAGTATCGCGCAGAAATACAACTGCCAGCTGACCCGTCTGGACTTCCAGCAGGAAGAAGGGCTGATGAGCTGCCTGCCCCTGGGTATCAACCAGATTGAGATTCAGCGCGGACTGACCACCAGTTCCACGGCAATCTTTGTGCCGTTTACCACCCAGGAATTATTCCAGAACGGTAAAGAAGCTCTGTACTATGGCATCAATGCTCTGTCCAACAACCTCATCATGGTGGACCGCAAGCTGCTGAAAAACCCCAATGGTCTGATTCTCGGTACGCCGGGTTCCGGCAAGTCCTTCAGCGCCAAGCGAGAGATCGCCAACAGTTTCCTGCTCACTTCGGATGATGTCATCATCTGTGACCCGGAAGCGGAGTACGCACCTCTGGTGGAGCGTCTGCATGGGCAGGTCATTAAGATTTCGCCTACTTCCACCAACTACATCAACCCCATGGATTTGAACCTGGACTATTCGGACGATGAAAGCCCGCTGTCCCTCAAGTCCGACTTTATTCTCAGCTTGTGCGAGCTGATTGTGGGCGGCAAGGAGGGCTTGCAGCCGGTGCAGAAAACCATCATCGACCGTTGTGTGCGGCTGGTCTATCAGGACTATCTGAACGACCCGCACCCGGAGAATATGCCCATTCTGGAGGATCTGTATAACCTCTTGCGGGCGCAGGACGAAAAGGAAGCGCAGTACATCGCCACAGCGCTGGAAATCTATGTAACCGGCTCCCTCAATGTGTTCAACCACCAGAGCAATGTGGACATCAACAACCGCATTGTCTGCTATGACATCAAGGAGCTGGGCAAGCAGCTGAAGAAAATCGGGATGCTGGTGGTGCAGGATCAGGTGTGGAACCGCGTCACCATCAACCGCGCCGCCCATAAGTCCACCCGTTACTACATCGACGAGATGCACCTGCTGCTGAAAGAGGAACAGACCGCCGCTTATACGGTGGAAATCTGGAAGCGATTCCGTAAATGGGGCGGCATCCCGACCGGTATCACGCAGAACGTCAAAGACCTTTTGAGCAGCCGCGAGGTGGAGAACATCTTTGAAAACTCCGACTTCGTGTATATGCTCAACCAGGCGGGCGGAGACCGGCAGATTCTTGCCAAACAGCTGGGCATTTCCCCGCACCAGCTTTCCTATGTGACCCACTCCGGCGAGGGTGAAGGACTGCTGTTCTACGGCTCCACCATCCTGCCTTTCGTGGACCACTTCCCCAAGAATACGGAACTGTACCGTATCATGACCACCAAACCGTTGGACTTAAAAAAGGAGGATGAACAGCATGACAAAGAAAGAAATTGAAAAAGGCGCAGGTCTGCTTCTGGCCGCCGTCAGCGGATGTGAGCAGATGGTGGAACTGCTTCGCGCCGCCGTCCATTACTGCTATGAGCAGGAAAAGACAGCAAAAAAACTCACGCCCAAGGGCTATGCCGGATTTACCCGGATTCACCATATCTGGACAGAGGGCATACCGGATGTTCCCAAGCTGTTTATTGGCAGCCCGATTCAGGATCGGGACATGGCAAGAGGAACCCTGATGGCGATTTTCCTGTCCACAACGGTCTTTCCGGCAGAAACCATTCAGATTCCGGTATATGCGGAAACCTGTGTGCTGCTGGATGACCTGATGGCGGGTGGCTGGTATGCGTAAGGAACCGCGCCTGCACTTTACAGACGGGGAACGCGCTGACCCGGCGCTGGAAAAGCCCATCCGCAAGGCTGACCGGGCCGCCGCCAAAGCAGACAGGGCGCAGGCGAAAATCCGAAAAAAGCAGGTGCGGCAAAAGACGGTGGACCCTAAGACCGGCAAAGTGACCACCAAGCTGGTGCTGGAGGACAAGAAAAAACCGCCCTCCAAGCTGTCCCATGCGGTCCGGGATGCTCCGGGAGATGCGGCACTGGGGAAACTCCATAAGGAAATCCGTGAAACGGAACAGGACAATGTGGGCGTGGAGAGCGCCCACAAGTCTGAGGAAACCGCAGAGACCGGCGTTAGGCTGGTCCGGGAAGGCTACCGCAGTCACAAGCTGAAACCATACCGCAAGGCGGCACAGGCGGAACAAAAGCTGGAAAAGGCCAATGTAAACGCCCTGTATCAAAAGTCCCTGCGGGAAAATCCCCAGCTTGCCAGCAACCCCATTTCCCGCTGGCAGCAAAAACAGGCCATCAAAAAGGAATACGCCGCCGCCAAGCGCGCCGGAAACACCGCCGGAGGAACTGCCAAAACTGCCAGCAAGACTGCAAAAACCGTTAAGGAAAAGGCACAGCAGGCCGGAGCATTTATTATGCGCCATAAAAAAGGCTTTTTGCTTGTAGGCGCGATTTTTCTTCTCATCTGCCTGTTGCTCAACACCATGTCCTCCTGCTCCATGATGGCGCAGAGCATTGGTTCTGCCATTTCCGGCTCTACCTATCCGTCGGATGACCCGGAACTTGTTGCGGTGGAGGCCGATTACGCCGCCAGAGAAACGGCACTGCAAGCCGAGATCGACAACATCGAAAGCAGCCATCCGGGGTATGACGAGTACCGCTATGACCTTGATATGATCGGGCATGACCCCCATGAGCTGGCGGCGTTTCTCTCCGCCGTCTTGCAGGGGTACACTCAGTCCAGCGCCCAGGGCGAACTGGAGCGCGTGTTTTCCGCCCAATATATCCTGACGCTCACCGAGGAAATCCAGATTCGCACCTATACGGACGAGGATGGCGACACCCACGAATACGAATACCGGATTCTTCATGTCAAGCTGGAGAGCCGCCCCATTTCCTCTCTTGCCACAGAGCTTTTGACCCCGGAGCAGCTGGAAATGTATCAGGTGTACCGGCAGACGCTTGGCAACAAGCCGCTGATCTTCGGCGGCGGCTCCACAAATACCAGTGATTCCGAGAGTTTGGACGGTGTGGAGTTTGTAAACGGCACACGCCCCGGCAACCCGGAGCTGGTGGAACTGGCCAAACGTCAGGTGGGAAATGTGGGCGGTCAGCCCTACTGGAGCTGGTACGGTTTCAATTCCCGTGTGGAATGGTGCGCCTGCTTTGTGTCCTGGTGCTATGGGCAGATGGGATTATCCGAGCCGCGCTTTGCCGCCTGCCAGTCCCAGGGCATCCCGTGGTTCCAGTCCCATGGACAATGGGGCGCGCGCGGCTATGACAATCTGGCCCCCGGCGACGCCATCTTCTTCGATTGGGACCTGGACGGCAGAGCCGACCATGTGGGCATCGTCATCGGCACAGACGGCAGCCGGGTCTATACCGTAGAGGGAAACAGCGGCGATACCTGCAAAATCAGAAGCTACGATGTGAACTACGAGTGCATCAAGGGCTACGGTCTGATGAACTGGTGACAAATCTTTTGATAAGGAGTGATTGATTATGGCTACGAAAATTGAACGCATTGACCGGGAAATTACGAAAACCCGTGAGAAAATCGCAGAGTATCAGGAAAAGCTGAAATCGCTGGAAGCGCAGAAAACCGAAGCGGAAAATCTGGAGATCGTCCAGATGGTGCGCGCTATGCGTATGACCCCGGAGCAGTTAAGCGCCATGCTGTCCGGGGGCAGGATTCCCGGCAGGGATCAGAGTCCCGCCGACGAACAGGAGGACACCGCCCATGAAGAATAAGAGAATTTTTAAGACCCTTTCCGCCCTCTGCGCCGCATTGGTGCTGATGGGCGGTTTTTCTGTCACCGCTTTTGCTCAAGGGCCGGAGCAGCCCCCGGCGGAGGATGCCACCAACGATACCAATGTGGTGGAAGAAACTGAGGACAGTCCTGCCCTGACCCCGGAGGGCAATGCTGCCCTGGTGGATGATTTCGGCGGCAACAAGCAGCTCATCACCGTCACCACAAAATCCGGCAATTATTTCTACATCCTCATTGACCGGGCCAACGAGGACAAGGAAACCGCCGTCCATTTCTTAAATCAGGTGGATGAAGCCGACCTGATGGCGCTGATGGAGGACGGGCAATCCGCCGAGAAACCGCCCGCTGTCTGCAACTGCACGGAAAAATGCGAAGCCGGTGCGGTCAACACCAAATGCGAGGTATGCAGTACGGACATGACCGGCTGTACCGGCAAGAAGCCGGAACCGCCAAAGGAACCCACGGAACCGGAGAAAAAAGAACCCGCAGGGTTAAATCCGGCTGTCCTGCTGCTGGTGCTGGCTATGATGGGCGGCGCTGCCTTTGCCTACTTCAAATTTATTAAGGGTAAAGCCAACCACAAAAACAGCAGCAATCCAGACGATTATGACTATGAGGACGGCGAGGAACTGCCGGATGAGGAAGAAATCGAACTGGAGGACGAGGAATCGGGCGAGCTGGACGCTGACAGGGGCGGCGGTGAAGAAAGTGAGGATGACACCCCATGACCCGATTCACCGACAGCCTCTATGAACGCATGATGACACGCAGGCCGGAGGGCGGGAAGGACACTTCCCGTCCTCTCTCTTTACCCAAAAGCCACCCCTGCTATGGCTGTGGGAATTATGGAAGGCCCTGCGTAGGTATCTGTCACCGGGAAATGTCCCGATGGCTCAAAGAGAGGAGGAACCATCATGGCTCAACATAAATTGGTAATTGCCGAAAAACCATCAGTTGCCCAGAGTTTGGCGGCGGTGATCGGCGCAACCGTCCGTAAGGACGGCTATCTGGAGGGAAACGGCTGGCGGGTCAGCTGGTGCGTAGGCCATCTGGCTGGGCTGGCCGATGCCGATGTATATAACCCGGACTACGCCAAGTGGCGTTATGACGATCTGCCCATCCTGCCGGAACACTGGCAGATGGTAGTGGGAAAGGATAAGAAAAAGCAGTTTGATATTCTGAAAAAGCTGATGAACGCCCCGGATGTGACGGAGGTGGTAAATGCCTGCGATGCCGGACGCGAGGGTGAGCTGATCTTCCGCAGCGTCTATGAGCTGGCAGACTGTCAAAAGCCTATGAAAAGGCTCTGGATTTCTTCGATGGAGGACTCCGCCATAAGGGAAGGCTTTGCAAACCTGCGCCCCGGTGCGGACTATGACGGACTTCGGGATGCTGCCCTCTGCCGTGCCAAGGCCGACTGGCTGGTGGGGATCAACGCCACAAGACTGTTTTCGGTGCTGTACCACCGTACCCTCAACATCGGGCGCGTGATGTCCCCGACGCTGGCCCTCATCGTCCAACGGGAAGCCGAGATCGACACCTTCAAGCCGGTTCCGTTTTACACGGTAGTCCTGGAGCTGCCCGGTTTTTCCGTTTCCGGGGAACGCATGGCGGACAAGGCTGCTGCCGAGCAGCTGAAAGCCGCCTGCCAGAGTGCGGATGTGACGGTCAAAAAGGTGGAATGCCGCGGCAAATCGGAAAAGCCGCCCGCCCTCTATGACCTGACTACCCTCCAACGGGATGCCAACCGATTGTTGGGATATACGGCTCAGCAAACCCTGGACTACCTCCAAAATCTGTACGAAAAGAAGCTCTGCACCTATCCCCGCACGGACAGCCGCTATCTGACTGGCGATATGGCAGACAGTCTGCCGGTGTTGGTGAATCTGGTTGCCAATGCCATGCCGTTTCGCAAAGGGATCGCCATTTCCTGTGATGCGGCTCAGGTTATCAACGACAAAAAAGTGACCGACCACCATGCAGTGATCCCTACCCGCAATCTCCAAAACGCCGACCTGTCCGGCCTGCCGGTGGGTGAAAAGGCGGTGCTGGAGCTGGTAGCACAACGCTTGTTGTGCGCGGTGGCGGAACCGCATACTTACTCAGAAACTGCTGTCACCGTGGAGTGTGCCGGTGCGGAGTTTACCACCAAGGGCAAAACGGTGAAACGCCCCGGCTGGCGGGCACTGGACACTGCCTACCGTTCTGCGCTGAAAAATGCGGAGCCGGACAAGGAAAATGAGGACAAGGTCCTGCCGGACGGAGGCCGTCTGCCAGAACTGTCCGAGGGTCAGACGCTGCCCCTTTCCAGCTCTGCCGTCAAGGAGGGCAAAACCAGCCCGCCCAAACATTTCACCGAGGATACGCTTCTTTCTGCGATGGAAACTGCCGGCTCAAAGGAAATGCCGGACGATGCCGAGCGCAAAGGGCTTGGCACTCCCGCCACACGCGCCGGGATTCTGGAAAAGCTGGTGTCCACCGGCTTTTTGGAGCGCAACAAGAACAAGAAAGCTGTGCAGCTCATGCCATCCAAAGATGCGGTGTCCCTTATCACCGTTCTGCCGGAACAGCTGCAATCGCCCCTGCTGACCGCTGAATGGGAACACCGTTTAAGCGAGATCGAGCGCGGCGAGCTGTCCCCGGAGGACTTCATGGGCGGGATCTGCGCCATGCTCCGGGAACTGGTGGGAACCTATCAGGTCATCAAGGGGACTGAGTACCTGTTCACGCCGCCCCGCGAAGTGGTGGGCAAATGCCCCCGCTGCGGCGGTGATGTGGCGGAACTGCAAAAAGGGTTCTTCTGCCAGACAGAATCCTGCAAATTTGCCATCTGGAAAAACAGTAAATGGTGGGCCATGAAGAAAAAGCAGCCTACCAAGGCGCTGGTAACGGCACTGCTCAAGGATGGTCGCGCAAGGATCACCGGCTGCTATTCCGAAAAGACCGGCAAGACCTATGATGCCACGGTGGTTCTGGAGGACGATGGGCGGTACGCCAACTTCAAGCTGGAATTTGACCGGCAGAAAGGCGGTGCAAAATGAAGCTCTCCCTTTATGAACAGGAAACCATTCTCCTCTACAATCAGGCCGAGGACACCGCCGAAGTTTATACCCATGACCGAAAACTGATGGAGAAGCTGACCCGCCTTTCCAAAAAGCACCCGGAACAGGTCTGCAAAAAGGATAAGCACAATTTTACAGTCCCCAAACGATGTGTGTCCGTTCGGGAGCCATACAGCGCAGAACGCCGCAAGGCTGCCAGTGAACGGGCCAAGGCTGCCGGGTACAGGCCGCCCATCCCCAAACCGAAAGCTGATTGACGATGGGCGCAAATGTATTTGAGATGGTCAAGCAGTTTGTCACCGTCCGGGAAGCCGCAGAACGATATGGGATTGAGGTCAAAAGGGGCGGCATGGCCTGCTGTCCTTTTCACGATGACAAAAATCCCAGCATGAAGCTGAACGAAGAATATTTCTACTGTTTCGGTTGCGGAGCCACCGGCGATGTGATAGACCTGACCGCCCGGCTCTACAACCTGTCCCCCAAGGAAGCCGCCGAGAAGCTGGCGCAGGATTTTGGCCTTATCTATGACAGTCAGGCTCCGCCCCGCAGGAGATATGTTCGCCAGAAAACCGAGGCGCAGAAGTTTCAGGAGAACCGGGACCATGCCTTTCGGATTCTGGCGGACTACTTCCATCTTCTCCGCAAGTGGGAAGCGGGCTACACACCCAAAACACCGGAGGAACCCATGCACCCCCGTTTTTTAGAGGCGGTGCAGCAAAAGGATTATATCGGCTATCTGCTGGATTCTTTTCTGGAGGACAGCCCGGAGGAACAAAAGCTATGGATCGCTGAACATCAATCAACAATCGCCAATTTAGAGAGGAGAGTGAACATCATGGCTGATAAGCCCACCAACCGGGAACGGTTGCAGGAAATCACGGCGGGTATCGAACAGGGTATCAAGGAGCTGTTCGAGAGCGAAAAGTATATGCGCTATCTGTCCGTCATGTCCAAGTTCCACCGTTATTCGGTCAACAACACCATGCTCATCTATATGCAGAAGCCGGAAGCTACGCTGGTGGCTGGATTCAACAAGTGGAAAAACCAGTTTGCGCGCCATGTGAAAAAGGGCGAGCATGGCATCACCATCATCGCCCCCACGCCCTACAAAAAGAAAATCGAGGAAATGAAGCGCGACCCGGACACCCATGCCCCCATTCTGGATGCAGACGGTAAGGCGGTCATGGAGGAAAAAGAAATTGAAATCCCCATGTTTCGCCCGGTCAAGGTGTTTGATGTGAGCCAGACCGATGGCAAGCCCCTGCCAGAGCTGTCCTCCAGCCTTTCGGGGACTGTGCCGCACTATGAAGCCTTTCTGGAAGCCCTGCGACGCTCTGCCCCGGTTCCTATTGAGTTTGAGCCGATGGTCGCCAACACGGACGGCTATTTTTCCCCCGACCAGCAGCGCATCGCCATCCGGGAAGGCATGAGCGAGGTGCAGACCGTTTCTGCCACTGTCCATGAAATTGCACACAGCAAGCTCCATAATCAGAAAAAGATTCAGATTGACAATGACGAGCAATATCAGGAGGTGGAGTTATTTGAGAAACCTGCCCTGTTTTCCAACGGGCGTATTTCCCGTGATAATCTGCCCGAAGGCGTTTATTGCTATGACCTGCGCGGTTCGGATGACGACCCCGGTTCCCCAATTTGTGTTGAGGAAAGAGTGGTGGTGAACCACGCTGGTTCTGTTATTTTGACTGCTCCGTTAGAATTTCCAGAAGAAGGCAGGCTGTATTTTACAGATGAGACCGGACTGAATTTTAACGGCGGTATGCTTACCCTCTCGCAGTTTTTACAGGAGCAGAAAAAAGACCGTCGCACAGAGGAAGTCGAAGCATTATACTCAGCATTCCAAAATGTTAATCATTTTAAAGAATGCTGAGAAATAAGACGTTTTTCTAC
>SKEJ01001119.1_pt1 | contig 15224 bp, 12 predicted proteins | sample 4826721 | NCBI WGS metagenome assembly SKEJ01 (sample SAMN11008812, study PRJNA524170) | human gut metagenome | biome: Human fecal sample; material: Feces; isolation source: fecal sample from pouch patient p31 | host: Homo sapiens | place: Israel: Tel-Aviv | collected 2015-06-02 | reverse complement strand
TTTCAGAGGAGAACTGTCAGGGGCTTTTGCTTTCGGCGGTAAAGATGTACAGAAAAAGCTACTGGAAGCAGATGGAATTGAGGTTGTCAATGGAACGGTAGATTTAAAAAAATATGGATTGGCGCAAAGAGATGATAAACTGTGAGAAAACAGATATGGATGATTACCTATTTACCTTATTATCATTTGGATGCTGCTTTTGATAACGGCCTGAGAAAGGATTACGGAAATTCTGAAATCCGATATGATCATTTTTATTATAAAGAGAAGAAGCTGTCTTTTACCAGACAGGAATTTTGTAATACTCATCAGTTTATTGATCTTCGGCTGACATTGGAAAAAGATGGAAGCGGGTGCCTGTCACTGCGTGACAATGGGGTGAAATATAATCCCCTGGAATACAGAAACAGGGATACACAATATGGACTTGCTATTATCAGGGGGATTTCAGAGAAAATAGATTACCATTATGTGGCATCCATGAATTGTCTGAATGTGATGATCAGGTGAAGGATCATATATGAGGAATATGAAATGAATTACAGGAATGTAAAAATATCACAAGATGCGAGGATTGCGAAACAGTCAGTAATTGTGGGAGATGTAACAATTGGGCGTGACAGTTGTGTTTTATATTATGCTGTGATCCGGGGCGATGATGCACCGGTTGTGATCGGTGAGGAGTCAAATATTCAGGAGAATTGTACGATTCATGTAAACCATAACAGACCGGTATATATTGGAAATAATGTGACTCTAGGGCATAATGCTGTGATCCATGGCTGTACCATCGGTGACAGAACTTTGATCGGAATGGGAGCGGTAATCCTTGATGGAGTAAAGATCGGAAAGGACTGCATTATAGGTGAAGAAAGCCTGGTTACCAAGAATACTGTGATACCGGATGGCTCTCTGGTAATGGGCAGTCCGGCCAGGATCAAACGAAATCTCACCTGGGAAGAAAAGCTTGGTATTATGGAGAACAGTAAGGAATATGTCACTGTATCTCTGGAAATGAAAGAACAGGGTGTGTTATAGAAAAAAGAAAGTCCGGCAGAAAAAAACAAGTAATATGTTGAGTTAGAGCTTGAATGAAAAAGTAAATTCTACATTCTAATATACCTTGATTTTATGCGGGATTTAATTCTATTTTCGGAGATATACAACTTGATTTTTTTAGTATATAATGCTTTTATACGGCATAAACAGCATAGTTTTTTGCATGATAAAAGGACATCTGGAAATAGTGTGCAGGACTAAATTCCACATGTCTGTTGGAAAGACTAAATTCTATGCAATGAAACTTGCCTGTGCCTGTATTGTTATTATTATTTTATTAATGCTGGTATCAATGTGACTTCATCGGCTGGTATCTCTGCTAATCCTAATGCTTTATGAAGTCTGTTATCCAGCAGGAGACGGGATACTTCATATGGACTGTGTCCATTGAGGCTGTCCCGTTTTTCGCTATTGATATGATTTAATAACAGCAGCGTTGTTTTGTCTGTCATTTTTTCAAAGCTTGTTCCTTTTGGCAGGACATACCTTATATATTCATGATTCTTTTCAAGAGCACCTTTTTGATCAGAACGGTTGGGATCACAATAATAAATGTGTGTGCGTACTTCATCATTTTTGCTATATTCCAGACTCTGCCGGTCCTGAAATTCATGCCCGTTGTCTGTAAGTATTACTTCGAAAAGTTTCTGAAACAGTTCAATTCCAAGTAACTCTGTTAAATGATCAAAAATCCTAGTTACTTCTTTCTGGGTCTGTTCTTCTAAAAGAAACATAAGCATAAGGCTACAGTTTCGAAAGAACATAGTCAGAAAGCAGGGACTGGTACCTTTTGCTCCTTCAACAGTATCCATTTCGACTACATAAACAGATTTGTTCGCTGCGATATATTCCAGGAATTCTTTATAGCCCCGGTCTTTTCGAAAACTTCTGTCTTTAAGGCTGGTAGTGGTTTTTCTTTTTCTCTGCTTGTATACCACTTTACGGCGCAGATCTATGTTTCTGGCTTGAAAAATGCCACGGTCTATATAAGAGTATATGGTTCTTCTGGAACAGGCGATCTCATCAGCATGAGATGCGTAGATGTGGGCAATGGACTGTCCTTTTTTGAGAAGCGGTGACAACAGGTTGTCCAGTTTCTGTATACTTTCCGGTGTCTGGTTGATCCCTTCTCTGCTGGTAGTCCTAAGGGCTTCATAGGAGTCCTGGGCGTATTTTGAAGAATAGATCTTTTTGTCCATCATGCAATTCGTTCTCTTGCTGCATCCATTGCACACATAAGGAGGTTTATTTAATTTTTCACATTCTCTTGGTTTATAAAATTTACAGACATCGCTGCATCTGAATTTTCTGCAGAGGACACATTTGCGCCGGCATTCATTATCACCGCACATATGCATGACATTGCATATATTTGTCCGCGGCTTTGAACTATCATAATTGTTTGCACAGGGAATAGGGGCAAATGCATCTGCGCTTCTTTCCCTGATAATGGAATGACGTCTGACTTCTTTGGATATGGTACTTGGATCCTTGCTTAATTCTATTGCAATACTTCTAAATGAATCACCGTTATTTAAATGCTGTTCGATTATAATACGTGCAGATAAGTCAAGATGTTTTTGGTTGCCTTTTGGTCTTCCTGTATTCATTTTATCCTCCTTCTGCACAGGCAGGGGATCATCTGCAGTAGTATTTTATAAAAAGAAGAAGGAAAAATCCATGCAGAAGTAATTTCTACAGGTATAGAATTTACTCTTGCAAGGTAGAATTAAAAAATACATTTAACCTGATGAGTTAGACGCGCAAATTTTTTGTTAAAAAAAGAACGTATGTTTACAGAATGCGATATCTATGGTACAATTTGTTCATAGCACAAAATAAAAAAACAGTTCAGAGGAGAAGAAAATGCAGACGGTATCCAGTTATGGTGTGGAAATACGAAAACAGAATATCCCAATCCGCCAGACACTGGAAATCTATCGTCAGGCGGTCAGCTATCTGACGGAAATCTATGAACAGGTGTGGGCAGAACTGAAAATGATCCCGGAAGCAAAAAAACGCTTTAATGCAGCAGAACATCTGATTCACACAACGAAAAAGAACCATGCCCACTTTGATTTTGACATCCGTTTTCCGAAGATGCCTTCTTATCTCAGGAGAGCTGCCATCCAGCATGCACTGGGAAGTGTATCGTCCTATGAAAGCCGGATGGAACAGTGGGAGGCAGCGGGAGAACTCTCCGGGAAACCGAATTTTACCTGTGAAAACCATGCCATGCCGGTCTTTTACCGGGATGTGATGTACCGCGAAGGGACAGAGGGAAAAGATGAGGCATACCTGAAACTGTATGACGGGCATGACTGGAGATGGTTCCGTGTGTGTTTGAGTCATACGGATATGGAATACCTGCGCAGGAACTGGTATGGAAAAAAAGCATCAGCCCCGACACTGGAAAAAAGACACCATAAATATTTCCTGCGTTTTTCCTATACAGAAGAAGTGGCACTTACTCAGACACCTGTAAGGGAACAGATCATCTGCAGCGTGGATCTGGGAATCAATACGGATGCAGTCTGTACCATCATGCGGGCAGACGGAACTGTCCTGGGGAGAAAGTTTATTGACTTCCCCAGTGAAAAAGACCGTATGTACCGCACACTGGGACGAATCCGGAGATTCCAGAGGAAACATGGATCTGCGCAGGCAGGAGAAAGGTGGGCATACACCAGACGTCTGAATATAGAATTAAGCAGAAAGATCGCAGGGGCAGTTGCAGAATATGCATGGGAGAATCATGCAGATGTGATCGTATTTGAGTATCTGGAAATGAACGGAAAGATATCGGGAAGTAAGAGGCAGAAACTGCAGCTTTGGAGAAAACGGGATATCCAGAAACGGTGTGAACATCAGGCACACAGGAAAGGGATGCGCATATCCAGGATCTGTGCATGGAATACGAGCAGGCTTGCGTATGATGGATCAGGGATGGTCCTGCGTGACTGGAGAAATCACAGCCTCTGCGCATTTCAGACGGGAAAAAGATATAACTGTGACTTGTCAGCTTCTTATAATATCGGGGCCAGATATTTTATCCGTGAACTTTTAAAACCCCTTCCGGCAACGGAAAGGTCTTTGCTGGAGGCAAAAGTCCCTGCAGTAAAGCGTAGAACCTCATGTGTTTATGCAGATCTAAGAGAACTCAGTTCTGAGATGGGACTCTTAATGGCTGCATAGATGCAGGCAGATATACAGCGGACTACCTGTAATGTGGGGACCTGCCATATCTGGCATGGGAAAAAGCGCATATCTGCGCAAATCTAAGTTACAGGCGTATCCGCCGATATTTAGTCTGACGCCTAAAGCGTCTGGAAGCACGTGACTTCAGTCATGTGAGGACATAATTCACATGATTGTAAAGAGAAATTTACTTGACAATCTCGGGCCTATCCTTTAATATAACTTTTGGATTATACCAAATAAATAATGACCGGGAATCTATCAAGAAGAATGGTTGATTTCCGGTTTTCTTATGTGGACATCATGGTCAGGAGTGCACGCAGACTGGATGGAACAGGACGGACCGGATATATCTATAATTGGAAAAATGGACATATACAGATGCGAAACCATGCAGAGACTGGCACTGTAACAGGCGTCAGCATTGGCATAAACCGATGTAGGGGCGAGAGCTTTTACGCGTGGTTTCGTATCTTTTTTATTATAAAGAGGTATCATTTTGACATGAAAGGAGCTGAATATAGTTGGCAGAGGTTTCACTTGAACTGAAGGAGATAAAGAAAAGTTTTACAGAAGGCGAAGCAGTTCTGGATAATATCAGTCTTGAGATTAGCAAAGGGGAGTTTATTACTTTGCTGGGATCTTCGGGATGCGGCAAGACGACAACATTGCGAATCATTGCCGGTCTGGAACAGCCCGATGCAGGAAGTGTCTGGCTGGATGGTAGGGAAGTGACAGGTCTGGAGCCGAACCAGAGGGATGTGAATACGGTATTTCAGAATTATGCCCTCTTTCCGCATATGAATGTTGCGGAGAATATTGGCTATGGTCTGAAACTGAAAAAAGTTCCTAAGAGTGAGATCAGGAAAAAAGTTTCTCAGATGCTGGAACTGGTGCAGCTTGAAGGATATGAAAAAAGAAAGCCTTCCGAACTCTCGGGCGGTCAGAAACAGAGAGTTGCCATTGCGAGAGCACTGGTGAATAATCCCAAGGTACTGCTTCTGGATGAGCCGCTGGGAGCACTGGATCTGCAGCTTCGCCGTGCGATGCAGATAGAACTGAAGCATCTGCAGAAGAAACTGGGAATTACATTTATCTATATCACTCATGATCAGGAAGAAGCTATCAATATGTCTGACAGGATCGCGGTGATGAAGGACGGACGTATAGAGCAGATCGGAACACCGGATGAGATCTATAATCATCCAAAGACCAGTTATGTGGCAACATTTGTAGGAAATGCAAATATCCTGCATGGGGTTGCAGAGAGTATTCAGGGAGAGAATGCAATCGTAAAGATTGGAAATGACAGGGTAATTGTAAAGCTTGAAACAAGTCAGCAGGATACAGGGGATACAAGGGCAAAACAATACCTGGCAGCAGGAGAGAAAGTAACTCTGGCTGTGAGAAGCGAAAATATATTGTTACAGGAAACTGCTGTAATCGGTGATACCGGTACAGATCACAGAGACACTGTTGATATAAGTGTGTCAGGCGGTGGTTTGGATGCACATAATAAGAATAGTGTATCAGGTTTACAGGCAACTGTTACAGAGAAGAACTTCGCAGGAGGTCAGCTTCGTGTAACTCTGAAGCTGAGCGATGGTACACAATTGATCGCCAGCAGATACGGAATCGACGCATCCGTAGCAGAAGGCCAGACAGTTAGATGCAGTTTTCTGCCGACAGATGCAGTACTGGTAGACAGGGAGGATATTCATGAAGAAGCGTAGAAACCGTTCTGACAGTTCTGCATGGATGGCACTTCCACTGTATATTTTTACCATTGTGTTTGTGGTATGCCCCCTTATCTATATGGTGGCGCTTAGTTTTGCTACGCCCTCCAGAGGATTTGGGGTGACCTGGAAATTTACGCTGGACAATTACAGAAATATTCTGGAACCTGTATACCTGAATACATTTGTGGAATCACTGAAGCTGGCATTTACCAGTACGATAGTGATCGCTTTGATCGGCTATCCGTTCGGGTATTTCATGGCGAGGCTGCCGGAGCACAGAAAGAAAAAGGCACAGCTTTTGTTATCCACGCCGTTCTGGGTAAATTCCCTGATCCGTCTGTATGGCTGGATCATTATTCTGCAGAAAAAAGGACTTTTGAACTTTGTATTAATGAAACTTGGGATTATTGAGAAACCGCTGTCTATCCTGTACAGCTATCCGGCAATTGTGATCGGTATGATTTATGTGCTTCTCCCGTTTATGATCATGTCTGTATACTCCAGCGCAGAGAAGCTGGACTGGTCTTATGTGGAGGCTGCCAGAGATCTTGGGGCATCCAGAATGCAGGCATTTTTTACCATAACACTGAAGCTTACACTGCCCGGACTGCTTTCGGGTGTGATCCTGACTTTCGTGCCATCCATGGGACTGTTCTTTATTGCAGATATCCTGGGTGGAAATAAAGTGGTACTTGTGGGAAGTCTGATCCAGGATCAGATGACAAGAGGAAGTAACTGGCCCTTTGCAGCAGCACTTGCTGTGGTGATGATGGTACTTACAACTGTACTGATCATGATTTACAGGAAAGTGACAAATGCCAGAGAACTGGAGGGAATCGGATGAAAAAGAATTCAAGATTTGCCGGATTTTATATGGGGCTGATTTTCTTCCTGATGTATCTCCCTATTGCAGTAGTGATCGTTTTCTCATTTAATGAATCCAAACTGCCAGTGAAATTTACAGGCTTTTCCCTGAAATGGTATCAGGAACTTTTCCATGACAGAGCAATGCTGGAAGCACTGGTGAACAGTCTGATCCTTGGGGTATTAAGCTGTCTGGTTAGTGCAGTGATCGGTACTCTGGGTGCAGTTGGGTTATCAAGGATTCACTGGAAGTCAAAAGGGGCACTGGAATACATTTCCATATTGCCGTTAATGATACCGGAGATCATCCTTGGTATGGTGCTGATGGCATTCTTTTATATGCTGAACCTGCCCTTTGGCATGCTGACACTGTTAATAGGCCATACGGTATTCTGCGTGCCTTATATTCTGATGGAAGTGAAGGCAAGACTGGCAGGCATGGATCCGGCACTGGAAGAGGCAGCAAGGGATCTGGGTGCGGGACCGTTCAGGGCTTTCCGGGATATTACGCTGCCCTTAATTATGCCGGCGGTAATTTCAGGTTCGCTGCTTGCGTTTGCCATGTCTATGGATGATGTGGTAATAAGTATTTTTGTAAACGGACCGCGTCTGTCTACGCTGCCGATCAAGGTGTACACACAGCTGAAAACAGGAGTGACGCCGGAGATCAATGCGTTGTGTACCATTCTGCTGGCAGCTACACTGATTATTTTTATTGTTTATTCACTGATAACAAAGAAGAAAAAATAAATGATATAGCTTTTAGGAACATTCTGAACAGCCGGTCAATGCTTTTGGAACAGCCGGATTATAAAAAACAGAGAAAAATACATTCAGAGGAAGGAAAAGATGATGAACAAACTGATTGAGTTAAAAAATCTGACCAAGAATTTTGATGATCAGCAGGTTTTGCGCGGCATCAATCTGGATATTTACGAAAAGGAATTCCTGACGCTTTTGGGACCCAGCGGATGTGGAAAGACAACCACTCTTCGAATCATTGCAGGCTTTGAAGAACCAAGTGACGGAGAAGTACTGTTTAACGGGATTGAGATTTCCAAGCTTCCCCCGTACAAGAGAGAGGTTAATACTGTGTTTCAGAAGTATGCTCTTTTTCCTCATTTAAATGTGGCGGAGAACATCGGTTTCGGGCTGAACCTGAAGAAGGTCGATAAAACTGTCATCGCCCAGAAGGTGGAGCGTATGCTGAAGATGGTTGGTCTGGAAGGCTTTGGGAAAAGAGATGTAACTCTGCTCTCCGGTGGACAGCAGCAGCGAGTGGCCATTGCCAGAGCTCTGGTAAATGAGCCGAAGGTTCTGCTTTTAGATGAGCCCCTGGGTGCACTGGATGCAAAGATCCGTAAACAGATGCAGGTAGAATTAAAGAAGATCCAGCAGGAAGTCGGCATCACTTTCATTTATGTTACCCATGACCAGGAAGAAGCCCTGTCCATGTCAGATACGGTTGTTGTTATGAATAACGGTGAGATTCAGCAGATCGGTTCGCCTACAGATATCTACAATGAGCCGGAAAACCGTTTTGTTGCAGGCTTTATCGGTGAATCCAATATTATCGAGGGAACCATGATCCGTGATTATCTGGTTGCTTTTGACGGATTTGAGTTTGAATGTGTGGATAAGGGATTTGAAGATAATGAAGAGATTGAAGTTGTATTAAGACCTGAGGATCTGGATATCGTAGATCCCGGTCAGGCAAAGATCAGGGGAATCGTGCGCAATATTACCTTCAAGGGTGTGCATTATGAAATCCTGATCGAGACAGAACTTCGTACTTATATGGTTCATACCACAGATTATGCGGAAGTCGGAAGGGAAGTGGGACTGAAATTCGGGCCTGAAGACATCCATGTTATGTGTAAGATGGGAAGCTACTGATGAAACAGTACAGAAGTCTTATCAAACCATATCTTGTGTGGGCATTTGTGGTCATTGTCATCCCGCTGATTTTGATCGCATTATATGCATTTACAGAAGATGGAAACGAAGTGCTGACGTTCTCCTTCACCCTGGAGAATTTCCGCAAATTCCTGGAAGCTACGTATATGAGCGTTATTTTCAAGTCCTTTAAGCTTGGAATTCTGACGACGGTCATCTGTCTGGGACTTGGCTATCCGCTGGCATATATTATTTCCAAATGTCCGGAAAAATCCCAGAGTCTTCTGATCCTGCTGGTAACTATTCCGGAATGGATCAATATGCTTCTGCGTACTTATGCATGGATGAACCTGCTGTCGGACAATGGTATCATCAACCATTTGCTTGGATTACTGGGGATTTCCCCGGTGACAATGATGTATACGGATTTTTCCGTAGTGGTTGGTCTGGTCTGTAACTTTATGCCATTTATGATCATCCCGATCCACACATCCCTGAGCAAGATGGATAAATCCTTTATCGAGGCTGCCTATGACCTGGGTGCAAATAAATTCCAGACCTTCACAAAGGTTATCTGGAAATTGTCCATCCCCGGTGTGCTCAATGGAATCATGATGGTATTCCTGCTGTCTATTTCCACATTCGTTATTCCGAAACTTCTCGGAGGCGGACAGTACATGCTGATCGGTAACCTGATCGAATCTCAGTTTATCTCTGTTGGTGACTGGAACTTCGGAAGTGCGATTTCTCTGATTCTGGCTGTGCTCATTCTGATCTTTATGAGCCTAATGAAGAAGATGGATAAAGATGAATAAGGGAGGACGGCATGAAACGTAATAATAAATTTTTCTCAATGTTATATGTAGTACTCTGCCTTGCTTTCTTTTACCTGCCGATCCTGGTGACGATGATTTTTTCCTTTAACTCATCCAAGTCACTGACCAGATTTACAGGCTTTTCCCTGCGCTGGTATCAGGAACTTCTCGGTAACGGGGAAGTAATTAAGGCAGTTTATGTATCTGTTACCATTGCGATCATTGCGACCATTGTTTCTACAATACTTGGAACCATTACAGCGATCGGTTTATCCAAATCAAAGAAGGTAATCAAGGAACTGCTTTTGAATATTAATAATATCCCTATCCTGAATCCTGAGATCGTAACTGCCATCAGCCTGATGCTGTTGTTCTCTTCTCTGGGATTTCGAAAAGGATATCTGACTATGTTGCTGGCACATATTGCATTCTGTACTCCGTATGTAATTACCAGCGTTTATCCGAAGGTAAGGGCTCTGGATCCGAATATGGCAAATGCTGCCATGGACCTTGGGGCAACACCTTTTCAGGCTCTGACAAAGGTTATCGTGCCGATGATCAAAGAGGGTATTTTCGCAGGCGCGCTGCTTGCATTTACCATGTCATTTGATGATTTCGTTATTTCCTATTTCGTATCAGGAAATGGTGTAAAGAATATCTCTATTGTTGTATATAATATGACAAAGCGTATCAATCCGACGATCAATGCTTTGTCAACCATCGTGATCGTAGTCATCATCGTGGTACTGCTTTTGTCCAATCTGCTTCCGAAGTTTAAGAATAAAGCCAGAAAGCTGAACAGGAAAGCAGTAAAAATTGTCTCTGTAGTTCTGGTTGTTGCCGTTACGGCAGGGCTGATCAAATGGGGATTCGTGGCGCAGTCCACTCATGTGCTGAAAGTTTACAATGCAGGAGAGTACATGGATCTTTCCCTGCTGGAGGATTTCGAAAAAGAATATGATTGTACCATCGTATACGAGACTTTTGAGTCAAATGAGATGATGTACACCAAGCTTTCAAGCGGTGAGACTTATGATGTGCTGATCCCGTCTGATTACATGATTGAGAGACTGATCAAAGAAGAATATCTGCAGGCACTTGACTGGAAAGAAATTCCGAATAAGAAAAATCTGCTGAATGATGTCATGAACCAGAGCTATGATCCGGGCAACCGTTATTCCTGTCCGTATTTCTGGGGAACAGTAGGAATCCTTTATGATAAGACAGTAGTAGATGAGGCTGATCTGAAAGATGGCTGGAATCTTCTGTGTAATCCGAAATATAAAGGAAATATTTACATGTATGATTCTGAGAGAGATTCCTTTATGATAGCATTAAAAGCACTTGGGTATTCCATGAATACTACAAATGAGTCTGAGATCGAGGAGGCTTATCAGTGGCTGATCGATCAGCGTGACACTATGGATCCGATCTATGCAGGCGATGATGTGATCGACAACATGATTTCAGGAAACAAAGCGTTGGCAGTTGTGTACTCCGGAGATGCATCTTACATTATCAGTGAAAATCCGAATCTGGACTACTTTACACCGGAACAGGGAACCAACAGATGGTATGATGCAATGGTTATCACAAAGGACTGCAGCGAAGTACAGCTTGCCCATGAATTTATTGATTTTATGATCAGTGATAAATCTGCTCTTTCCAATACGGAAGAAGTAGGGTATACTTCTACAGTGAAGAGTGCTTTTGAAACAATGAAGGAGGGGGACTATGCCGGAATCAGTTCTTATATTCCGGATACAACCAACCCGAATAACGAAATCTTTGCTTATCAGCAACCGAAGATCAAGCAGAAATTTGCGGAACTCTGGACAAAAGTAAAAGCAAAGTAAAAAAGGATAGCCGCTGTCTGCCGATACAGTGGAAGGCGGATTGGGGCTGCTACAGGCAACAATGCAGGGCATAAGAAGGGAGACTGTTTATGAAAAAAAGAGTACTTGCAGTAGTAATGTGTGCATTAATGGCAGGAACAGCATTCACCGGATTCAAGGATGCAGGAGATGATAAAGAACTTGTTCTTTTTACCTGGGAGGGAATGTTCCCGCAGGAAGTTCTGGATGATTTTGAAAAAGAGACAGGAGTTAAAGTTGTTTATTCAAACTTCGATACAGATGAAACCATGCTTGAGAAGCTTTCCATGGCAAAGGGCGGCGACTATGATATCGTGATCGCAGATGATTATATTCTGGAAACTGCGATCCAGGAAGGACTTGCAGAGAAGCTTGACAAGGATTCTCTGGAGAATATCAAAAATATCAACCCATTATATCAGGGACAGTTCTATGATCCGGATGACGAATACACAGTTCCTTACGGAGCAGGCATCCCGCTGATCGTTTATGATCCGGAACAGGTGGATATTGATATCAAAGGATATAAAGACCTCTGGGATCCGTCTCTTGAGGACAGCATTGCACTGACTGCAAACTATCGTGTGATCAATGGTATCACCCAGCTTTCCATGGGCGAGAGCATGAATGAAGAGGACGTTGACGTGATCAAGAAGACAGGAGAGAAGCTTCTGGAACTTGCTCCGAATGTACGTCTGATCCAGGATGACAATACACAGAATGCACTTCTCAACGGAGAAGCAAGTGTTGCATTTCTTTATACCTCTCAGGTAACAGCTGCTCTGGCTGAGAATCCTGATCTGAAGGTGGTATATCCGGAAGAGGGGCTTGGCTTCGGTATCATGGGTATGTTTATCCCGAGTGAGGCACCGGATAAAGATGCGGCATATTCTTTCATGGATTACATCATGCAGCCGGAGGTTGCAGCGAAATGCACAGACTATATCGGCTATTACAGCACAAATAAAGCAGCAGATGAGCTGGTAAATCCGGATCTGGTAGTTCCGGATGACGTTACAAAGGGCGAGATCGTCCAGAATGTAAGCCAGGACGCAGACGCACAGTATCAGAAGAACTGGACTGAATTTAAGGCTGCCTGCGACTAAGGGGTTAATCAACTAAGGAGTTAATATGGATGTTTACAAGGGAACCGGTGCCTTTTCCGGAATTGCCATCGGTAAGATACTGTATTATCATAAAAGCGAATATCAGATGCGCCAGTACGAAATCACAGATGTGAAAACAGAGCTGAATATTTTCCGGCAGGCGCGCACCAGAGTCATGGAACAGCTGGAGGATTTATATGAAAAAAACTGCATAATTCAGGGAACCCAGGCAGAGATTTTTCTCAGACAGAAGAATCTGCTGGAGGGAAAAAGCTTTCAACGTGCCATTGAGAGTGTCATACAGAGTGAAAAAGTAAATTCTGCCTATGCGGTAATGACTACAAGGGATGAGATGCTTAAGACTTTCAGAACTCTGGAAGAGCCTGCGATTAAAGAACGGCTGGATAATATGCGGGAGATTTCCGACCGCCTGATCGGTGAACTGGGAGGTATCTCTCCCAGGATAGATCTTGGGAATGAGCCTGTGATCGTTGTGACGGAGAGTATCACGCCAACAGAACTGATGGAGATGGATAAGGATAAACTGATGGCTATTGTTACCCATCATGGTTCCGACATGTCTCATGCTGCCATTATGGCAAAAACAATGAATATACCGGCTCTGCTGGAAATTGACACAGATTCGGAGTGGGACGGACGGCAGGCTATTGTGGACGGATATACCGGAACTTTGTATATTGATCCGGATGAAGAGGTAAAAAAAGAATATGAGATCCGCAGGCAGGCTGATAAAGAAGAAAGAGAAGAACTTCTGAAATTAAGGAGAGAACCGGATATCACAAAAGATGGCAGAGAAATTGAAATCTATGCCAATATCGGAAATATGGACGACCTGAACAGTGTGCTGTATTACGGAGCTGCCGGGATTGGTCTTCTGCGCAGTGAATTCCAGTATCTTGGAAGAGAAAATTATCCTCGTGAAAATGAGCTGTTTCTTGCATACAAAAAGATTGCGGAGACTATGGGAGAAAAGCTCACCGTGATCCGTACGGCAGATCTCGGAGCAGACAAGCAGGCAGAATATCTGAATATCCCGGACGAGACAAATCCAATCATGGGGAACAGAGGAATCCGTCTCTGCCTTGACAGAAAAAGAATGTTCAAGGCACAGCTTCGGGCAATTTTCAGGGCGAGTGCATATGGAAACCTGGCGCTGATGTATCCGATGATCAGCTCAGAAGAGGAAATGGATGAGATTGAAGAAATTATCCGGGAAGTAAAGAGCGGGCTGGATGAAAAAGGAATTCCGTATAAACATATTAAGACAGGAATCATGATCGAGACTCCGGCAGCAGTCATGATCAGCCGGGAGCTTGCCAGAAGAGTGGATTTCCTGAGTCTTGGAACCAATGACCTGAGTCAGTATACACTGGCGATGGACAGACAGAATCCGCTTCTGCGCAAGAAATATAATGACCATCACCCGGCAGTGCTGCGTATGATTCAAATGGTGATCGAAGCGGGACATGCAGAAAACAGACGTGTCTGTATCTGTGGGGAACTTGCTGCAGATACTGCCCTGACAGAAGAATTTCTGAGGATGGGTGTGGACTGTCTCTCTGTAGTGCCGGCATGTATTTTGCCGGTAAGAAAAGCACTGAGACAGGTGGATCTGTCCGGAGATGATAAAGGTGCGTGAATTTGGTGAAAAGTAAAGTGGTATTACTTCCCTGCCGGGAATATGATGAAGAAAAAATCTATATGCTGCTGAAACAGGGGCTGGATTTTCTGGGTGGAGTGGAGACTCTGATTCCAAAGGATGCGAAGATCCTGCTGAAGCCGAATCTGCTGAAAAAAGCAGAGGTAGAGAAAGCAGTGATCACACATCCGGTTGTAGTAGGAGCTTTTGCGGGAATCCTGCGTGAAAGTGGGTATGAGAATATTGTGCTTGCAGATTCCTGCGGTCATGGAACCACTCAGGCAGTGATCCGCGGAACAGGAATGGATACTTATCTGGAGAAATATCATATTCCGGCTGTTGATTATTCTGAGGGCGTGAAAACTGCTTATCCGCAGGGAGTCCAGGCAAAGGAATTTATCCTGCCAAAAGAACTGTTGGAGCAGGACTGTGTGATTTCCCTGAGCAAGATGAAAACACATGCATTAGAACGTATCACCGGTGCGGTTAAGAACAGCTATGGGTTTGTATATGGATTCCATAAAGCGAAGGGGCACACGCAGTACCCGAGTGCAGACAGCTTTGCCAGAATGCTTATTGATCTGAATAAATGTGTGGCACCGAAGCTGTATGTGATGGATGGGATCGTGGCCATGGAGGGCAACGGACCGGGTTCGGGAGATCCGGTTCCTATGAATGTACTGCTGATGTCCACAGATCCGGTTGCACTGGACAGTGTATTCAGCCGTCTGGTTTATCTGAAACCGGAGATGGTTCCGACGAACTATCATGGTGAGAAAATGGGACTTGGTACATGGAAAGAAGAGGAGATTACCCTTCTGACACCAGACGGGGAGATTTCCATGGCAGAGGCAGTGAAAAAATACGGAAATCCGGCTTTTAATGTAGACCGCACAGAAGTGCGAAAGAATATCTGGACAAGAATGGCGGGAGCGTTAAACATTTTTCAGAAAAAACCATATATAGAAGCTGATAAATGTGTCCGCTGCGGGATCTGTGTGCAGAGCTGTCCG
>SKEJ01001112.1_pt1 | contig 15268 bp, 13 predicted proteins | sample 4826721 | NCBI WGS metagenome assembly SKEJ01 (sample SAMN11008812, study PRJNA524170) | human gut metagenome | biome: Human fecal sample; material: Feces; isolation source: fecal sample from pouch patient p31 | host: Homo sapiens | place: Israel: Tel-Aviv | collected 2015-06-02 | reverse complement strand
TTCGCCCTCGGCACCCTAGGAGTGGGGAATCGTCCAGCGGCGGACTTGCACCGCACCATTGGCGTTTCAGCCACCCCGTCTTCGTTATGACCGGGCTGCGAGTTACAGAAGTACCTTTTGTGAAGTACCGGACGATTGAACTATTCTGTTTTCAAAGAACGGAGTTTTATAGAAAATCTTCGGAATTTAAGGCTTCCGAAAAATTGTCCCTCTAATTGGTAGGCATCGAGAAAGGCCAAAAAGTAGCCCGAAAAAGAAATTTGTTGAAAAGTTTTTGGAAAATATAGTTGAAGTGGCTGCTTGATTAAAATAACGTCGGTCCATGGGGTAACCGATGGAGGGCGAAACTTTGCAACAATGGCGGTGCCTGAAGTTGAAAGTGGTCTTGAAAAAAGATGCCCTCAATAGGTAGCCGACGAAAAAGGCCAAAACGTAGCAATGTTTTTGAAAATTAACAAAAAAGTCACAATTTGCATTTGCAAATCGTGCGTCTGCTATTAAACGGAATTGTCATAATAATCATACGAGTACAAGCAAACCTTCGTGAAAGAAGATACTCCGAAGAAATACCCCTCTATATACGAGCCCACGAAAAGGGCTGTTTCGTAGCATTCAAGACCGTCCTGTAACCGAATTGTAACAAGCAGACAGAAGTGAGTTCCTAAAAGAAGCCTTCATATCCGAACCCAGTTGGACGACCAAAATGCACCCGTGTCTCCAAAAGTCAACAAAAAAGTCACAAAAAAATAGCAGCCGTCTGCAAGGTAGATGCAGATGGCTGCTATTGATAAATTAGATAAAATTATTAGGTGATCAATGCGGTGAAAATATCACGTCGTTCAGAATTGGACTTGTTGGTGAAATCAACATTATCCATCCACTGAAGAAGTTTTTCCTTGTTATCTTCGGTCAAAACTTCGTTATGAAAGATAAAATATCCTAATAAATAATTAATATAATCAATGCGAGGAAGTTGAGTGGGTGTGTTCTCATTGATGAAGTCTAAAGTGCGATCGAGTGCAGCTAAAGTCATAGAAAAGCATTGTGTAAGCTGTTCTGGAGAAAGGTTACAAAGTTGATTTTCCTTAGTATCAGAAGGAATAGGAGCATAATTTCCGGAATGAGGCTTCTGAGTGATAACTTCATACGCAGGATTTAATGCTGCAACTGGGTAAGAAACATTGGTTTTTTGCGGAGTGAAAAAATCTTCGTACCCTGCTTCATATACACGGGTACGGTAGAGGTTTGTGTACTGTTTATAAATATCAATTCCATGAGCTTTCAGTTTAGAAAAGCGCATTTGAATAATACTTACTCGGCTGCCAGCATTGTTTAGAACTTCGAACCACTCAATTTGTTCATCCTCAGTTAGGTCTTCAGCCGAATTAAGAGTATAATTATAGTTTCTCATTTTGCTGCGTACTTGAAGGAGCACAGACAAGACATCGGCAGAACCAAGTGCACTTTTAGCCTTAGTATACTCAAATAATTTGGTATCCTCTTTATTTAAGAGGATACCAACAGGAATTTGATTACTCCTGATAGAGTCACGCACCTCTGTGAACTCGCCTTTTCCTAAGTCTAACACGATATTTCGAAAATCATCATGATTACAATATGCTTTATAGTTAGTGGTTAAACGCTGCTGGCCATCCACGACCGAGTATTGACCGCGTTCAATAGTTGAGATGATTTCTCTATCTATAAAGGAAACTTGCGGAACAGCACTATCCACAGTATTTATAACATTGATAGAAATAGGAGAAACCGGAGCCTTTCCCCACAATTGATAATTAAGAAGATCGATACACTTCTGAAGTGTCCAACTGATATCTCGCTGATACAACGGCAAAGAAATCGAGTTCTCCTCAATTTTACGACACATATCTGCTACAGTTATCAAGGAGGTTCTTTTGGTCGGATCAAATGTTGCTGCTATCATCAAACCTTTGTTGACTCTCATATTGCCTACCCTTCTTTTGTTGGAAGTAATCACTTGATTGTATAGTACATCCAATCACAGCAAAAGTCAATAGCAGCATACGCGTAAATCGCAAAAATCGTGAAAAAGCAAGCAAAACAATGGGTGCTGCTTAAATATAGCAGCACCCATTGTTCTAGTCTAACAGAAAGCACACACACCACGTATAACGAGAACTGCTTAAAGCATGAGCCTTCGTGAGGCTTCTAAAATAGCCTTGAAATGGGTTGAAAAAGCCACATCCTGCTCCTTCGTCCGCTTTGGGCTCCCCTTGGGGTGCTTCCCGGCACGGAGGAGCTTTTTGTTTTCATAACGCCGCAGCATGAGAGCTTCCATGTTGTCGGCGGTGTATTCCAAACCGTTCTGATTCAGCACCCGGGCGCACTTGGCAAGGCACATACTCGCCAGTCCGTAGTCCTGCGTCACAACCACATCTCCCGGCTTTACCCGGTTGACGAGAGCAAAATCCACGCTGTCCGCTCCTTTGTCGAACACCAGCGTCTGCGCACCTTCCCGCTCAATCTGGTGAGCGGTGTCGCACAGGATGATGACCGGAACGACAAACCGTTTTGCAATCTGCAAAGTCAGATCGACGACCGGACAACCGTCTGCATCAATCAAAATGGTCATGTGTGTTCCTCCATCGTCCACCGAAAGGCTTTCGCGGTACGCAAATCAGCGTCCTTAAAGTGCCCGCCGCTGTTCCATTCAAGCGTGCAGTCTGTGCCACGCTCTGCAAGTCGGCTGTGCAGGGTGCGGATATTATCACCTACTGCAGCCATGACGATGTTTTTCGTGCGCTCTTCCTTGTCACCAAGGCTCAGATAAACGCGCTGCGTCTGTATCGGGCGCTGTTGTTCAAACTCCATCCAGCCCGGAAACCAAACAGAGGGCGAGGCGGCGGCGACACCATAGAACAGATCAGTCTGGGTGGATGCCCACAATGCAAACAGCCCTGCCAGCGAATAGCCGCCCAGAATGATTTTGATGTTTTCCGGGAGATAAAACTGCCGCTTCAGCGTTGGCACGACCTGTTCTGTCAGAAAGCGCAGGGTGTCCGCAGCATTGCCACCGAAGCCTTGCTTTCCCCAAACAGCAGGGGCTTTCCACGGGGAAAGTTCATCGTTCCAACTTTCCACCGGAACCGCAGCAAACAGAAACGGATGTGCTGCGCCCTGTGCAATGGCTGCAACTTCGTTGTCCATGCGCTGCAATTCGTGTTCATCCGTCATCTGAAGCAGAAGATATTCGGCGCAGTTTGCGCCGTAAATACGGCAGGGTCTATCTCCGATTTGAACTTGCTTTGCGGTCACGGCAACTGCCTCCTGAAAAATTTTTGATGAGTCCAGTATAACAGCTGCGAGCGGAATTGACAATTCAGATGGATGCAATAGCTTCTGCAAGCAGTGCTTCGTGGTACCATTCTGGTACGCCGAAGCTCTCTTGCAAGCAATGTCTTTGTATATACAAAGCCCCTTGCCTTGCAAGAGCTTGTTGGGCACAGCCCAAACCTGTTGTTCTGCATCGTGCCGATGCAGGCTTCGCGTTTCTGCAAAACGCTCTTTCAGCACTCTGTAAGAGTGCACAGCCATCACGGTTCCGTGATGTTCACAGGGATTGGGACTGCATCCCAACAAGCAGAATACGCACGGCAAATTTGCAATGCCATGCGTGTTTGAGCCTTTGTATATACAGAGGCACTGCTTGCAGATGCAACTTGGAGCAACAGAGTTATTTCATCATCTCCCGGATTTTTTCCAGAATCGTCTGATCAGCCGGAAGCCACGGAACAGAATCAAGTTCCTCTTTAGTCAGCCAGCGTGCAGCCTCAGCTTCTTTCAACACCAGCTCGCCGGAAACTACTTCGCACCAGAAACAGTCCATGGAAAGATGGAAGGCGGGATAATCGTATTCAATGGTGTCGATGAGGTCGCCTACCGCGATCTCGGTATCCAGCTCTTCCCGGATCTCTCGTTTCAGTGCCTGCTGTGCGGTTTCTCCCGGCTCGATTTTACCACCCGGAAATTCCCACTGGCCTTTGTAGTCGCCATAGCCGCGGGCGGTGGCATAAATTTTATGTTTCGTCTGAATATCGTCGCAGATCACAGCTGCAACAACGCGAACAACCTTCATGATATTCTCCTTTTAACCGACCACCAGCTTGTTGGTCTTTTTGAGGAACTTTGCAGGGATCGGGCGGTCCAGCTTCCATGTGATGTTCATGGGGCGGGAGCCCTCGTGCTTCACATAGTTCACCGTGCCCAGATAGGTATACGCCCCTGCACCGCCAAAACGGGCATCTGCCTTAAACTCGCGCACGAACAGCAGCACCCGGCTTCCTTTTTCCCGGTGATGGATGTACCGCTGCCCGGTGGTCGAATTTTCTGCAGTCGTGCTCTGGCTCTGCCAGTGGAACAGGCTTTCGTTGATGGAATAATCCTTGTACATGGTGGTGGGGGAGTAATCCTTATCCGCTTTGTTCAGGGTCACAAAGAATACGTCCAGCTGCTTTTCCGGCAGCCACTTCACGCCCTCGCGGACAGTGGCAGGCTTCAAAAAGTCCAGCGCTACCAGCAGTTGGTCGCGGGTATAGGTGCAGTGCAGGTCCAGCGGACAACCAAAGCCTACATCCACAGGTTCGTCGATAAAATCAATGCGGTCATATTGATACTGCAAAAGTGCCTGCAGTTCCCCCAGCAAAACGGGACTATCCGAGAGAGCATACAGGTTATCGAGAACTTCTTCATCCTCCCAGCTTTCTGCAGTTTTGCCCCAGAGGGTCACATAAAACATTTGCAGCATCCGCTGCTCTACCGGCGGCAGGGCTGCAAAGTCGGTGTTATCCAATTTCGGCAGAAGCTCCAGCAAAAATCGAATCCACCTGCGGGAATCCACGACCGCAAAGCGGGCAAGGGCTTTGGTCATAGTTTCTTCCAAAGGCTCTGCAAAATCGGATGCCGCCCCTGCGCGGACGCACAGTCTGCTGAAGCAGATCTTTTTGCTGTAAATCGCACGCGGGTCAAGATGGTAGTAGTCGAGGAAGTTCCCGAGTGTCAAAGGCAGGCCGGTATCCTCGGTAAAGGCAGCCGCCCGCGCCACAAGCCCGGAGGTGCGGTCATAGGAGGCGCTGATATTATCCAGCACATATTTTGCCGCGATCTTTTCCAGCTGGATATAACAGCCCTTGGGCGCAGAGACAAAACCCTCTTTAATCTCTCGGCTGACGCTGTGGGTGGTGTTGGAGAGCAGGGCCGTAAACTTTTCCTCGAAATTGTACTTCTTGTTTGCTTGCCCGATGAAGTCCAGCACGGTCAGGCATTCCTTGTTTTCAGCCAGACGCAGGCCGCGGCCCAGCTGCTGCAAAAACACGGTCAGCGACTCGGTGGGGCGCAGGAACAGCACGGTGTTGACTTCCGGGATGTCCACGCCTTCGTTGTAAATGTCCACCACAAAAATGAAACGAATCCCCCCGGAAATGAGCCGCTGTTTGGCGGTGTTGCGCTCCTCATCGGAAGAATCGCCGGTCAGCGCTATGGACGGGATGCCGTGGGTGTTAAAATAGTCCGCCATGAACCGGGCGTGCTCGATGGAAACGCAGAAGCCAAGCCCCTTTACCTCGTCAATATCGGTGACATATTTCAGGATAGAATTCACCACAAGGTCAGCGCGGCGCTGTGCTACCATGCCGCTGAAGGTGTACAGGTTGGACAGTTCGGCCTTATCATAACCGCCGGTGCGCCATTTCAGACTGCTCAGGTCGGCCGTATCGGTCACGCCAAAATATTGGAACGGACACAGCAGCTTTCGGTCGATGGCTTCCGGTAGGCGAATCTCGGCGGCAACGCGCCCACCGAAATAATCCAGAATGCTCTTGCCGTCCATACGTTCCGGGGTAGCGGTCAGTCCCAGCAAAATTTGCGGCTGGTAATACTCCAACAGCTTCTGATAGGTAGGCGCGGCGGCATGGTGAAACTCATCCACCACGATGTAATCATAAAAATCAGCCCCGGTTTTGGCCGTGAAATCCTGCGAGTTGAAGGTCTGGATGGAGATGAACAGGTGGTCGATGCTGTCCGCCTTGTAGTTGCCGACCAACAGCTCACCGAAATTGGCATCCTTCAGCACGGCACGGAAGGTGTACAGACTCTGTTTCAGGATCTCTTCCCGATGCGCCACGAACAGCAGGCGGCAGGGCTTGCCGGGATGCTGTTTGCAGAACCGCTTGTAGTCCAGCGCCGAGATGACGGTTTTGCCAGTGCCGGTGGCGGCCACCACCAGATTGCGGGTGTGCCCGCGCACGGCGCGCTCAGCTTCCAGCTTGTCCAAAATTTCCTGCTGGTAGGAATAAGGCTGAATATCCAGTGTGTAAATGCCGCTGTGGTCGGTCTCGCTGTACTTTTCGGCTTTCAGGGCACGCGCAAGGCGCTCCCGCTGGCCTTCGTCGTAGTACTCGAACTCGCCGGCGTTCCAGTAGCTTTCAAAGGTGGCGGCGATCTTATCGATGGTCTCCGGCAGATCTTTCTGGGTCACTTTCACGTTCCATTCCAAGCCGCTGGAAATGGCCGCGTTGGACAGGTTGGAGGAGCCTACATACGCCGTAGTAAAACCGGTGTCCCGGTAAAACACATAGGTCTTTGCGTGGAGCCGGGTACGCTTGGTGTCGTAGCTGACCTTGATTTTCGTGTTGGGCAGCTGGCGCAGTTCTTCGATAGCCTTTACATCGGTGGCACCCATGTAGGAAGTGGTAATGATACGCAGCTCTCCGCCGTTCTGGGTAAACTGCCGCAGCTCGTCCATAAGCAGGCGCAGACCGCTCCACTTGATGAAGGACACCAGCATGTCGATGTGGTCGGCAGACACGATCTCCTTTTTCAGTTCAGTGTACATCTGCGGCTCATGGATGGCACCGGTGAACAACGAGCTTTGCGCAAGAGACGTTTCCGGCCGTTCGATGTCTTTGGCCGCTTTTCCGGTTGCAAGGCGGGGGTCATTTTCCCGTAAAAGCGCAAGAAGCTGCTCTGCACGCTGGTCAACGCCCAGCGCGGCAAAGTCAGCTTCCTGGTGGTATTCTGGATGGTAGTCACGATCTGATTTGCCAGAGCAATCTGTGCTTCGATGCCGCCGCCATTGTCCTGTACGTTGTCGAGACCCTTCTGTACCACGTCGGTCAGATACTGCGCCAGCACTTTAGAGGCTTCTGCCGTGTCGATGGGCGCAGTGGATTTACGAGCTTCCGGAACCTCCGAAAGCTCGCGGTTCAGCGCATTGTTAATGACCTGTTCGTACAGTCCGGGGTGAAGCATGATGACACTTCCTTGCAGTTTTCTTCTATTATAGCGCGGACAAAAGCCCTATTCAATGCTCACAATACGGATGAGACATTGCTTAACCACTCAAAAAGCACAATAAACAGGCAGGCTGCTGACATATTTCTGTACTAATCTCTGGAAAGAAGTCAGAAAGTGCTCTATAATGAACTTATAACGAATTCGGATTCTACAAAATACCCAAAGAGGTGTGCTCTATGGAACCATTAAAAGCAACCAGCGTCAATAGCCGTGCGGAAGAACTGTTTGTTCAGCTGTTCTGTGAAGCATTCGGCCCGGAGAAAACAGAAAATTTGCAGGTTCAGTATCCGTGTGTTGATATCTATGGTCGGCATCGCTACATCGACTTTGCGTTGGAATCGCCTGAATCCAAAATTGCAATCGAGATAGACGGAGAAACTTACCACAACCCAAGTAAGGTTTCCGAGAACAAGTATGCAGATGACCTTCTGAAGCAGAACAGTCTGGTTTATGATAACTGGAAGGTTTACCGCTGGATTTACAGTCAGCTGGAAAAGCAGCCGGAAAAGGTCAAGGATGAGCTGATTACATTTTTGGGCAGCAGCCCAATGTTCAAGGCATTTGAAGCAGACCTTCCGGTTCAGATGGGTCAGACAATCGAACTCCGGGATTATCAGCAGGAAGCCATCGAGAACCTGAAAAAGGTGCGGGACGATGGGAAAACCATCGCATTGCTGTACCATGCGACAGGCGTAGGAAAGACCATTACCGCAGCGACAGATGCGAAAGCCGTGGGCGGGCGCACGCTGTTTCTGGTAAATGCGCTGAAACTGGCATCTCAGGCGAAGGATACCTTTGCGAGGGTGTGGCCGGAGGCGACACTTGGCGAGTATACCGGTGGACAGAAAGATGTTTCACAGACCGTTATTTTTGCAACTGTCCAGAGCATTTCCAAAGATTTGGAAAAGTTTTCGCCCACAGCGTTTGACTACCTGATTGTTGACGAGTGCCACCATGCGGCAGCGAATACCTATCAAAAAATCTTTACATATTTTCACCCGAAGTTCATTCTTGGCCTGACAGCGACCCCGGAACGCAGCGATGGCGAGGATATGCTGGAACTGTTTCAGAATGTGGCGCACAAGATGGATTTGAAAACAGCAGTGGAGCGTGGCGTGCTGGTGCCCATCCGCTGCATCCGGGTCAAAACCAACATCGATCTGACGGACGTGCGCATCAACGGTATCAAGTATAATTCGCAGGACTTGGAAAGCAAGCTGTTTATCCCGGAACGGAATCAGCTGATCGTGGATACCTATCTGAAATATGTGAACGGAAAAAAGACGGTGATCTTCTGCGCCAGCGTAGACCATGCTGCGGAAATCGCAAAGTTGCTGCGCGACAATGGAGTAAACGCAGAAGCCGTTTCTGGACGTGACCGTGTGGAGATTCGGGAGAAAGTCCTGAAGGATTACGAAACAGGGTCAACGGACGTATTGTGCGCCTGCGATTTGCTGAACGAAGGCTGGGACAGCCCGCATACCACCGTTCTGTTTATGGCACGGCCAACGATGTCCAAAACTATCTATATGCAGCAGCTTGGTCGTGGTACGCGCCGTTGTCCGGGCAAGGATGACTTGCTTGTCATCGACTTCGTAGACAACGCCAATATGTTCAATATGCCGTATAGTCTGCATCGTGTGCTGAACATTGCCAAATATCAGCCGATGGCCTATGTTCTGGCACCGGAAAATAAACGGAAATTGGATCAGGATATGCTTTTCAAAGGCGAGAAGCCCGAAGCATGGCTGGATGTTCCGATTGATGTGGATGACTATGAAATCATTGACCTGTTCAACTGGCAGAACAGCGTCAAAGATATGATTTCGCAGATTGAGCTTGTCCGCATGGTCGATGTTCAGTCCGAAACGGTTGAACGCTATATTAAAGACGGAAAAATCAAGCCTGATCTTTCCATTCCGTTTGGGGATAAGCGGATGTTCCACTATTTCCGGGAGGAAAGCATCCGAAATATCGCTAAACAGTATGGCTGGGATTTAATTACGCCGCAGAATATGGCAGACAAGTTTATGAAGTTCATCGAAACAATGGATATGAGCTTTTCCTATAAGCCGGTGCTGCTCAAGGCAATCTACGAGTATATGGACAGCAACGGTCGGGTAGCTCTGCCGGATGTTGTGGATTATTTTATCGACTTCTATGAAGATCGTAAAGCGCATGGGATGATAGCAGAAAAGCCGAACAGCATCTATCAGAAGGGTGGATACACCCGGAAAGATGTGGAGAAAAATGTTCTTTCCAATCCGTTCAAGCGGTTTGAGGATATGCGTTTCCTGATGCGCTGCAAGGATGTGGAAACCATTGAAGTCAACCCAATCATTTTCCGCAAGCTCACGAAGGAAGATTGGCTGCATATCATAAGGGTCTGCGATAAGAGTCTGGAAAAGTATTATACGAGAATCTCTTGAAGTTAGTATAGAAAATATCGATTTGGGGTGGCGATAACGATGAAGATAAATCAACTTTTAGATGAAATAGATCTTCCTAAAAGGTACTTTAGTGAGGCATTTATCATTGGTGAAAAATTCGAAGAGGAAGCAAGTAAATACCTAACACTTCTTGACAATTGTGATGAGTGTGATCTTGATGCCGATAAAAAAGCTGAATTTAATGAAAAATTAAATGAGTCAAAAAGGGTTGCCGCTGAGATAAGTACAAAAATAATTGCTGTCTTCGAAAGCTATGAAGAATCGAATTATAAGGTATCGCAAGAACTATTCGATGAAGTCATGGAAATTTTGAGACCAGCTCTTTTTATAAGTTTGATGAATGGGAGAATTCTTGTATCTGCTGGAGAAAAAACAATCTGCACATGTATGAGACTGTTTGGAAGTTCTAATGGGGGACGATACTTTAGAATTAGGGCTGTAGATGGCCGTAGTCAGACTATCAAAAGTAATCCAAATGAATTGTTTCATATTCCAATGAATAAGCGAGCATATTCGAGTAATGAAAGATTCAGCTTAGCAGGATTTCCATGCCTGTACTTATCTACAATGCTCCCTCTCGCTTGGCAGGAATGTAATTATCCCTCAAAATATTATTATTCTGAATATCAATATATTTGGAGTGAAAGCCAGGATAATAAAATAGATCTGAGCAAAGAACTGAAATTATTGGCATTATATTCTCCCATGGAGATAAAAACGTGGGGATTTACGGTAAAATACAATGATTTTGAAGTGTGGAATGAGGTGATCTGTCGGTATCTTAAAATGTATCCGTTGATTTTGGCATGCTCATTTATAAATCAAAGCGGCAACACACCATATAAGCAGGAATATATAATTTCACAAATGCTGATGCAGTGGGTTAAGCGAAATCATGAAACCGTTCAAGGGATAGACTATTTTTCTTGTGTAGATATGTTCTTTGATACATCTAAATGGTGTGCTAATAATATCGTGATTCCGGCTTTTCCTAACTATGAAAATGGTATTAGTGTTCCTTTGCGTGAAAAATTTTCATGGACAATGCCTGCTTTTTGTGAGCTTCCGATTGTTTCAAAAAATAAAACGGAACGGGATCGAAAATTCATATATGAATTCATGGAGCAAATCAATCATGCGCTTCGGGTACATCGGCCCATGCCTGATATGTATATTAGAGTCCTTCAGAGCATGAAGGAAACAGCGGATTGCCTTCTGAATTTAATGGCAAATGACAATATTTGCGACATGAGATTGATGTTGAAAATTTTAAAATCGCTTGGTTCAAATGTTGCGGATATTTCACGGATGAATTTATTGGAAAACATTGAGGATAAAATATCAGAAGCTGAAGATGGAAAATGGTCAACGGAAGAGGTTAAAGCGGCCAGTGTTGAATTTGAAAAATTGTATAGAGACTTCACAGGGCAGGATAATAGTGTTAAGTCTATAATCGATAAGCATCAAGATTTGATATGGAATCACCATGAGACTCAACCAACGTGGGAAATATTGTATCAAGGTGCACACGAAATCATTGGTTTTAAAGATCTGCTTCACAATGCTCATCGCCTATTTGGATTTAGTGAAATCAAAGACAACGAGGATACATTTAATAACCTGACGAGACTCGCACAGGATGCAGGTGTTCCGATAGGAACATTTTGGGAACAAGAAGGAAAGGACGACGTGTGGCTAAGAAATCATATTATAGAAATAAAAAGTCCAATATTGATTGAACGGAATAACACAAGTATTTATTCAGATAAAAAAGTTAAGTCACAACAGATTCTATGCATTGGATGTACTGAGAAAAAGCTAAAAGAAATATTACAAAAGTAAATGCTCGGATGCACATTTGTAAATTGGGAAACAGAAAGATGCGAATTATTATATCGAACAAAATCCGTTGCAAACGCTGTGGAGACGTCATCGAAAGCAAAAGCCATTACGATTTGAAGAAGTGCAGCTGTGGTCTCTGCTGCGTAGATGGCGGCAAGGACTACGTGCGGCGCGTTATCAGGACCACCGAAGGCGGAAAATATGCGGACTACTGCGAAGAACTTTCAGAGTGGGTAGAAGTTCCTGACCCAAACGATGATGACGGAACTTAAATGAATAAGACCCACAGATTGGAGGCTCATTCCAATCTGTGGGTCTTGTTGTATCCATTGGCTGATACCTATTGATACCAATTAGTATCAATATATTAACAACCAACAAAAAAATTATATAAATAGGACTGCTTCAAACCTTACTCAATTATGCTTTCCCTTAAAATCGGCTGCATTTTAAGGGAAAAGCAAAGCGATTAAGAGATTCTGCTCTAAAAAAGCTGGACATTCGAGAAGAACCAGTATATACGGCAGCAATGCCGCCTTAAAGTGAGGGGTCGATGGATTGAGCCCTAGTATTGATACTAGTTGGTATCAGCTGACTTCTGATATTCGGCCATGATCCTTCTTGCCCTGCCGCGGGTGGTATCCTCAAAAGTCTCAGCTTCGCTGAAACGCAGCCCAAAAGGGTCCTCCATCAGGCAGGCATTGGTGTGCTTGACGATTTCCCATGCGTTGTAGTCGGGCAGGCCCATCATCTCCAGAATTTCTTTGCAGTCCATCCGATTTCGGGGAAAGATGCGCTTCTTTGCCCAGACGACCACATCGACCAGTGGGACTTTGCGGCTGCTGCCGATAAAGAGGTTCAAGGGCAGGTCGTACTGTGGCACCCCCTCATTGGCGCAGAGATACTGCCCATCTTCGCTCAAATGAGCGATTTCCTTTTCATCCAGCATCAATTTCAGGTAAGCCATAAAGACACCTCTCAAACTTTGGAGTTCAGGTATTCGACAAGCTCCCAAACGGTTGTTAGTGGATTGCTTTGTCGAGATATCAGCTCTGTGTCTTGATTCCGAACTTGTTCAGCCCGTGCTTTTGCTCGCTGAATTGCAGTTGCCTGCAAAGGCTTCAAAACGTCAAAGTAATCCTTGTTCTTCTCATAATCGGGGATTCTATTTGTTTGTTTCAGCAAGGGAATCAGTGCTTGACAATCTTCGACCTCTGCCTGCTGATTTACAAAGTGCAGTAAGAACCACAGCTCAAAGGATGGATTGGAGTAGGCCAGATGATAGCCTTCCTTTTGAGCGGACTGTTTGGCACGCAGAAGAACCTCGTTGGAGTTATCGTCACGGTCAAATACGCACCAGATGGAGTCACCATCTTCCGGGTAGTATGGATTATTGCCCATCGTTGCTTTGGCCTTTTGCACAAGCCTGTCGGCAGACTTGTACTGAGAAGAAATCGGGATAATGTCAATATTGCATCCTCGACTGCGGAAACGCTTGAAATAGCGAATCTCCGTTTCGCTGCCCTCGCAGATAAGATACACGACCGGATTGCGCTTTCTGGTGTGGACAGATTTGCGGCTGATCTCTTTTATTCTGCCCATGCTGCATCCCCTCCAATGAACGGAATCGCACCATAGCGGCCTTGCAGATACCCTTTGGAGATATTCTCACCTTTCCGGGGAGAAAACTCGGTCAGGGCGTAAATATCGGTCTGCATGGTCTTTTCGTTCTTCTCTGCAAACCAGATCTGATCCCGGCGCAGCAGGGTCAGGTCGAGAAGCCCTGTGTCATGTGTAGTAAAAATGAGCTGGGCGTGGTTTGTGTTAATGGCAGCATCCTGCACCATCTCGATCAGATGTCGTGTCAAGAGTGGGTGCATACTGGATTCGATCTCGTCTACGACCAGCACAGCCCCGGATTCCAGTGCGGTGAGCCACATTCCGATGCGGGAGAAGAAACGCTGTGTGCCGACCGATTCCAGCCCAAGAGGAAGCCAGAATCCCTTGGAAGTGCCCTCCCCGGAATCCAGCGTGTGCAGGGCAGAGATGATCGGTTCGTCCTTGGAGCCGGTAATGCGGATGTCCTTGATGCCGAGGTCTGCATACAGCATTTCATGCAGGATACGTCTCTTTTCAGAGCCGCCCTGCCGGATGGCAGACAAGGTGGCATCCAGCTGCATTTCGGTTCCCATAAAGCCGGTCAGTTTCTCAAAGAACCACAGATAGGCCTTCTCAGTCTGGGGACAGTTCCATTCGTTGGAGCTGGACAGGTAAAGCCGGTTTTCTGCGGTGCGTCCGGCAAGGGTAAGCTGCTCTTGAATATTCTCGCGGAACTGATAGCCATTGTTTTCTCTTGAAAAAATCAAGGCTTCCCGGCCATTCGGCCAGTGATAGAGATATTCGGTCAGGACTTTGGACTTGTCAAACGAGAACCCATAGGCATACTTGATGCCGCCATAAAAATAGATGGCTTCAAAGCTGGTCGGCTGTGTAGGCTGGTCGGTGAAAGCAAACGGCTCTTGCGGAAGGGACTCACCTTTCAGCAGCTTGGCATATCGGCCACAGACCATTTCCCGCATGAGCAGGAGAGCATGGAGAACATTGCTCTTCCCGGCTGCATTTGCGCCGTACAGTGCCAGCACAGGCACAAGCTGTTTCTTCTCGTCCGGCGAAATCAGGCAATCAGACAGACTTTTATCCGTAGATGCTTTCAAGCTGATAATAGCCGTGTCCTTGATGGAGCGGTGGTTGGTGACTGAAAATTGAAGCAGCATCGCGATTCCTCCCAGATGATTTTCTGAATCTAGTGTACTCTATTCTGGGCATAAAGTCAAATTTTAATTTTGAAATTTGCAAATATTCCGCAAAAATCAAGAATAAAATCCAAAATGTCGGCTTTTGATACCGTTCAGATGCTATCAGGAATCATTCTGCATACACGACTTCCCTCACCACCACCTCCTCCGCCTGCGCTTTCAGCCCGTTCATGTGCGCCACCCAGAGAAGCTGTGCGCGCTCTTTGTCCGGCGCGGGGTACTTTGTCTAACAGAGCGGTCATCGTGCGTTCCAGCCACTTGCAGGCCGTTTCTGGACATCCTGCAAATGCGGCCAGAGCGTACCGTTCAGTAGCATCTTGTTGTATAGCACAGGACGCTGAGTTTTGAGATACGCCAGCCGCATCCGGCCATATTTGCCCAGCGGCTCGGAATCATCGGTCTGCGGCAGGGCGAGCAGGGGCAGCTGATACTCCCCGACCTGGGCGTAATTGATCTCGGTGCGGACGGTGTTTGTGTTCTTCATGGAAATTCTCCTTTGCATTTTCAACGCGTTTTGCGGTCTTTGTGGAAAACGACGCTCACTTCTTCCGGCTCTGTGCGGTCAGCCAGTTGCCCTGCGCCTGATAGTAGTGCTCCATCGTGGTGGGGGCGTTCAGGATGGTGGTACGCAGATAGGCCATGATGTTCTTGATGGGCTGGGTGGTGTTGGACATCACATCGAAGATGTACTCAACATGTTGGCTGGTCAGCTTGTCCAATCGCAGCCGGATGGCTTTGGTGGTCTGCGGCTGCTTGCCAATATGCTGGGTTTGCCGTGGACAGCAGTACATCTCCACAACGTTGTCCAGCAGTTCCTCCAGCTTGTCGGGG
>SKEJ01001108.1_pt1 | contig 15324 bp, 8 predicted proteins | sample 4826721 | NCBI WGS metagenome assembly SKEJ01 (sample SAMN11008812, study PRJNA524170) | human gut metagenome | biome: Human fecal sample; material: Feces; isolation source: fecal sample from pouch patient p31 | host: Homo sapiens | place: Israel: Tel-Aviv | collected 2015-06-02 | reverse complement strand
CAAGCGTAAGTGTAAGGAAGGTATGGGATGACAGCAGCAACCAGGACGGAATCAGACCTGCAAGTGTGACAGTACAGCTTTATGCAGACGGAACAGCAAGCGGAGCCCCGGTAGACCTGAATGCAGCGAATAATTGGAGCCACACCTGGACCAAACTTGCGAAGAAAGCAAACAAGACGGACATTGAATATACGGTGGACGAAGTGAGCGTACCAGAAGGTTATACCAAGACGGTAAGCGCAAATGAAGCCAAGACGGAATATGTGATCACCAATACCCATGTGACCGAGACAACAGAAGCAACGGTCAAGAAGGTATGGAACGACAGCAATGATCAGGACGGAAAACGCCCGGCTAAACTGACCGTAAACCTGATGAATGGAAATACAGTAGTGTCTACGGTAACCCTGAGTGAAGAGAACGGCTGGGAAGCAACTGTATCCAACCTGCCAAAGAAGGAAAACGGAACGGTCATCAGCTACAGCTGGAGCGAGGGAAGCATGCCGGAAGGCTACAGCCTTGAAGGAAGTGTGACAAGCGGAACCGTAACCACGCTGACTAATAAATATGCGCCGGAAGAGACCAGTGTAAGCGTAAGAAAAGTATGGACGGACAGTGACAACCAGGACGGAATCCGTCCAGACTCCATCACCGTACAGCTGAAAGCAGACGGTAAAGAGAGCGGAGAGCCGGTAGAGCTGAATGAGGCAAACAACTGGACCCATACCTGGAATGGTCTTGCGAAGAAGGCAAGCGGAACCGAGATTGAGTACAGTGTAGACGAAGTAAGCGTGCCGGGAGGCTATACTAAGACGGTAACAGCCAATGAAAACAAGACGGAGTATACGATCACAAATACCCATGAAACTGAGAAGACAGAAGCAACGGTCAAGAAGGTATGGAATGATAGCAACAACCAGGACGGAACCCGCCCGGTTGAACTGACCGTAAACCTGATGAATGGAAATGCAGTAGTGGATACTGTAACTTTGAAAGAAGCGAATGACTGGAGCGCAACTGTAGGGAATCTGGAAAAGAAGGCTGGTGGAAAAGATATCGAGTACACCTGGACAGAGGGAAGCATGCCAGAAGGCTACAAACTGACCGACACCAGAAAGAACGGAACTGTAACCACCCTGACTAACACCTACGCTCCGGAAAAAGTTTCCATCACTGGAACAAAGACCTGGAACGACGCGAATAATCAAGATGGCAAACGTCCAACCAGCATCAAGATCAGCCTTTTTGCAAATGGAAATGTAGTGAAGAGCCTTGATGTAACAGCAGCAACCAACTGGACGTATAGCTTCACAGACCTGCCGAAGTACGAAGCAGGAACTGAAATCAAGTACACAGTAGGAGAGGAAGCAGTTGCAGATTATGAGACTAAGGTAGAAGGCTACAACATCACCAACACTCATAAACCAGCAACCCTCGACATCACCGGAACCAAAACCTGGAACGATTCCAACAATCAGGATGGCAAACGTCCAAAGAGCATCACCGTCAACCTTCTTGCAAATGGCATAATTACAGACACCAAGACCGTAACAGCTGACGATAACTGGACCTACAGCTTCACCGATCTGCCGAAATATGCAAATGGTCAGGAAATTACCTACACGGTAAGCGAGCTTACCGTACCTGGTTATACAACAACTATTGATGATAATTACAACATCACCAACAGCTACACCCCAGGTGAGACCAGCGCGTCTGTAACCAAGATCTGGGATGATGCTGACAACCAGGATGGCATTCGTCCAGAGAGCATTACCGTAGCTCTCCTTGCAAATGGAACGCCAACTAACAAAACTGTTACTCTTACTGCTGCGAACAACTGGACACAGACGATAACTGGTCTTCCGGAAAAAGCAGATGGAGAGTATATCACCTACACCTGGACCGAGGTTAATGTTCCAGAAGGCTACAGCCTGACAAGAACTTCCAAGAACGAAACGGTAACCACTCTGACCAACACTCATACTCCAGAGCTTACTTCCATCACCGGAACCAAGACCTGGAAAGATGCAGATAATCAGGATGGAAAACGTCCAGAGAGCATTACCGTAAACCTTTTTGCAGACGGAACTAAGCTTAAGAGCCAGAGTGTAAGTGCTGATGCAGACGGAAACTGGAGCTACAGCTTCACAGACCTTCCGAAATATGCAAACGGACAGGAAATCACTTACACCGTAACTGAGGATGCAGTCGATGGCTACACAACCGAGAGTGATGGCTATAATTTCATTAACACTCATCAGCCAGAGACCACCGAGATTACCGGAACCAAGACCTGGAACGATGCAAACAACCAGGATGGCAAGCGTCCGGAAAGCATCACTGTAATCCTTCTTGCAAATGGCACAGAGAAAACTCGCCAGGCCGTAACTGCAGACGAAGCAGGAAACTGGACTTACACCTTCAAAGATCTGCCGAAATATGCAAACGGCCAGGAAATCACCTACACCGTAGCTGAGGAGGAAGTAACTGATTACACTACAACCTACGATGGCAGCAACATCACCAACAGCTACACTCCAGGAAAGACCAGTGCAACAGTAACCAAGATCTGGAACGACGCTGAAAATCAGGATGGAAAACGTCCGGAGAGCATTACCGTAAGTCTTCTTGCAGACGGTAAAGAAACCGGAAAGACCGTTACCCTGAGCGTCGAGAACAATTGGAAACAGACTATATCTGACCTTCCGGAAAAAGCAGACGGAAAAGCAATCGAGTACACCTGGACAGAGGAAACTCTCCCAGAAGGTTACGAACTTACCGACAACAGCAAGAACGGAACTGTAACTACTCTGACTAACACCTACGCTCCAGAAACAACTTCCATCACCGTAACCAAGACCTGGGATGACGCAGACAATCAGGATGGCAAGCGTCCAGAGAGCATTATCGTCAACCTTCTTGCAAACGGAGAGATCGTAGCAAGCCAGACTGTAAAAGCAGACGAAGCAGGAAACTGGACCTACACCTTTAAAGACCTGCCGAAATATGCAAATGGCAAGGAAATTACCTACACCGTAACCGAGGAAGCAGTGGAAGGTTATGAAACAAGTGTAGACGGATTTAACATCACCAACACTTACACAACCGAGACAACTGAGGTGAAGGGCTCCAAGACCTGGAACGATGCGGACAATCAGGATGGAAAACGTCCGGAGAGCATCACTGTAAGACTTCTTGCAAACGGCGAGGAGAAAGACAGCCAGACCGTAACCGCAGACGAAAATGGAAACTGGACCTACAGCTTCGAAAAACTGCCGAAATATGAGGCTGGAAAAGAAATTGTATACACGGTAACCGAGGATGCAGTTGCAGATTACACAACTGAGATCACCGGCTACGATATCACCAATAGCTATGCACCAGGAAAGACCAGCGTCACAGTTACCAAGTCATGGGCTGATAACGATGACCGCGGCGGTCACAGACCGAAGGAAATCAAGGTTCAGCTGAAAGCCGATGGAGAAAACAGCGGCGAGGAAATTACCCTGAACGCAGAGAACAAGTGGACTTACACCTGGTCCGAACTTGATGAGAAGAAGTCTGGAAAGGATATTGTCTACACAGTAGAAGAAATTGGCAAAACAGCTGGCTATATTTCCACAGTAACAGGAAATGCCACAGAAGGATTTATCATTACCAATACAATCACATCTGTTAAGATCAGCAAAGTGGATATTACCGACCAGAAAGAACTGGCAGGTGCTCATATCCAGATCCTTGACAAAGATGGAAATGTAGTAGACGAGTGGGATTCCATCTGGGAATCTCATGAAGTAACAGGTCTTAAGACCGGTGAGAAATATACCCTTCGCGAGACCGTAGCGCCAGATGGCTATACTATTACAGCTGACACAGTCTTTAGCTTGAAGGAGGATGGAACTCTTGACAAAGATAATACCAGCACAACCATCTCAGCGGATGGAACCCTTCTGGTAGAAGACAGCAGAACTTCTGTAAAAGTAAGCAAAGTAGATATTTCCGATGGGAAAGAGCTGGAAGGTGCTCACATCCAGATCATTGACCAGGATGGAAACGTAGTAGACGAGTGGGATTCCACCAAGGAAGCTCATGTTACCGAGAAACTGAAAACCGGTAAGATTTACACTCTTCGTGAGACTGTAGCTCCAGACGGATATTTACTTACAAGCGACACTACTTTTGTTCTGAAAGAAGACGGAACAGTAGATGCAGAAAAAACAACAGCTGTTTCCAAGGATGGTGTTTTACTTGTACAGGATAAACTGGCAACCTCAGCATCTATTGCAGTAACCAAGAAACTTACCTATATTGGTGAAAATCTGGCAGCAAGAGATCAGACCTTCTATGTAGCCCTGTATTCTGATAAAGAATGCACTCAGAGAGTTTCTGATGTGAAAGCTCTTGTGTTCAAGAATGCAGATGCTTCCACCGTAGTATTCTCAGAGAATATTAAGGCAGGCAAGACATACTACATTGCAGAGTGTACACAGGATGGAACTTCTCAGACGATCGGCGCTCTTGCAGATGGAACCGTCTATGAAGCTGTATTTGGCAATGGTAACTCCACAACAGTAACCGAAGCCAATGGAACAACAACCGTTTCCTTTGAAAACGTGTTCAGCAGCTTCCCGCCAGATGGATTCTACAAACAGGGTCAGCTGACAATTACCAAGAAGGTTCTTGGTGCAGATGGAGGCACCAGAAACAGCAACGAGGTATTCTATGCAGGTATCTTTGATGATGCAGCTCATACACAGCTTTCCCAGCAGGTTGAGCAGAACATTATCAAGCTTGATATGGACGGTGGCTATGAAGTAAGTGAGATCATCAATGTTGGTCTTGCCCAGTCAGGAGCAAAGGTAACCCTGTATGTAACGGAAACTGATTCCAACGGAAAACCAATTGCAGGCTCCGAAGGCTTTGGATATAAAGTTACCGTAAGTGCAGATTCTGTTATATTTGATGAAACGAATATGACAGCAGAAGTTGTCATCACCAACCAGGAAGAAAGCACAGTAACAGAAACACCAACACCTACTCCTTCTTCCGATGGTGGAAATAGCGGTGGCTCCGAAAATCATTCCGGCGGCTACGGCGGTAGCAAATCACCGAAGACCGGAGATGATACCCCGATCGGAACTTATCTGATGCTTCTTCTTGCAGCTGCAATGCTTGCAGCCGAGACTGAAAGACGCCGCAGAAGAAACAAAAGACAGTAAAGCAAAACAAAGTTTCTGATCAGATTGGAACCATAACAAAGCAAGTACAAATGAAGGCGGTCCGCACACAAAGCGGATCGCCTTTTTGCAGATTCACTTTAGCTTCCTGCTCAATTAAGGAAAACTACAGAACAGCCCTGTGGTTCTGGTTTTGCAAAAAAGTAAAAAAACTTTCCTGAAAAGTGGAAAAACATCCCGAAGAAAGAGTTGACGAAACAGCCCTACTGGTATAATGAAGTCAAATTAAAGGATATTACATTTGGGAATGACTTTATAGATTTCAGGAGGTTTCCATTATGAGAAAGAATACATTAAAAAAAGCAATGGCAGTTATGATTTCAGCGACAATGCTGGTGACAGGATATACAGTAGTTTCCGCAGAAGGATTTACAGATGCGGAGGCACTTGCAGAGATGGATGCTTTTACTACAGGTAATGAAGCTGTATATGTGGAAGAAGTTCAGCCGGAAGCTGCACAGACTGAGGAGGTTCAGCCAGAGCAGACTCAGACAGAGGTTCAGCCGGAGGTTGCACAGACCGAGGAAGTTCAGGCAGAAGAATCTCAGGATGAGTTCCAGACCGGGGAATCTGCTGAAGAAGCCGCTTTTGTTGATGGATTCACAGATAGCTCTGCAGAAGCTGATCCAGCTGAGTTTACCGATGGAACCGGTGAAGTTGGAGATGCAGTAGAAACTACCGTAGATTCCGATTTCCGTTTCGAGAACGAAGAAGTCATTATCACTGCAAAAGTGTTTGATGAGACAGCTCTTCCAGAAAACGCTGAAATGAACGCTGTAAAGCTTGAAGCTGGCAGTGAGAAATATGAAGAAGCAAAACAGGCTTCCATCAGAGACCTTGGAACAACAGAAGACGACGAGTACACTTTCTACGACGTAACCTTCATCGCAGATGGTGTTGAGATCGAAGTTCCAGACGAAGCAGTCGTAATTAATATGGAATTCAAAAATGTTGCATCAGAGGAAAACGAAACCCAGAGCGCCCTCCACATCCAGGAGACAGAAGCTGGCGTAGTTGCCCAGGACGTAACCGCACAGTCCGCAGACGGAACACTGAAATCCGTAGGATTTAACTTCTAAAATTCAATAACCGCAAGCAGATACAGGACTTTCTGAGAAATCGGAAAGTCCTTTTTGTATAATCAAAATTTCATCTATGCTGCTCCCGCCACGCCCGCGGTGAAACCCCATACACATTTTTAAAAGCCCGGGAGAAGTGGAGGGCGTTTTCGTAGCCTACGGCAGAGCCGATATCTCCTATAGATAATGTGGTCAGCTTCAGCAATTCCGCCGCTTTTGTCATGCGGTAATGAATGAGAAATTCCTGTGGAGAGCGTCCTGTGCTGGTGCGGAAAATTCGTCCCAGATAGCTTCTGTTAATACCGCATACAGCTGCCACATCCTCAATAGAAATATCATTCTGGAAGTTCTGTTCGATAAAATTTATCGCCTCTTTTATATAATAATCACTCATTTTACTGGTGGCGGCAGGCTGCGGTCTGGCAACAGATTGCGCAAGCAGATCCGCAAAAAGATAGAAATGTCCCATCAGATGAAAAGGAGATTGCTCTGAATTCTGAGAAATGTAAATCAGTTCATCCACCATCTTTTTTCGTGCCTCCCTGGAGTGGGCCATATAGACTGGCGCATCCTTGGAAAAGCCACAAACGTTGAGGATTTCTGTGGTACGCAGCCCGTCAAACTCCACCCAGACGTATTCCCATGGCACCTGAATATCTGCCACATAAGTGGTGATCTGTCCTGGAAAAATCATAAATCCCTGTCCGCTCCGAACCTGATAATTTACATTCTGCCCCTTGGAATTCGTGGCCATCAGGGTGCCTGTTCCGGAAAGAACATAGTGAAAAAGGTAGTGATTCCGCGTTGCCGGACCAAATAAATGTCCGGGAGTACACTTCTCATGTCCATATTGGTAAAGGCATAGATCAATGAAAGTTTCGCTCGGAAAAATGTGAAAGTTGTTATCCATATCCGGAATCCTCCGTTACATTTGCTGACAATATATCATAATGCGATAATATATTTCATTATACCATAAAAAACCATCATAAAGGCATAAAATAAGAAAAATTAAGCTATTTAAGTGTTGATTTTGGTATGCTATACTTAACACATCATAGAAAAAGGAGGCCCCACTCATGGCAATTACCTTCAACGAAATAACCCGGATCTTTACCCTCACCACTGCCCACACTACCTATCAGATGCAGGCGGATGCTCAAGGGTACCTTTTGCACCTGTATTATGGTGCCAGAACTGCAGGAGAAATGGACTATCTTCTGAATTATGGAGACCGTGGATTTTCTGGAAATCCGAATTCAGCAGGCAGCGACAGAACCTATTCTCTGGATGCATTGCCACAGGAATATCCATCACTTGGCACAGGAGATTTCCGAAATTATGCGTTAAACATAGAGAATGCAGATGGTTCCCAGTGCTGCAATCCGGTTTACATAACACATGAAATTGCGGCTGGAAAATACACTCTGAAAGGTCTTCCATTCGTCCGTGCAGAAGAAAATGAAGCGGAAACTTTGAAGATTATACTGGAAGATCCTGTTACAAAAGTAGAGCTTCATCTGCTCTACGGAGTACTGGAAAAAGAAGATATTATCACCAGAAGTGTGATAATTAAGAATGCTGGAAAAGCCCCTGTAACAGTAAAAAAAGCCCAGTCTGCATGCCTGGATTTCCTTCACGGAGACTATGATCTGATCAAATTTTATGGCAGACATGCTATGGAAAGAAACATGGAAAGAATGCCGGTTTCCCATGAAAGCATCCGAATTGGCAGCCGCCGTGGAACCTCCAGCCACCAGTATAATCCAGGGGTAATCCTTGCAGGAAAAAACACAAATGAAGACAGCGGAAGCTGCTACGGAATGCTGTTTGTATACAGTGGAAACTTCCTTGTAGAAGCAGAAAAGGACCAGTATGATCAGACCAGAATCCAGATGGGTCTGACTGATGAACTGTTTGCATATCCCCTGGAAGCCGGAGCTGAATTTATCGCGCCAGAGGTTATTTTATCCTACACAAACAAAGGTCTTTCCAGGCTTTCCCAGCAGTACCATCACTGCATTATGAATCATATCTGCCAGGGAAAATACGTCCATGCAAATCGTCCTGTCCTGATCAACAGCTGGGAAGCCGCATATTTTGATTTCACCGGAGACACCATCGTAGAGCTTGCAAAAGAGGCAAAAGCGCTTGGAATCGATATGGTGGTTATGGATGATGGATGGTTCGGAAAGCGAAATGACGACAATTCTTCTCTCGGCGACTGGTATGTGAACGAGGAAAAATTAGGCGGAACTCTGACAAAATTAATCGAAAGAGTAAACGAAGAAGGCGTGAAATTCGGTATCTGGATTGAGCCTGAAATGGTCAGTGAGGACAGTGATCTTTACAGGGAACATCCGGACTGGGCAATCACAATTCCAGGCCGCAAGCCTGTTCGTTCCAGAAACCAGCTGGTTCTTGATTTTTCCAGAAAAGAAGTACGCGATGAGATATTTAAACGTATTTGCGCAGTTCTGGATCAGGGGAATGTGGAGTACATTAAATGGGATATGAACCGCAGCCTGGCAGATATTTATGCACCAAACGTGACCTATGATTATGTTCTTGGGGTGTACGATTTCCTGGAAAAACTTACGAACCGTTATCCGGATATTCTTATTGAAGGCTGCAGCGGAGGCGGCGGAAGATTTGATGCCGGAATGCTGTATTATACGCCTCAGATCTGGTGCAGTGACAACACAGATGCTATTAATCGTACACGGATTCAATATGGAACCTCCTTCTTTTATCCGGTAGCAGCAATGGGTTCACATGTGTCAGCAGTGCCAAACCATCAGACCGGAAGAGTGACCAGTATGCATACAAGAGGCGTTGCAGCTATGTCTGGAACCTTTGGCTATGAACTGAATCCCGCACTTTTAAATGCAAAGGAAAAAGCAGAAATCCGTGCCCAGCTTGCCCAATACAGGGAGTATCAGGAATTGATCCGTGAAGGAGATTATTACCGTCTTTCCAATCCTTTCCAGGATAATTTTGCGGCCTGGATGGTGGTATCAGATGACAGATCCAAGGCACTGGTAAGTGTGATAAGACTTACAGCAGAAGCCAATCCGCCGGCAGCATACGTTACCTTAAAAGGAATGGAAGAGGATGCTTTTTATCGGGAAAAAACTACCGGAAAAGTATATCCGGGAGCTGCACTTATGGAGGCTGGAATACTGCTTCCTGCTGCGGTGAGCGAATATGAAGCATACCAGATAGAACTGGAGCGTGTTTGAAAAATCATTCCCGCAATCTGCACCCCCCACTTTGCGGTATATTTTACCCGAACCTTTTCATAGTCGTTAAGTTAATTTTACCATTCTTTTGTGAAGAAAAAAGGAGAAAAGGTTTATAAACTGGAAAGATTGTTTTTTTATATATTCCGAGATATACTTGCAGTATTCGTAGACGGAACAGGGTGTGATTGCAATGGTTTCAATGATTCCTTTCGGGCTTCTTGCCGGGTTTGTGGGAGGACGGGAGGTTCGGATTACAGAGATTGATGAGAGTGGATTTTGTTTTCGGACAATAGAAGAAAATATCTCTGATTCAGAAGCTTTGAAGGTGTGCTTTTATGATATAAAGAATGGGTGTTATCGTGAATTGGAAATTCCAGAATACGATATACAAAGGTTTGATATGGTGGACGCAGAACTCTTCGGATTTTATGTGAAATATAAGGTGACGGTGAAGCAGAAAGCGTATGCAGAGGCGGTTCAGAGGCTTCTTTATCAGTATAATCACTACATTCATCTGAAGCTGGAAGAGGACGACAGCGCGTTGGCGAAAAGCCTGACAGGGTATCCGGGGGAACTGGATGAGGTCAAGTGTGACAGTCTGGAAGAGCAGGTGGGAATATGGCGGAGAGAGCTTACGCCAGAGGTATTGGAGTCCGCTTATAATGGGAAACGTATAGATTTAACTGATAATTGTTCTCAGTATGGAACTGGCTTTAAGCCTGGGTATAAGTGCCAGGTACCGCCTGAATCAGGTGTTACGGAGCTGGCGCTGGAGATAGATCGCCCGGAATTGTATCAGGAATATTTGAATAGTTCCCTGACAGAGTTTTCCAAAAAGTATGCCGGAAAATGTATCGGTATCTGCGGCAGCATTATTCTGGAACATGGAGTACCGGATCGCCTTTATATTGGAAATCAGTTCTGTCATCTTCTGTCTCCGAAACGTAAATTGTTGTTTGAAATAATAGAAAAAGCAGCGGCAGAACAGGTGAAAATCACACTTGTTTTTTCTTATATCCGGGAATATATGCTGGATTATATAACAGAATTGCTTGATGAAATTAACCGGTGGTGTGAAGAAAAAAGGCAGTCTGTAGAGATTGTTGTAAATGACTGGGGAATGGCTTCTTTAGTAAAAAAATATAGAAAAAATCTGATTCCCAGCCTTGGAATTTTGTTAAATAAACGCAGAAAAGACCCTCGGATTCCGTTCAAAAAAGGAGAGCAGAAATGGTTTGAGAGGAACAGTCTGAATGCTGGATTTTACCGTAGGTTTCTGGAAAGAGAATATGGAATCCAACGCTTTGAATGGGAATCCTGCGGTTACGAACAGCAGATTCCACCTGGGAAAAACAGCCTGCATATTCCGTTCTATCAGACCAATACATCACAGTATTGTCCTCTTGGTGCAGTATGTGAAACAGGCGAGAGAGGACGACAAAAGCTTGCAAAAAAATGCCCGGGATATTGTACGGAATATGCACTTTTGTATCCGGAACATTTGCATATGATAGGGCGGTATAATTCGTTGTTTGGGATTGATATGAGAATATTGAAAGAGGAAGAAATACTGGAGAATTATATCCAAAACGGTGTGGACCGGGTTGTAATAAGAGCATGGTAATGCCGCCGGCAGGTGACATACCCGTGTTGAGGCAGAAGCGATATTTTATTCAGGATGAAGTACATGGCTGCTCAAGGCTGGAATTTATGGAGATAAGTGATGAAAATAGTAGCAGGATTAGGCTCGATAGATGAATATATAAAGTTCGCGGAGGCTGGTGCAGATGAATTTTTCTGTGGTTATGTTCCTTATTCCTGGTCCCAAAAATACGGAACGGTACTGCCCCTGAACCGCAGGGAGGTACTTTGTTATAACGTACAGCTTGGCGCATTCAGTGAGCTGGAAATTCTGTCTGGGATGATGAAAAAGTACGAAAAACCAGTCCATCTTACATTCAATTCCCTGTATTATATCCCGGAACAATATCCAGAAATTGCCGGGATTATAAGCCAGTGTATAAAAATCGGTTTTCACAGTTATATTATTGCAGACCCGGCGTTGATGGTATATTTACGTGAAAATGGCATAAACTGCGAAATCCATCTCAGTGGAGAATGTGGAGAAATTAACAGCCAGATGGTGGCTTCATTGGCAAAAATGAGATTGAAACGTGTGATTTTTCACAGGAAAAATACATTCGAAGATATGAAAGCGGTTGTTGATAAATGTGGAAAAAAGGATGGAACAGAAGGAATTCCGGAATTTGAGGCCTTTGTATTGAATGAAATGTGCCAGTTTACAGGTGCATTTTGTAATTCTTTGCATTGCGATGAGATGGGGTATCTTTGTAAAGTGCCCTATCAGATCGGAACCTTAAAAACAGGGAATGCCGGTTCTGAAATCTTCAATCAGGAAATAAACGGAGGGCATTTGCTGCCAGACGACTTTGTTCCTGATGATTTTCACAGTTTACATGATTTTTCCTATGATTCTGCAGGTTATCTTTGCGGTGAAACTGGCTGTGGTCTATGTGCACTTTATCAGTTAAAGCAAACCGGAATTACGCATTTGAAGCTGGTTGGCCGTGGAAATTATACGGATTACATGGAAAAAGATATTCGAAATCTTCGAATGGCGTTGAATATATTGAGAGAATCCGTTGACGAAATGGAATTCCGGCGAAAATTGAAATTGCGGATTTTTCCCAGAGGGTGCAGCAGGAATTGCTATTACCGGTAATCAGGCAGCGCAGGATCTGGATCCTGCGCTGCCTTGAGAAATTTATCTGGTTGTTTTTTATCCGATGGGCTCGAAATCTGCAGCTCCATGTTTGCACAGCGGGCAGATGAAGTCATCCGGGAGCTCGTCACCTTCGTAGATGTAGCCGCATACTTTGCAGACGAAGCCTTTTTTGCCATCAGTTTCTGGCTTCGGTTTTACATTTTTCTGATAGTAGGTGTAAGTCATGGTGTCAAGATCATTCATAACGCGGGCTTCGGTGACACTGCAGATGAACATTCCATGGGTACCAAGGTCTACATATTGTTCAACCTTCAGAGACATAAATGCATTAATATATTTGTCCAGGAATACCAGTCCATTATCAGAACGGTAGACCTTCTGACCTGCAAATTTATCTACGCTGCGTCCGGTTTGGAAACCAAACTGCTGAAATACAGAGAACGGTGCATCTACAGACAGACAGTTTACGTTGAGAACTCCGGTCTGTTTGATCACATGGTGGGAGTAATTTGCCTTATTGATATTTACCGCAATACGGTTTGGAGTATCAGTGAGCTGGGTCACAGTGTTGACAATCAGTCCGTTATCTTTTTTGCCGTCATTGGAGGTAACTACATAAAGACCGTATCCGATTCTGAAAAGGGCTGTCATGTCGTTTTTGTTTGCCAGCTCATCACTCTGGGCAATGTATTCTTTGCAAAGTTCGCTTGCCATAGCTTCCAGCTGATCCTTGTTTTCCTGATTTACTGCGGAAAGCACTTTTACAGTAGTGTCCAGCCAGTTGATCTTCTTGCAGCCAGAAAGCATTTCTTTCATAACTTTTGCTGCCAGAGGTGCCCAGGAACCATTTTCGATGATGCCCACGGTGCGGTTCTGGAAGTTGTGCTCGGTCAGACGGGTGATATAGTCGTGCATGAACGGATAAATGCTTGCATTATAGGTTGTGGTAGCAAGAACCAGCTTACTGTAGCGGAATGCGTCGGACAGAGCCTGTGACATGTCATCTCTTGCAAGATCATATACAACAACTTTGGGACATCCCTTGCTGCGAAGCTTGTCAGCCAGCAGCTCTACAGCCGCTTTTGTATGACCGTATACAGATGTGTAGGCAATGACAATTCCTTCTGTCTCTGGTGTGTAAGAGGACCATGTATCGTAAAGACCAATGTAATGTCCAAGGTTTTCTGTAAGAACAGGTCCGTGAAGAGGGCAAATGATCTGGATATCCAGGCCTGCGGCAACTTTCAGTAATTTCTGAACCTGTGGTCCGTATTTTCCAACGATGCCAATAAAGTATCTGCGAGCTTCATCGTCCCAATCTTCTTCTACATCCAGTGCGCCGAATTTTCCGAAGCCATCTGCGGAGAAAAGTACTTTATCGGTGCTGTCATAGGTTACCATAACTTCTGGCCAGTGCACCATGGGAGCGAAAACAAAGGTCAGGTTGTGGTTTCCAAGGTTGAGGGTGCCGCCATTTGTAACCTCCAGCTTCTGTCCTTCTAGGTCGAGACCGAAGAAGTTCTGGATCATAGTGAAGGTTTTTGCGTTGGCTACGATGGTGGTTTCCGGATAAACTTTCAGGAAGTTTGCCACATTTGCTGCGTGGTCCGGCTCCATGTGCTGTACAATCAGGTAGTCTGGCTTGCGGCCTTCCAGGATGCGGTCTAGATTATCCAGCCATTCGTGAGTGAAATTTGCATCTACAGTATCCATGACTGCGATTTTTTCATCCAGGATCACATAGGAATTATACGTCATACCGTTCGGTACTTTGTACTGACCTTCGAAAAGATCAATCTGATGGTCGTTTACGCCTGCGTAGCGGATGGTGTCTGTAATTTTCATAGGGGTTCGTCTCCTTTTTATGAGATATTGTTATTGGTGTAATTGTTTGTGATTTCTGCGGGAACTATGTATTTTTTACTGCTTTGTTATTTCTTTAACATGGTCTTAGTATAACCAAATTTTGAAATAAAATCTGTTGCAAATACAACAAAATGGTGTAAGATATAAGAAATTATTTTTTGAACATGTTCTGGATAAATTTATAGAAAGGGATTGTAGAAATGACACCAGTGACACTTTTTTCATACATAACTCCTGAAGAACAGGAACGTATGCGCATCTGTTTCGATATGCATGAAGTAGTCTATCGGAATAATGAGACTGTGATGGAATATGCCAGTTCCATGAAAAAAATAGGTCTGATCCTGGAAGGTCAGGCAGTTCTTTATTGCATTGATGAAGATGGAAATCAATATATGATAGATAACCTGAAAAAGGATAGTGTTTTCGGCGAACCATTCCTTTTACCTGAAGAATCCCAGCACTATTATGTCTGTGCAAAATCCGAAACAAGAGTGCTGTTTATCGCCTATGAGCATGTGATTAAACGCTGCGAAAATGCCTGTAAATTCCATAGCCAGCTGGTAAGCAACCTGCTTCAGATGATTGCCCAGCGTGCCAGCCAGCAGGCCAGCCGGATCTATGTGCTTTCCCGAAACAGTGTCAGGTAAAAAATTATGGCATATCTGAATTCTGTTGCAGGCGAGAAACAAAGTAAATGTTTTACACTATCTATGTCTTACACTACATTAGCAGAATATCTGAGTGTGGATCGCAGTGCTATGATGCGTGAGATGAAAAATTTGGTGGATGAGGGAATTATAGAAAGAGATGGGAAGAAATTGCGTATTTTGGAAAGCAAATCATCTTAAAACGGGGGATGAATTGCTGCGTGTTGTATAGCTGAGGGAGAGAGGGTGCGGACATTTTCTTGGACAGGCTAAACAGCCAATCCAAGTCTACGTCTGTACTCCATAGGACTCATGTATCCTAATATTTTTTTAATTCTTTTTTCATTATACCAACAGAAGGATTTGACTTTCTTGGACTGCACCACAGGAGATTTTCAAAAATAAATAAGAAAGGGAATCGATATGGAGAGACATATCAATACCCAAGCAAGAAAGCAATGAAGAAAATGAAACGGACTCTCAAAGAGAGAATAAATC
>SKEJ01001107.1_pt1 | contig 15331 bp, 13 predicted proteins | sample 4826721 | NCBI WGS metagenome assembly SKEJ01 (sample SAMN11008812, study PRJNA524170) | human gut metagenome | biome: Human fecal sample; material: Feces; isolation source: fecal sample from pouch patient p31 | host: Homo sapiens | place: Israel: Tel-Aviv | collected 2015-06-02 | reverse complement strand
CTTGATTTGACCACATTTGTACCAATAATTATCAATGCAATTCCATATAATACTTTTATTCACTGTATATTTAATTTTATCCAAGCGCTCCTTTCGTATCGAGGGTTTGGGACACTTCCCAACAAGCAATTTTGCAGGGCAAAATACGGAAGTGGGTACACATTTCCTATGCTTGCTATGAAAGTTTTATCCCTTGTTATCTACTACAACGGAAAGCCCCATTTGCCAAAAAAGAGTAAAGAAAAATCCTGTAATTCCTCTCTATCTGTTTGTTTTCAGTATTATATTGACAATAATGTGCTTGTTGTTTATAATGTGCATGTAGTTACATCACATCAAAAGAAAGGGGCAAGAAGCTTTGTGAAAATACTAATCTCAAATACTTCTGACACTCCCTTATACCAACAAATAAAAGACCAGATTAAGGACGCCATATTAAAAGAAGAATTGGTTGAAGGGGACGCACTTCCCTCTATTCGGGCTTTTGCTAATGACTTGAAAGTGAGCGTCTTAACAATTCGACGGGTATATGAGGAGTTAGAACAGGAGGGATTTATTGTAAGTCAAGTAGGAATTGGGACATTTGTATCTACAAGCAATCTTGAATTACTCCGCGACTCCAAGCGACGTCTTGTAGAACAAAAAATGGCAGATATGATACAAACAGCAAAATCACTGAAAATCAGTAAGGAGGAACTTAATTCCATGATGGATATTCTTTACGAGGAGGATTGAAATGAATGATATTTTGACAGTCAGCGGTTTAAATAAGTCGTATGGCGATTTTTCTTTGAAAGATGTGACATTCTCTTTGCCAGAGGGGTGTATCACAGGTTTTATTGGTGTCAATGGAGCAGGTAAAACAACAACGCTGCGGACGCTTTTAGGTCTGACGAACAAGCTATCCGGCAAAATTCAGTTTTTCGGTCTTGACATGGATAAGAATGAAAGAGAAATCAAAGACCGTATTGGTATAGTTTTAGACGGCGGGGGATTTTACGAAGAACTTTCGCTGGGTGAAATGAAAGTAATTATTTCATCTGCGTACACTTCATGGTCTGAACAGGATTTTAAGCGGTACATGGATATGTTTTCGCTTGACCCGAAGCAAAAAATCAATAGCCTTTCCAAAGGTATGAGAATGAAGTATGCTCTTGCTTTAGCTCTTTCTCATAACGCAGAACTTTTGATTATGGATGAGCCGACAAGCGGACTTGATCCTTTAGTTAGGGGGCAGCTTTTGAAAATCTTAACTGAGTACATGGAAAATGGCGGCAAAGGTGTTTTCTTTTCGACACATATCACCTCTGACCTTGATAAGATTGCCGATATGCTCATTATGATTGATAACGGGCGTATCGTCTTTCGAGAGGAAAAGGATACCTTGCTTGACACATATCGGATAGTCAAAGGTGATAGCGGAGCTTTAACAACTGATGCTCGCAAGCTTTTTTTATCTATATCTGAAACTGATTTTGGATTTACAGGAATTACAAAACAAATATCCGAAGTACGGTCTTATATTCCCAACATTATGGTTGAGCGTCCGACGATTGAGGATATTATGCTTGGAAATATCGGAGGTGAAAAGTGATGTTGTTCGCCCTACTAAAAAAGGATTTTCTGATTGTAAAAAAATATGTGCTGATTATGCTTGTAGTTATTGCACTTATCCCACCTGTCATGCGTTGGCGGACACCGGAGTTTACGGGAGTTTTTGGATTTATTCTTTCTGTCATTTTTGGCGTTTTCATGCTGTTGCAATATGTATCCCTAAAAGAGTATCAATTTCCAAAAGCTGCGACCTTACTATGTGCCACACCATTTTCACGGAAAGCAATAGTTTCATCAAAATACATTTTTTGCATGGCTATATATGCAATCTGTTGTATCGTTTTTGAACTTGAAACCTTGTTTATGCCCGGATTAGGAACATCAGATATAAAGCTGTTTGCATTTATGTTTCTTATTGTATCTGTTTTTATTGGTATTTATTTGCCAATACAGTATAAGTTTGGATATGAAAAAACAAAGTTTGCCTTTGGGGTGATTATTATGGCTTCGCCATTTATTCTGCCACTGTTTATGAGAGCAGGAAGTCTAAACTTAAACTTCCTCTCTATGTTTTCCCCATACCTTGTTTATGGCGGTATTGTCCTTATTGGTTTTGCGATTTTAGCAATATCAGCATCTTTGTCTATAAAGATTTACGATAAAGCAGACTTGGCGTGATAAAGAAAGAAGGTGAGACTATGGATAGAGATACTATTTTTCTTTATATCATTGCTGTGATAGCATCGTGTTTTGGATTGATAAACTGTATTCAATTTTTTTTAAAAGGAAACAAAACGGCACAAACCGTCGGTACGATTATTTCTTTCAAAACAATAAATCCAGAAAACTCAAAATTTCGTAATTCAAAATGGGCGACCATTTCGTATAAAGTGAATGGAAGAACGTATCAGTCCCAAAACTGCATACAAGTACCAATGGCGTCACAGATTGGAACAACCATTACCGTGCGTTATGACACGCAAAATCCAGAAAAATTATATAGTTTTTTCCATTTTACGAATTATTGTATCACTTATCGTTGCTGCTATCTGCATTGCAGCGGCTATATTCAATCTTGTATAAGATAAGGAGGATTGAGATTATGCCATATTTTCCAGGTTGGTTTGTAGCTATATGTGTTTTACTTCCTGTTTCCAATGTTATATACAAAACATGGAACAACAATAAGAAAAAATAGTTATCAAAGAGCCTGACACACAGTCACAGAGCTGATGAACTATGAGAAATTGTAGTCCATACCGTCCGCTTAAAACTGCTGAAGATTGCTGCAAAAGTAGTTCATTCAGCAAGATATATCACATTCAAGCTGTGTAGCAGCTGCCCTTATAAGAATGAATTCTATGAGACATTTTCAAATATCGGTAAGCTGAATGTACAGTTGGAATAGCAGCTATTAACGAACCTTGATAGCCTAATAACTGCTTAGAACTTTGCCAGAGGGATTTAATTCTGCTCCACTGGAAAATCCTTCCCTCGCCTTCCTCTGTCAGAGATTCTGTCATATCCCTTTTCATATACTTTCCACAACAAATACAAAAAACAGGAACCCCCTCCTGCACAAACCGTTTTCCCGCCAAGAATCATACCTTCCGTCTGGGATACCGTCTTCGGAAGCATCAGATACAGCTTAAATTCTGCCACAGCCTGATCCACCTTTTCTTTCCAGAACCCAAAGTCAGACCACCTTGACGGAATCCATCCCTCCGGCCAGGTCAGATGTGTAAAAAGAAGCCAGACCACCGTCCCTGCCATTACACTGTACAGCAGGTTGCAGAACCAGTACTCTGCATCTTTCACTGTATAGTTCTTTTTTTCTCTGCTTATTTCCGTCCACAGACTGCCAGAAAGAACCGCCGGAAGCAGCAGTAATGCCGCCAGTCCTGCATTTTTCGGTAAAGTCGAGGATACCACAGTTCCCTGAAGTCCGTATTTCATCAGAAATCCGTTCACTGTACTTTCTTCGGTTTCTCCATTTCTCCTTCTGATAAACAAACGATTATAAAAAAGTTCCGTCTCGGTATCATCCGCAGAAGCCGCCCCGAAAACCAGAATTTTCTGCCCCCAGTCCGCAACTTTCCTGACAGTATAAGTACGTCCCTGAAACAGAATCTGACCACCCGGAACCTTATTGCCAAAGAGCTCCCAGGCAGTTGTACCATCAATCACGCAGCCATCCGGATCACCTTCTGTCAGAGCTGCTGCCTGCCAGTCATACCCTGCGGGATTTCCCTTAAGATACACAGTCATCGCCTGTGCCTGCCGGTTTCCTTCTTTCGCAGAAATCTCCCTCAACCCTGCATCTGCATAAAAACATACATCATAAGGCTTCTCACTTTTTCTTTCCTGCTTCAGGATATTTTCTGCTCCTTTCCTGTCAGGATAAGCTGCGGACAGAAACACCGATACTGCTGTATCATTTCTGATCTGCACATAATTATAGACTCCCAGAAAATAAATACAGAAAATAATCAGCCACACAGTCAGAGTACCGGCTTTCCTTAAAAAGGCACTCTGACTTCTGACACTCATTCCTCCAGCAGCCTGATCCGGCTGCCGCTGCTGATCTCTCTGTCACTGGAAGTCACGATTTTCTGGTCACTTGATAAATCCCCGTTCTCCAGCGCAGCAGTGGAAGAATTTTTATCTTTCACATTCACATACGTTTTTCGCGCTACCAGTACCTCACCCAGGACGGTGTTCTGTGTATCTGTCACATAAACATAGTATCTGCCATTTTCCTCATACAATGCGCTCAGCGGAACACAGACATTAAAAGGACCTGCATCCTGAGAAATTGTAAATTCCGCAGTATCTCCTATGGAAAGAGTTCCCTCCGGTACCTGTACAGAAAGAATGTACTGATTTTCATTACTGCTGTCCTCTTTCACAGACTCCACTTTCGCTCCTGTAATCTCTTTTTCATCCGCACCTTTTAAAATTACCTCTCCGCCACTCTTTATGTATTTCAGATCATCTTTGCTGACCTCTGCCTGAAACCGAAAGGTTCCTTTGGATTCATAAAGGACAACCGCAGCTTCCGCTCCTGTCTGGCTTCCTGTCACTGCACTCAGACTCTTTATCACACCATCACAGGGTGCTTTCACTTTTCCCTTTCGTGCTAGCACTTTCTGCAACGTTTCCAGATCTTTCTGCGCAGTCTCAAGTTCCGCCTGCGTATTCTCCAGCGTGGAATCCGAAGCATCACCAATCTGTGTATCCCGGATTGCCTGCTCTGCTGACTGAAGTTCTCTTCTGCGGCTGAGCATGGCTTCATTGACCGCCTCCTCTTTCGCCCGGATATCATCAATCAATGCCTGCTCCTGAGAATTGTCCTGCGCATTCGAATTGTCGCCGTTTCCTGATGTATTTTTATTCCCTTCGCCATCTGTGCGATCCGTATTTCCGGAATCATCGGAGTTCTCCGGATCATCTGTATTCCCGAAATCGTCTGTATTTCCCGGATCATCAAACTCTCTGGAATCACTGAACTTCTCCTCATCCGGTATCTTATCCTGTACGTCATTCTGAGCCGCATCCCGCTGTGCGTAATAATCCTGAAGCTTCTGTCTGGCTATGGCTGCCTCATTCTGTGCCGCCTGCACACTGTAATTTCCGCTGGAAACCGCACTGTTATAATTTTCCTGTGCATCTGAAAACTCATTATTTCTCTTCTGCTGATTCACAGACTCTGCACTGATCAGATCATTGATCTTCCCCTGCAGAACATCTATGGCATCCTGTTTTTCCTTTATGGTTTTTTTTAGATATTTTACAGAAAACTTCAGCAGCGCATCCCCTTTTTTCACATTCTGTCCTTCCTGCACATAAACCTGCTCCACCTTCTGTCCCTCCTGGGTAAAAACTGCCCGTTCTCTGGTTCCCATCACTTTACCTGTGCCGGTCACCTCATGCGCGATCACCTGATTCTGAGCTGTTTTTGTCTCTACCTGTGCTACATTCACCGAATCTGCCGCCCTGGACAGAAAAGTAAACAAAAGCATCAGGACAAAAAATCCTGCCAGAATTTTTATCAGTTTTATTTTCTTCATAGATAAATCCTCTCGTTTCTGTCGCTCTATTCCTTGATTGCCGTGGATATGATCCCTTGTTCCAGATAATCCTGCCCTGCCAGAAAAACGATCACTGCCGGGATCAGAACCAGAACAGATACCGCAAATGCCTTTCCTGTCTGGGAGATATCGATCTGTGGAAGGTACAGAGACAGCGGCCACAGACTTTTGGTCTTCAGAAATGCCATTGGCTGTTCGATCAGATTCCAGTATTCCAGAAATCCCAGAACCAGTGCCGAAATGATACCCGCAGAACCCAGAGGGATTCCGATTCTGATAAAAATAAGCAGCTCACCCGCCCCGTCCAGCCGCGCAGATTCCATCAGTGCCTCCGGAATACTCTCAAAGAAACGATACATGATAAAAACCGGAAACGTGGAAAAGGCCGCCGGAAGAATAATCCCCCACAGATGATCCAGAAGTTTCATCTGATCCAGAACCAAATAATTACTGAGCATCATTACCTGAAAGGGCATCATCATCAATGCCACATAGATCATAAACAGCAGATTTTTTCCCGGAAAACGATATCTGGCAAATCCCCACGCTGCCGGTACTCCCACCAGGATCTGCCCTGCCAGAACTCCGACAGTAATCTTTACGGAATTCCAGAACATCACAAAAAACTCCGGAGAATCCAGCAGGACTTTCACATAGGATCTCAGCGTCGGATAAAGCGGAAGTACTCTCCAGAATACATAACTGACTGCCTGACCGGAAGCAGATCCACTGTCTGCTGTCAGTACCGCCCCCAGAAGATCATTTAATTCCTTCTGCCCCATCAGTGATCCTGTAACTGAAAAAAATACCGGAAATACTGCCACCAGTGCAAGGAGTACAAGGAGCAGGCTTCCTATCTTCCTGATACGGAATATCTGCATAACTTTTCTCATTCTGCCCCGCCTTTCCCCCAGGCTTTCCACAATCCCAGGATCAGCAGAAAAATCACCAGTCCGGTCACCACTGCCGCAGCCGACATCTTATCCAGCGACAGGTCCCTGTACCAGTTGTTAAACAGATGCTGAAGCAGATACATTTTTTCCTGTGGATAATCACCGGCCACCAGATATGCCTCACGGAAAACCTTAAATGCATTGAGTACAGAAAGTACCACGATCGTAAAAAGGGACGGGAGCAGATTCGGGAGTGTGATCTTCGTAAAACATTTCCACTCCCCTGCCCCGTCCACTTTTGCTGCCTCGTAAAGTGCCGCCGGAATGGCAGACAATCCTGCCATCCAGAGCACTACATCATATCCAAGATTTCTCCATATATAACTGATCACCAGTACATAAAAAGAAGCACCTGTATTCATCCAGTCAGTCGTCTGAACAGATAACATATGAAGCAGGTGATTCAATAAGCCCTGATCGTCAAAAAGCAGTCTCCACAGAAGTACCACTGATGCTACAGGGATTGCCATTGGCAGAAGAAAGAAACTTTTCAGAATCTGCGTAAATCTTTTTTGCCCTGCAAGCAGGACTGCTATGATCAGAGACAATACCACCAGCAGCGGCACACACACTCCGAAGAACCGAAGTGTGTTGCCTGCTGCCAGACGAAACGCTTTGTTTGCAAATATCGTCCTGTAGTTCTCTATCCCCACAAATTCTCCATTCACTGCCCCGCAAAAAGATCTGCGGATCACATCCACATACGGGATCAGCCAGAAAATGCAGACACCTGCAAAACTCGGAAGAATAAAAGCCAGACCTTTTTCTGTATTTCTGAAAGCTGCACATCTTCTGCGATTTCGTTTCCGACTAAACAGCAAATCTGATTTTGCGTTCCGTTTCTCTGTTAAAGATAAGTGTTCTTTTAAATTAATCTTCATTCTCTTAAACTCCCTTACCTTGCAGTGTTGGGTAATCAGCAGCAGACAGCCGCTTATTCAGATAAATACAGATTTACTTCCTGCATGATCTCTTTCACAGCATCATCCAGCCCCGTTTCTCCATTGAGGTATTTCTCACCGGATTCCGTTACTGCATTTCGGATGATCTGATTACTCTTTGCAGGTACAGTAAGTGTTTTTCCCAGATCCATGATGTTCTGTATTGCTTCATCTTCCGGAATGATCTCGTCCATCTCAATCTGCTTGATATTACCATCTCCCGTATCATAGGAAGCCCCGATCGAGCCAATGGTATCTCCGCTGGATTTTCCCATTTTCCAGTAAGCCATATCCTCATAAACTTTACTATTTACAGCTAACCCTTCCGTATTACTTGCTCTCTGGGATTCCTCTTCAAACAGAAACTTGACAAACTTCTCTGCCGCTTCTTTTTCGGATGCCTTTGCACTGACCCCGACAGCACTCCTTGGATAGAAACAGTTCTCGCTTTGTCCGTTCAGAAGTTTATAATCCAGATCCGGATCTACTTTTCTTGCAGAATCTAAAGATACCAGACCTTCCGGTGAGAGCAGGCCTCCTGCTGCTACTGTATCAACTTTTGCAAGCAGACTGGTTACGGATCCTGAAATGTCCATATATCCTGAATGATCTGAATCTGCCCAGTCATCCCCCATCTGATAAGCTTTCTTTGTTTCTTCTATCGCATTTTTCTGAGTCTGCCAGATCCTGTTTACCTGTTCCAGATATTCTTTCACAGCATTTTCATTCAGAGTTCCGTCTTCGTTCATCCATGCAGGTATACTATTATCTATGGTTCCCTGTATCAGATAGGATGGTGCTATAGAAAAATCGCTGAAGAATTGTAATTTTCCATAGCTATCTTTCTGCGACTCCGCTGCATCAGCTTCTGTTGTCAGATCCGTAATTCCGGCTATGATATCCTTATTTCCCTCTATCATCGGAATGCCGAACTTGACAGGCATGGTATAAATGCTTCCGTCCTCTTTTGTATATGCGTCCTTGATATTGGACAGGATATCTGTATCTTTTAATACCCCGCTTAAATCCTCCAACATTCCTTTTTCTATATAAGTATCCTCTGAAATACCATCCAGAAGCAGGACATCCGGCCCTGTTCCTGCCATGATCTCTGTATTGAGAACTTTCAGCGCATCTGTATCTGTAACAGAATCATCTCCCGACATTCCCGTCTCAATATTTACATAAACATCCGGATATTTCTTCTGGAAAAGCACTGCTGCCTGTTTTATGAAATCATTATCTTTCAGGGAATAAACAGTCAGCTCTGTATCCGGCGTCGTTGGGGTATCTTTAGAATATACATAAGAATAAATTTTTATATCTTCTCCTGCATTGCAGCCCACATAGAAGTTTCCATCGCTGTCCTGCCCCCATGCTACAGTTCCTGTATCCGGTGAACTGAGCGAATTCAAGGAACCATCGATTATCTGTTCCACTGTGCTGCCTCCCAGAACATATCTGTAAACACCGGTATGATCAATATAAAAAAGGCTGTTATCCTCATCTCCCTTTAAGAACATAAGCGGAAAACTGCTGGTTGTTGTCCAGTTGACATCCTGCTCATCAGACTGGATCTGCTCTGTAAGCGCGCTGATATTGTCCAGTGGTTTTCCAGTATCCAGATCATATCCGTGAAGAGTCTGATCCTGAATGGTAAACAACATTTTTCCTGCTGTTCCGATAAAATCAACACGGATTCCTTCCTCATATCTTCTCACCAGACTTCCATCTGAAGGATTGATCTCTGCTACGCCATTGCCTGGATCTACGATAAGAACTGTCCCATTCTCTGTGAAACATGCCTGAAATGTATAGGAAGACTGAATCGTATCTCCGGTATCAACTTTCTGTACATTTCCATCAGGGGAAAGATAGAAAAATTCCATTTTCAGGTTGTCATACGCAGAATCCTCTTCCCCACTGTCGGCTGTTGTCTGTGCATTTTCATTGTCCCTGTCAGGAGACAGATCTGCCCCGACAAATATACTTCCATCCGCTGCTGCAGAAACAACGCTGATATATTCTCCCAGATTCTCCTTAAGCCCCAACAGTTCTTCCAGACTTTTTCCATTCGTCCAGGTTTCTCCATTATCTGCAGAATCTGCTGCATAATAACAGTTATCTGCTGTACTGTAATAAACCATGCGCAATGCACCTGAGTCGAGTACTTTGACATCTCTCAGAAACTGGCTGTTTTCAGGTACTGTAAGATCATTTTCCAGAAAACGTCCTATTGCTTTTGCGCTCTCATCTTTTGTTTTTTTACCATCTGAATTGTCGGTATTTACATTCACAAGATCTGCTGTATCTGCATTCCCTGCCTGATTGCTGCTTCCTGTTTCTCCTTTGCTTCCGGAATTTTTTCCATCTGCACCGCCACATCCGGCAAGCAGGCTGCCAGTAAGTGCGATCACTCCGGCAACGGCGATTCCCTGTTTCCACCTTTTTATTTTTCTCATATCAGGATATACCTCCATGTTTTTATTTTCTTTCTGTCCCTCTCAGGATAAATGGATTGTAACAGGCAAATCTCTAAACTTTCTCTAATTTTCCAGCCGATATCCAATTCCCCGGACGGTTTTCAGGTTCAGTGTACTTCTGACACTTTTTAATCTTCGCCTCAGAAAATGAATATAATTATCCAGATTTCCATCCTCCACCTCACTGTCTGCTCCCCAGACACGGTTGAGGATCACCTCTCTCGGAAGTGTCTGACCGGCGTTTCGAAGCATCAGCTCCAGAAGTGCTCCTTCCCGTTTGGAAAGGGTACATTCCTTTCCGTTTCCTTCCAGTCTGCCGCTTTCGGGATCAAAAATAAGATCTCCGAGCGATAATACTGCCGTGTCCTCCCATCTTCCGGGTCTTCGAACCATACACTGTATTCTTGCCAGAAGTTCTTCGAAGGCAAACGGCTTCACCATATAGTCATCTGCGCCGCCTTTCAGTCCGGTCAGTTTATCCTGTAATTCTCCCAGTGCAGTCAGCATGATCACCGGTGTGGAAACATGATTCTTTCTGGCTTCCTGCAAAACAGTGATGCCATCCATGGACGGGAGCATCCGGTCCAGGATCACCAGATCATGGCTTCGTTCTTTCATATAATAAAGCCCTTCTTCTCCGTCATCGCAGATATCTGTCTCATAGCCTTCTTTTTCGAGCTGAAATTTCATGCTCTCTGCCAGTTCCCTGTCATCCTCTATCAGTAAAATTTTCATCTGTTTTCATCCTCCTGATCTTTCATTATACATGAGTTTTCTCTAAATTGTCTCTATACTCGGTTACAGGAATTTTTTTAGAGATTATTTACAGGTTTTCATGATACAATTACCATACAATCTCATAAAGGAGTAAATATTTCATGTTTCACAGACTTCATATTCAAATGACTTTTTTCTCTGCTCTGATCATTGGCATCGTCATTTTTATTATGACAACTGCCTGTAATTTCATCGCAGAAAACAGCACAGGCCAGAATGCGTGGAATACCTTTCAGAACAACGCCATCTCCTGTATCTCTCATCTGGAAACGCAGAGTATCATCAGCAGTGACTGGATTTTGCAGGCAGAAAAAAATTATGATATTTCCATGGATATCAGAGACAACGGAAATTCTCTTTATCTGAAAAAACTACAGACGGATTCTCTGGATGAAACGATTTTCCGGAAGGCAGAAGAAATCTCTGCTGCTTCCTATGCACTTGATCTTTCCAATCCCGGTGCGGTCAGTAAACTGACAAAACGGATCTTTTTTCAGATGAAAGATTTCTATGTTTCCACTGCTCTGATCCCCAAGAGCCACGGAACCGTCAGTATGATCATCCTGTATTCCCTGGATTCTGTAAAACACAGGATTCTGTTACAGAGACTTGCATTCTCCGGCGCAGCTTTTCTGGCAATTCTGGCTCTGAGTATCTGTTCCTGGTTCTTTACCGGAAGAATGATCACTCCCCTGGAAAAAAGCAGGCAGGAACAGACCGAATTTATCGCTGCTGCCTCCCATGAGCTTCGCTCCCCTCTGGCAGTAATCCTGTCCGGAATCTCTGCCATGAAAAAGGCAGATCCGAAAGAACAGGGACATTTTCTTTCAGTCATAGAAAAAGAAGGGACACGAATGTCCCTCCTGATAAATGATATGCTCTCTCTGTCAAATGCAGATAACCATTCCTGGAAAATGCATCCGATTTTCTGTGAACTGGATACTTTACTTCTGGATACCTACGAAAAGTATGAACCCCTGATGCAGGACCACCATATGAAATTTTTCATTGAACTTCCGGAAGAGGAAATCCCTTCCTGTCCCTGTGACCCGGAAAGGATCAGTCAGGTGCTTGGAATCCTTCTTGACAATGCCATCAGTTATGTCCCCGAAAACGGGAAAATTATTCTTTCCCTTTCACAGACCGAAACGCACTTTCTTATCCGCGTCAAAGACAACGGACCCGGTATTCCGGATTTTGCCAAGACTTCTGTTTTCCGGCGTTTTTACCAGGCAGATTCTGCCAGAAATAACAGGCAGCATTTTGGTCTGGGACTGTGTATTGCGTATGAGATCATTTCACTTCATAAAGGAACAATCTCTGTACTGGATACCCCGGGCGGTGGTTCTACTTTTCAGATTTCTCTGCCGTTAGCATAACACAGTAATTTTCTGTAACATAAAAATTTATAAATAAACCTATATTATTCACGGCTATGCCGTGAATAATATAGGTTTATTTGTTACTTCCTCGAAATAGAAGTTTTTTATCACCATATTGTCGTATAAATTTAAACTCACATCCCATATCAGGATTTCTTTAATTCTTCCATATACAGTTCAGCTATATATGCCGGGCCAGTGCACCACAACTTTGTCTTCTCATCATACAGTGCTTTTCCTGTCTTTGAACATAGAAAATCTGTCAATATCTCTTTTCTGTCCTTGCCCGTTTCTTCTGCAATCTCATCTGTCACCATAGTGATAAGAAGATCTATTGTATAATTCATTTTTTCTTTTGGAATTGTTACCTCAGCCATATCTTCTCACCTTTCACAAATTTCAGACACCTAATAGCGGCTTCTGTTTTGAAGCAATATTGATCTTTTAGTTTATTGGGCAGCAACTGTCTGATGCAGAAATCGTCTGCTTCCTTATCGCCTGCTGTCCCGAAAACCCCGGCAAGGTAAGCAGTAAGGGTAGCGTTTGTTGCATCATCCGCAATCTTTCCTGCAATGATATCATACCTTGCCATTTCACGTTCAACTTCGATGAACATTTTTTTCTTTCGATGAGCGGCAATGCAATGTAACCAGTCTACATCTGCATTGTGAATTAAAAACTTTATCCTCACACGACTGAAGTCGCGTGCTTCCAGACGCTTTAGGCGTCAGACTAAATATCGGCGGATACGCCTGTAACTTAGGCCAGCGCAGTTATGCGCATTTTCCCATGCCAGATATGGCAGGTTCCCACATTGCAGGTAGTCCGCTGTATATCTGCCTGCATTTATGCCGCCTTTAAGATTTCCATTTGTAAATGAAGTTCTTTCAGATCTGCATAAACACATGAGGTTCTACGCTTTACCGGAGGGACTTTTGCCTCCAGCAAAGACCTTTCCGTTACCGGAAGGGGTTTTAAAAGTTCTCTGATAAAATATCTTGCTCCGATATTATACGATGCCGACAGGTCACAGTTATATTTTTTTCCTGTCTGGAATACACAAATACTGTGATTCTTCGGGTTACGGGATACATTTCCAGAACCATCATACGCAAGCCTGCTTGTATTCCATGCACAGACTCTGGATATGCGCATTCCTTTTCTGTGTGCCTGATGTTCACAACGCTTCTGGATATCCCGTTTTCTCCACAGATGCAGTTTCTGCTTTTTCTTTCCGGATATCTTCCCCTGCATTTCCAGATATTCGAATACGATCACATCCGCATGGTTTTCTTCGGCATATTTTACGATCGCACCTGCAATTTTTCTTCCCATCTCTGTATTCAGACGTTTCGTATATGCCCATCTTCCCCGTGACTGCGCAGAGCCGTGCTCTCTCTGGAATCTCCGGATCCGTCCCAGTGTGCGGTACATCCGGTCTTTTTCACTGGGATGATCGATAAATTTTCTTCCCAGGACAGTTCCGTCTGCCCGCATAATGGTACAGACCGCATCGGTATTGATTCCCAAGTCCACACTACAGATGATCTGTTCTTTTACCGGCGTTTTTGTAAGTGTTACTTCTTCCGTATAAGAAAAACGCAGGAAATATTTATGGTATCTTTTCTCCAGTGTCGGGGCTGATGCCTTTTTCCCCGACCAGTTCTTGCGCAGATATTCCATATCCGTATGATTTAAACGCACACAAAACCATTTCCAGTCATGGCCATCATACAGTTTCAGGTATGCTTCGTCTTTTCCTTCTTCTCCTTCCCTGTACATTACATCACGATAAAAAACAGGCATGGCATAATTCTCATACGCCAGTCTGGGTTTCCCTGCTTTTTCTCCTGACTTTTTCCACAGATCCATCCGTGTTTCGTAAGAAGATACACTTCCCAATGCATGCTGGATTGCGGCTCGTCTCAGGTAGGACGGCATCTTCGGGAAGCGAAGATCAAAATCAAAGCGTGCAGAATTCTTTTTCGTGGTATGTACCAGATGCTCCGCGGCATTGAAGCGTCTCTTGCTATCGGAAATCTGTTCCAGTTCTTCCCACACCTGCCCATATATTTCTGTCAGATAACTGACCGCAGACCGGTAGATTTCCAGGGTCTGATGGATTGGAATATTCTGTTTTCGTAATTCTACGCCATAGCTGGATAAAACCTGCACCCCTTTTCCTCCCCGTCAGACAATTATCTGCCTTGCTCCAATTTATCTTATACTGTTTCATCTCTAACTCTCTAACTATATTCTAACATATCTAATCGCTTCTTGCAAACATTTGTTCTGTTTGATAAAATTGAATCAGCTAAACATAGATATTCCTTGGGAATAGAAGTCAAACTTTTCATCAATTCTAATACAAAAAGGGCACCTCCACCCGACTCCAAACCTAACATGGAGACCAGACAAAAATACCCCTTCGCCCTATTTCATTTTTTCACGCATTCATTTTATTTCACGATTTTTCGTTCCCCGAAGATACACCAGCCAGTACCCGCCTCCAATCACCAGCATCCCGCCGATCATATTTCCGATCGTAGCCGGAATCAGATTATTGAGAATAAAGGTTCCGATCGTCAGCCCTTCCGCTGCCAGACCGTACTCGCCCATGATCATCAGCCCCGCCGGGATGTAAAACATATTGGCGATGCAATGCTCGAAGCCGCAGAGAATAAAAATCGCCACCGGCGGATAAAGCGCCAGAATTTTGCCAGATACCTGCTCGGAGCTCATCGCCGCCCAGACTGCAATACAAACCAGCACATTACAGAGAACCGCACGGCACAGCACCTCCGGCAGAGTCAGGGTCACCTTGGAAACGGCTGTATTCAGAAGAACCTGCGCCAGATCGCCGCCGTACAGGCTTGGAATATGCCCGTAGACAAATAAAACCGCCACAAAGATCGCGCCAATCAGATTTCCCAGATAGACAAACAGAAGATTTTTAAACAGCCCGCCCACGGAAATCCGTTTCTGCAGCGCCGAGAGCGTCATCAGGCAGTTCCCAGTGAAAAGTTCCGCCCCGGTGCAGACCACCAGCGCCAATCCTGCCGGGAATACGAGTGCCGAAGCAATCCGCGATGCCGAGGCATTTGTCATTGCTGCCGAGGCAACCGAAGCCCCCGCGCCTGCCAGCGCGAT
>SKEJ01001086.1_pt1 | contig 15531 bp, 16 predicted proteins | sample 4826721 | NCBI WGS metagenome assembly SKEJ01 (sample SAMN11008812, study PRJNA524170) | human gut metagenome | biome: Human fecal sample; material: Feces; isolation source: fecal sample from pouch patient p31 | host: Homo sapiens | place: Israel: Tel-Aviv | collected 2015-06-02 | reverse complement strand
ATATAGAACGGTATGTTTTCGAATATAAGACCCTTGATACAAAACAGATTATCGAATTGTTTAAGTTCTATTGTGAAGTACCATTTTCAATGCAGTACCGTAGTTCAGAGGTTTCTCTTCCACTTATGCCCACCTATCCCATGAAAACGTTCCTTAGGGTTTCATTAAACAAGAAATCAGGGCTAGATACTGTTTCCATTTTGGACGCGCTAGTTCTTTTAGACTCACCGGGGGCTTTTCTTGCTTTGATCTGGCTTACCGTTGGCATGAAGTTATGTCTTATGCGCAAGCAGACCAATGATTTCAGGAAGAATATATTTTTAAGTGAGATGAGAAGCTATGGTCAAGATAATATCAATAATTTCATTGACCATAATTTGTCCGCCTTAGGCGATGAAGCCCTAAAGGAAAGGCTTCCGCATATTATCGATAGGCTCAAAGAGCTTGCGCTGAAGATGCAGAAGAAAAGCAAATTACCGGCAAATATCTGGCATATTGAACTCCTTCAGGCCGTCGCCATGCTGCGATGGCTATTTGAAGATGATGCAGATGACCTAATCTCCTCACTGCGCGCTCTAGAACCCTATATCGACCAAGAGATGTATTCCGTCACTATTGCAGCCGCTCTGACCAAACGCGAAGACAAACAATACATCGTCAATAGGAAGATTCTCGAAAGGATCGTAAATCCAGAAACATATCGAAAGGCCATCCTCAGCATAATTAAACGGGATGCCCAAAACATTCCCGAACCAGAAGGACAACATGTCGCTTATGCGGCATTGCTCAAGAAGGAAGCGAATGAGGCCTCCGACACAGTTCATACAGCTGTCTCAGTCGATGAAGTACTAAATCTGCTAGCGGATTGGAGGAGAGGAAAGTTCACTTTTGATTCTAAAGGTTGAAACGATTTCCCTGCCTTGAAGTTTAATGACGAATCTGGTAGCAAGACTTATTGCGATAGCCAACTTCCTCATCGTGGTTTCGATGGTCACATTCGCGTAGGTGTCCATGATGGAAAACCCACATCGGAGGCGAAGGAGTACATTGATGCCCGCAATTCGACTTTGGAAAATCTTTTGCCTCTGTTTGAGCTGTCTCCAGTCACGGTGCTGTTTGGCGGGTGGGATTCCACTAGGAGCAAGAATCAGTTACGAATCCCATCGGTATTGACTGGTGAAATGTATGGCGTGCTTGCAGATCAAAGCGATGATGATCCCGCCATTCATCGTGCCGGAGCGCGAATTAATCCGGTTGGTGCCAGCGTGAGCGTGGCTAAAAAGGCTGATCGAGAAAAAATAGTCGGAGATAGCATTGATCTCGAGGAGCTACGGTCCGAACAGGCCGTGACCACTGCACCCTAAGCAACGAAACACGTCTCATTTCGCTTATGGCAGCTCCAGAGCGGCAAGGCTCAAAAACTGAACAGTCGAACATTACCCACCCAAATGATTGCTAATGCCAGCCGCCTTGTGGACAGGTTAAAGAATACTTGCGATAGCGGCTTCTCTAACTGTAAGTTATCTAGAAGAAGACATCCGTACCCCGTCAAATATGGTTACTTGTGCAGCTTGCTTGCCGCGAAGATAAACAATGGCAGCGCGGCGAACGCGTAGTTCTCGCACTGGATATACAGGTACACGATCAGGACAAGCCAGCAGATAACAGTCTTGCTCCAAACACCATGCTCGGCAGCTGCAGTATCGAAGACGCGCGTCATGGAAACTATGGAAGCGATGATCAGCAGAATCAGGCCGATCAATCCGTATTCGGCGACGACGCTGGTATACGCACACATCGTCCATACGGTGTCTGCATTCATGCCAGTCGCGAATCCCACCGCAGCACTTCCATTCATGCCCAGGCCATTCAATAATCGTTCCGCATGCTTCGCACCGGCCCATACCGCGTTGGATGATGTTGCCGGCGCCATATCCGGTAAGCACCGTCCACGGATGGGCGAGCAGCCCGCATATCGGGTCAAGACTCTGGTAGATTCGCGCGAAGAACGATCCGTCTCCTTCGGCACCGTTTTCCGCAATCGAAGATAGTCGGGAATCGGCAAGCACGCCCAGCAGACCGAGCATAACCGCACCCAGCAGCTGCGCAATACCACGCACGCGCTGTTTCTTGTCGCACCACGAATTATGCACAATAATGGCAACCAGCAACGCCACCACCGAATCAAGAACGATCCGGGTGCCGGCCTGCATCATCACAGAGCCAATCGCATACACAACGATGAGGTTGCGCAACCGCTTGGCAATAGATACGGTCGCGCCCACGCATAAGCCACATAAGCGGCAGCAATACGCCGAACAGATGCATGCCGATATAGCTGGGCTCCGCGAACAGGAACTGCGGGCGACCACCACCCCACACCGAGCTTTCATTGATGTACTGCCGGTACATGAGGTGCGCGAAATAGCCGGCCAACGGCTTGATATGCAGATGGATGGATAGCCCCATTGCACCACACCCACGCCGAAGGAGAACCAGTAGGAAGCGATGAGAATCCGCAATGGCGTACGCCATGGAATGCGTTTGATGCCGAACGCAATGGCGATCGCACCTAAAGTGGCAAGCACGCCCAATAATCCGGTGATGCTCATGAACGCGGCGTTGAGATGGATGCCGAATTTCAGCCATCCCGGGATGGACAGGATTATGCAGGCCACCGGCAGGAGGAACATTGGCAGGTACCGGTTGGCTGCGATGCGCAGTTGACGCCAATTGCATAGGCAGTACACGGCGAACAGCGCCGGACTGATTGGCGACCAGAACGGCGCGTACAGGCCGAGCGTGGTGCCGTCCACCGGAAGAAAAGCGATGGCCAGCAGCAGCCAGATGACGTTGCGTTCCTGCGTTGTCAGGAATCGCAGCATTGGGCGATAGGAAACGGCGTGCTCTGCCGATTGTCTGCCGCTCGCTTGCGCCTGTGCAGCGGCATCATCAATTGCGACGCCAGCTTTGGCCTTGGCAGCCACTTCGCATTCACTATTGTTCGGTCGAATCACACGTACCCCTTTCCGCAACCAACCCTACTCGGCATTGCACTATATGCACCCATTGATTTCACCGCGCAACGGATGATATTGCCACAACGATTCACGGCTTCAAATGTTCATTCGAACAATAACAGAACACAGAATATCATAAAAAGACAACACACTTGATGTTATCTTTTTTAAACCGCCTGACACTTGCCGTAAACCCAACTATAACAACGATTTGCAAAACCACAGTACACAAAAAGTTCATTTTTCAACCATTTCACCTTCTATATGCGTGGTAGCATCAATAGCGAACACAGCAAGCGTTCACCCCACACAATACAAACCAGTCATACATAATGTTCATTTGCGACTACAAACGAACATGCATAATGCACATTATGTGCGGCTCATAGAAAGGCATTATCCATGGCAAACGAGAAAACCGTCATCACCGTGAATCTCGACATGTTCGACAAGGACGCCGACGCCAAAACAGCCGAAGCCAACAAGGTGGCGAAAAACCTGGGCATCAGCGATGAAGCACTCGCCAAGGTAGAGGATTTCAAGCAGGAGCTCACCGATCATGACGCTTGGGATCTGCCGTTCATGGGCTATGTGAACGAGGACGGCTACGGATACGCCTACGTGCCGGACGCGGCCATCACCATGCATCCGTATTGGGACGCCCACAAGGAGTTCATGAATCTGCCGGATGACGTGCAGACCGCATTCGCCATCCGCATGCTGTTCACCCACCGTCCCGTCGACCGCTACGGCGCCGACATGTTCCTGCATTACCACCGCGGATTCACCGTCAACTTCATTGGCGAAGGCGCCAACAAATACTGATCGATTCAACTACTGATCATTTCAGCTCAAGTCGGCAGCGGCAAGGGCGCCGTCTGCCGGCTTTCCGAACTCCCTGAAATCCTAAGCAACCCCCGTAGCGCATTTGATTGGCGACACCTCGGATCCGCACCGTTTTGAATACTCAGCTGTGCCGACCACACGCGTCCCCTTGTTGCCGGAGAGACATGGTTATATGGCTCAATTCTCGTTTACGCCGGTCGCCGATTCTGGCGACGGTGCTGGGCTATCGGCAATGAGCACATGCAGATTCGATCCCCTGTGCAGGGAGGCAGTTCCACTGCCTATGCGTTGCCAAGTTTCCCTGTAGTCCCCGTCGATTGCCACGTTTGCGCTTGCAATGAATTCCTTGAATTCGTCGATGTGCGTCGCGTATCGGCGACGGAATTGTTGAGCCAGTCGCACCTTCTTATTATCCGAGAGTTCTTCAGATACGTTGTGTAGCGCATGTTCCATGTTTCGAGAGAAGAAATACATGGAGTACGGTATGCCGGTTCCTTGATATGTGATTGTGGAGATACCAGCGAGTTCCCTCATCGCACGTTTTTTTCGAGCGTTACGTTCACGCAGTACATCGACATTCCCAGCGCAGATCCCATCTTCGCCATAATGGATTTCACCGTCGTCTGATTCCCTCACGCATTCATCCGGGATGAAGGCACCGTCTGTGTCGCCGATCTGAACAATCCGAGCGATATCCTTCCAACGGTATCCGTTGAGTTTCAGGGATTGGAGTACGAGGCCGCGAACACGCTCTCTGGGGTTCGATCTGCGTTCGGTCGTGATATCGCCATGCACGATCTCGAATTTGATCTGGCTGGTTGAGAAGATACGGCTGAGAATCTGGGCGAGGGCTGTTTCCTCGGTGGGGCCTTCCACGATGAATATCATCACCTGTTTGGCAGTCGCCATAGCTCAGTCCTCCTCGGGGAACCCGGCATCGTAGAAGGCGCCGTCGATGTCGAAGGAATTCGTCGGCTCATATACGGTTTCCGGTTGCCCACCAAGATTGATTGCGCGTAGATACTGATTACGGAGATTATTTTTTTCTCTGCTTCCGCGGAATTTGATGTATCGATTATCTGGATTCGTCGTCGTGAAATAAAGCGAACCTTTGTCCAGAATCTCCAATGGACGAAGATTATGCGCGGTAAAAATCAGCTGACCGCGCCCATGCTCTTTCAGCACCTGCAGAAGTTCTCCTAGCAGGAACTCGAAAATGCCTGAATCAAGCTCATCCACGGCAACGCAAGCACTTGGCTTCGCATAGACGTCAATCAGCAACATCAAAATAGATACAAGTTTTTTGATTCCCTCGGATTCGCATCGCAGCGGCAATGCGATTCCGTCGTGCACGCATGTGATTTGCACACGTTCGACAGGCTTGCCGTCATCCCCCAGGCTCTGACCGAACCTATGCAGGCTTAAGGAGAGTCCCGGGACCAGCGCCGTCAGAACAGGGTTCATCTTCTTCAGCGTGCTGTTCAGTGCATCGAGTTGCTTTGGCTTCAGATCATTGGGCTCCAGCAGGTTCACATCGAACGAAGCATCGGCAAAAACCCCGTATTCGCCTTCATGAGTTGACATCTTCAGATGATTCATTATCGAAATCGCGTATCGGGTGGTATCAACGATTGCGAAGTCGCATATTGCAAATATCTTTATGGATGAAATCAATTCGTAAAGCTGACCGATGTTGCCCGTCTTTCCCCGTGTCGCATCGCCACCGGACGCATCGTCTTGTTGGCAAACTTTCGAAAGCAACGTAAAGAAATCATTGGAAAAGATCAGCGAACTATGGTTCTTAAGGGCGAGACGTTGCTCCACGACCAGTTCGGTTCGGATTTTCTCATTCGCTGCGAATATGTTTTTCCAAGCTGTTTTGGGCCTGATCTCGTAATCCCACGAATCATCTCCTCCGTTATATGCCATCAAGGTGCGCTTTGACTCCTTGCCACTGAATTTCTTGATGGCAATTTCCTCAGCTGTGATTACAGGCCCCTTATCGGTTTCCGCAATACGCGAACCTGCTTCAGCAATAGCAACGGTATAGGAGAATTCATACACTGCGGACTGAGAATCCTCATCGAATTTAACGCCCTTAACGCATATCCTTGCATCTTCGGCTTTCTCATCGCCGAACCTCTTGGAAACACAATCGGCGGCAGATCGCGAAATGTCGCCTCCATAGAAAATATTCTTCAGCACAGCGAGCGCCTGAATCACCGAGGTTTTGCCGGAACCGTTCTGTCCGTAGATTCCAATAATGTCCGAACCGGGAAGGGAACGCTTTGTGCTCCATGAGGAAAGGACGATATTGCCTTCCCCTATGTTCTTAAAGTTCCTAAGCTCAAGTGCCGTAAGGCGAATCATGGCTCTCCTTCCTTTCTTACATATTATTACACGCTAACAATGGAAATTATAAGATTATTCGTAAATTAGTTACGTTTTTAAGAAAAAATCAGATTGCTCTTTTCGTTTCAGAGGCCTGAACACACCTTCCGCCCTGTCTTCCGATCGGCAAGGATCTATGGTGGTCATAGGCTATCGCGCTATCAGAAAGCTAGGGCATGGCACAGTCCAAATACCTTGCGAAAAATGTTGGGCACGTTCCGTAAGTTGAGTAGCATTCATTCCACTCCCGGTTTTCTGCCGTGATGGTACGGTACACGAGAAACTCAGCAGATCTCAATCCTCGAGACTCTTTTTAGGCTTTATGGGCGAAATTCAGTCTGAAGCTATATAAATATGCCGTCCCATCGCCGTCGATGCCTCGTATGGTGAAAGGAGATTAGCAAGCAGCTGCCTTTGATAGACACTCACGCCAGTTGCACGAGTTAATATCCCCTGATCTGTAGGAACGATCCTCTACCCGGCCATTCCGGCTCCATATAATTTCATGCGAGAGAACAAAGCCGGAGGGGAGAACCATGAACGAGAGCATCCAGAGCACGAACGGCAGCAGCACACACGTCAGACACGCCGCGCCGGCGCACTCCAGAACGCCAAAAGGCAAAGGGCGGAACTCCAGCATCGAACTGCTGCGCATCATCGCGATGTTCATGATCCTCGCCCATCACTTCATCGTCCATAACGGCTATGACGTGCTGAAACTCCCCTTGGGACCGGAGCGGATCTTCTTCCAGCTCGTCATGGCCGGCGGCGGCAAGGTCGGCGTGGTCATCTTCTTCTCCATCTCCGCATGGTTCTTCCTCGACAGGGAACAGACCATCAAATCCAACCTCAAGCGCGTGTGGATCATGGAACGCGAGCTCCTGTTCTGGAGCCTTATCCTCGTAACGTTCTACCTCGCGTTCGACCGAGCCGACCTTGGCATGAAACTCATGGCGAAAAGCATCATGCCGTTGAGCATGGGCGTGTGGTGGTACGCCACCGCCTACGCCATCTTCCTGACGCTGCTTCCCTTCCTGGCCAAGGGATTGAAGGCGCTCGGCCGCGAATACCACCTCGCGCTGGCCGCGACCGTGCTGGTCATATGGGGATTGACCAGCTTCATCCCCGGAATGATAGGAATCAAGGACGGTTTCCTCGGGTTCATCTATCTGTTCATTCTGTTTTCTGCTTATAAGCGGTACATGGAACCGTTCACCACCAGACAGGTCTGGCTGATGATTGGCACAGGTCTCGGTTTTTTCCTGTTGTACACCTGCGCCTCCATAACATTGCCGCTGCTCGGGCATGACATGGGAATATACATCACCGGCGCTTGGAAGCTACCCGTCATCATGGTGGGCTTTGGCGTGTTCCTATTGTTCGACCGCGTCACCTTCCACAATCGAACCATCAACCGAATCGCGCAATCCGCGTTCGCCGTGTACCTAATCACCGAATACGCGGTCTCCGAGAAACTACTCTGGGTCAGGTTGTTCAACCTGCAGAACCTCTACCAGCAGCCACTCACGATCCTGCAAATTCTCGGCATACTGCTCGCGATCTATACCACATGCACCCTGATCGACTTCATCCGCCAAGCACTGTTCGCAGCCGCTATCGACCGGCACCGCGGGCGCTGGTTCGAGCTGCTATGGGACAAAGTCTCTGCATGAAGACGCAGTCAGCTGAATCCCCTGCTGGACGATTCAGCCAATACCCGATGAGTTCCCGGTCTTGTGGCATAAACAGAAAATAGGAACAAAGAATGCACTGCCCCTGCGACACCGGCATAGCCGCCGCAGTCATCAATCGCATCGTGTATCACGGACAAATTGTCAGGTTCCGTAATGAATTGTACCGCAACAGCCATTCCCTGATGAGATGGCCGAAGAAAAGAGCGATCATCCCGTCCGCCGGTGACGGCATCCATTTTGAACGCCGATGGTGTTCAGACTAACTGGTGACGACATGCAGATTTATTTGACAAAAGACGCTCCAACCGCAGCTGTTTGAACTCGCCCGTGTATCTTGTGCCTTTTCTCCTGGCTCGATTATCTCCCATCGAGTCAGGGAAATACGGAACAAAAACAAATCATATCATCACTTTGTCCTTGATCCCCACGTTCCCATAATCAAGCAGCGACCAGCATCATGATCTAATTTGCGCCCCATTCACAACATGCAAACCAAGATCATGCGCCCTTTGATTTGAATCCAGTAAACTAACTTTTTTTATACCAAATTGTGGCGAAGATTTAACAACGGGCAAGCAATTGAAAGTTAAAGATGCTATATCATTAGGCTCTTGACAGAGATCAGACAGAAGTTTTGATATCTCATGCCGTCTTATTAAATCACGCAATACTTGACTGCATATTTTAGATTTCTCATGATGCATACCGCTTCCTGGCTCGCCACTACGATATCCTTCTTTCGCAAGTCCCTTCATCACGGAATAACGAACCCAATCAGTTGACATATTTAGCTGAAATAGTCTCGTACATAATGCGGTAGCAGCAACGCCCCATCGTATCTTTAAATTTTTCACAGCACTAACAGATGCATTAAATGGACAAATAGCTTTAATATCAGCTGCGGGCATCAAGAAAGCTGACGCAAATAGATTAGCCTCAGATTCACGCACTTTAGTCTCTTTATGAATGGGAGAATTATGCATAACTAAATGGCCAAGCTCATGCGCGGCATCAAAGCGATCATGCTCAGGAGTTTTCGATGTACTAAGAAAAACATATGGTTGCCCGTCAGAAAAAAAAGAAAATGCATCAAAACGCAAATCAGTGTCCTCTTCTTGAGCAGAAAAAACAGCGATGCCATGCAATTCAAGCAATTGAATCATATTACCGATTGGCTGATTCCCGAGATTCCAACGCGCACGAAGAAACTCAGCAGCAGCCTCTGGCCCTTCTCCGCCATTGACACAAAATGAATAATCAGGAAGATCTTCTTTCGGAAAAGAATAATGCTCTTTAATCCAGGAACGAAGTTCAATCCCTTGAACAGCAATTGCGATTGCAGCATTCTTATTCCGCACAGTTGTCTTAGTCGGCGCACGGAACGATAAATCCTCTTGAGTAAGGTTGCTTTGCCACTCTAAATAAAAATAGGATTCTCTTGCGTGCAATGCCCTAGCAAGTCGAGACACTTGTCCTTGACTAGGTACTTTTCCTCCTGACTCGAAGGCAGAAATTGAATGCTGATCAATATCAGCAATCTCAGCAAGACCTTTTTTAGTCAATCCCCTCTTCCAACGCATATTTTCAAGTCTTTTCCCGACGAACTCACCATCTGAGCTTTTCACACTGTTCATTTTTCTATTTTCCAATATAGAAGTCAGGCTTTCCTCTGAACGCTAAAATCGAATTGATCCGGATCCGGCGGATTTTGCTGAGAAACTTCACCTTCGGGCCCGATCTCAGGAATAATGATTCGATCCCGCCAGCCCGTGATTAGGATTTTATTACCCTGGTACTCATAATCTACCGGAATACTCAATTCTGCTCGTATAGATTTGTCCCGACGAATATTATAAAGAAGCACCCGCGTAACCGGCCCACATGGAAAAATCTCATCATCAAGAGTCTCTGGCAACAATGAGTAAGTACTAGCACCTAGCATTTTTCTGTTCGTATCAACCAATCGGCGAGTCATAGAACCTTTAAAGCATGCCGAAGATGGCATCGAACTCCTATCGCCAGTCGAAGAGTTCCCCCTAAAGAAAATAAACTGCTCATTATCAGAACGATTCGGAACGAATACAATCTGATTATGATTAACTACACGATTATAGGCCGGATGTTTTTGACTACAGAAAAACTCGCCAAAACATCGACTGACTCGAGAATATGCTGCTGTTCCCGGAGCGCTCGGCGCATCCAAAGAAGTGTGTTCCAGAACAGCGCCTCTCGCTTCTATCAATGCATCATTGATCAATGGCAAAGGAAGCCCCATCCGTTCAAGACGGTAGGCAGGGTCCTCATCACCATAACCAGACATATTCAGTTCTGGCGAAATCATCACTGACTCCTTTCATTTTTCCAACCAAAATCTTGGTAAGCAAAATGATATCACAAGCGGTGAGCAAGGCTCACATTCCCGTGGGGCTGCGGACGTTTTCTTGGAGACCGAACGAAAGGATTTGGTCGTGTTCAGCCCCGAGGAACGCAAGCGGGCGGTGGAACCCTATCCCACGACATCAACGACGACCGCCGAAGTGGTCGAACATCTCGGTTATCCGACCAGGCAGCGCCTGGAACGCCGGCTGGCGAGGGATCCCCGTCATGCCGGGCGTATGAGGAGTCCCATCATCCCCCTGGAAACCAGGTAGAAGGCGATCGAACTGGTATTGGGCGGCATGCGGCAGAAGCAAGCCGCCCGGCAACCCGGCGTGAGCGTGGGCGTCGTGGCCCATTTTGGGTCAAGACGTATCGCGAGGGCGGCATGGCCGCGTTGCCGCCCAGGAACAGGAACACCGCGCAGGACGGCGGGGCGCCGTCGGGGCCACGGCGTGAGACTCCCCCGGCGATGACGGTGACGTGGAGGCGTGTTTGTGTTCAATAAGGAATTAATGATTTAGTCACGAAAATTTTTCGGGTTTAGGCAAAGAGCATGCCGACCACCCGCAGGTCTTGACTGGATGGTGCTTCATATCTCCACCAGAAGGGACCGGAAAGGCAAATGACCGGCATGCCCCCAGATACAGTCTATCCGCCGCATGAGAAGGAACGGCGAATCCATAGCGTCGATAGCGCGCAGGCAGCACGTGAGCGAACCCACTGTGCGAAAGTATCTCCGGATGGACGACCTGTCCGAGAAACCGCCCGTAAGGAAACGACGCGGGTCGATGATCGACCCGTACCTGCCGCTGATCGGACAGTGGCTCGCGGAGGACCGCGACAACTGGCGCAAGCAGCGGCACACCGCCACCAGGATATGGGAGCGTCTGCGCGACGAGCACGGCGCCGAGGTGTCGCTGTCGACCGTGACCAGAACCGTGGCCAGGCCCGGACGCGAATCCGCCGTGGAGCCCGGCGACACGTTCATGGTGTGTTTCTGCAAGTTGGCGTCCACAGTATGGGCACTATTTTTCAGCAGCACAGGCGGCTGGATTCCAGCAGGAACCGCACCGTCGGAACCCGCCGCCCCTTTTTCCTTGGTTATCTGGTCATGAGGGCGTGCTCGCTGCGGTAGGAGCCTCCCTCGAATCTGACGAGCCTGCCGTGGTGCACGGTGCGGTCGATCAACGCAGCGGCCATGTTCTTGTCGCCGAGCACGCGTCCCCAGCCGGAGAACTCGATGTTCGTGGTGTAGATGACGCTCCGGGTCTCGTAGGAATCCGATATGACCTGGAACAGGAGTCTGGAACCCTCCTCGTCGATCGGCATGTAGCCGAGCTCGTCGATGATCAGGAGTCTCGCCTTGGCGATCTGCCGGAGCTCCGTGTCGAGCCGGTCCTCCCGTTTCGCGCGGCGCAGCCGCATGAGCAGTCCGGTCGCGGTGAAGAACCTGACCGGTATCGCGCGCATGCACGCGAGCCTGCCCAACGCGACCGCGAGATGGGTCTTGCCGGTGCCGACGGGCCCGTAGAGCACGAGATTGGATTGACACGCCATTCTGGACTACTTCAATTTGACAAAGCACACATCAGCACGGTGTACACCACCCGGGTCAGGGAACACGGCATGCTTCCCTCGACCGGCACGGTCGGCGACTCGTACGACAACGCCATGGCCGAATACGCCGACGACACATACAAGACCGAGCTGGTGTGGCGGCGCAAGCCATTCGCCGACCTGGCCGATCCAGAATTGGCGACGTTCCGGTGGGGCTCGTGGTGGAACTCGAAGCGTCTCCACCAGTCGCTGGGCTACAGGATACCGGAACAGATCGAAACCGAATATCATGCAAACCAAGCGGCACAAGCCGTCTCACAATAAAAGGGGAACAGAAATCAGGCCACTTCACTATGGTGGGCTGTTTCCGATTGGTGTAGTCATTGAGCTCTATCTATTGTCATAAACAAAGAGAGGGGCGATTGATCGAACGTTTGAGCAACGAAGATCCGTGCCATCTGTTCGAGGGTAATAGACGAATCCAACTGAGTGCCAAAACGAATCCGCGGCATCATTGATGGGGAACGCAGCTATTAGCTGATTGTTGTAATGAGGCATGAGCATTTTGACGGCTTCCGTTCCATAACCTTGCCGCCTGTACGGTTCTCTTACTTCGAAGAAGATGACTTTCGTGATTGTTTCTGGAGGGGTGAGATGCTCGTAGTGGTCATTGAGGTGGCTTTTTTCGAGCCATACGCGGACGATTTCGGTGTCATTTTCCCGGAAGGACCAGTAATCATTCTCTTGTTGGTCCGCTATGGTTTCAGTGATGTTTATGTTGTGCCACCATTCCTCTGTGAAACCGTTGGTGTCGAACTCGTAAGGGGTTTCCCAATTCTGTGTTGGATGGAGACGAAGCATTTCAAGGCTCATGTATTTTATGATAACACAAGTTCGAACATGTGTTCCAATGTTGTATTTTTGGCAGTCGGGTTTGGCCTGCATGGTCTGCTGATTGCAATCTTTGATGAGACCACCCATGAGAACGGTTGGAATGCGCGCCGGGTTGCTGGAATCCGCGGAACGCTATGACAAGAGCCCGTATGCCCAGCGCCTCAGGGGCGTTATCGATGGCGAGATCATGTTTGACCTCAACATATCAAAATCGCAATTTCAATGTCGTTATGTCCATGCCCGAGAGATAAGGGGCTACGGACGTTTTCTTGGAGACTGAACGAAAGGATTATGGTATGTTCGGTCCCGAGGAACGGCGGCGTGCGGTGGAGCTGTATTTCACCACGCCGATGACCACGGCCCAGGTGGTGAGGCATCTGGGCCATCCGACCAGGCAGTGCCTGGAACGCTGGCTGGTGGCGGACCCCGGTATGCTGGCCATATGGTGAAACCAATCATCCCGCTGGAAACGAGGTGATATGACCTGATTTTTGTTCCGCATTTCCTCTAACTTGATGGGAGATGATGGAACCATGGCAAAAGGCACGAGATACACGCCGGAGTTCAAGGCGAAGGCCGTCAGGCTGTTGTCGGAATCCGGATTGTCGTATTTCGTCGGAGACGAACGCGATCGCCGCGGTGGAGTCGAAACGGTCGGCCGAGGACGCGATGGCCGAGTTCATCGGCATGCTCGGCGACTACATGGTCTGGTACCGGGACAAACACATCAAGACGGAGTTCGGCATGAGCATCATGGACCGACGCCGCAGGCTCGGTCTTACGGCATGATTGGTGGTGATGGAATCAACGACAAGTCCAACAAAACAGCACCGCCCCAAGTGCTTAAGAATAATTGAAGCAAAACATCCGCTCCCCAGTGCGATCGTATCTGGCGGCCCCGGTGATCTCGTCGGCCTGAAGCGTCGGGCATCGCGTTGAGAATCTGCGCCATCTTTTCGGTGATCAGCCGGTCGAGCCTGGTCCCGGGCAGGTTCTGGTCGATCCGTATAATGTTCGAGGGTCTTGGTTCCGTCTCCTGGCTTCCAATCGCGGTTTTTGGCGAATGAAAATCGCACACAGGACGCGGGCCATGCCCTCTTACGTCAGGGCCGGAATCCGAAAGTACGCAAGAATTCGGACGTTATCCGTCAGGGAGTGTCCAGATCGGAGATTGCGAGGAGGCTAAACGTGGATCGCGCCACGGTCGCGAAATACGCCGATACAGACGACATGGCTCCAAAACCGCACCAGTCACTGACTACAGGGCACCGGAAGCGGTGGAAACCGTATTATACAAGCCAAGCGGCGCAAGCCGCCTCACTATGAGTGACGGAACAAAAATCAGGCCACTTCAACAGCCAGCTCATGACAGGATAAGATTCAACTTATTCTTAAATTTGGAAAACCACCATTGCAGACCGGCAGCGACTGTAGAAAGATAGGTAGACTTAATTTTTTTCATCACGTACATAGGCCAATACCAATTGTTATATGCAAGCTGTGGAAGCATTTGCCCCAATACCAATCCCCAAGCTCCCAATTTAAAGTAGGCGCAAAGAATACAGCTCAAAACCAATCCCGCCAACGTTGAGATAAGATATGCCTTAAAGTAGGGGATTTCGTTCATATTAACAATGACATTGCAGAAAAGTGAATGCTGATTCAGCAAGAACATATATATAGACAAACCTAAATAGAGAACTGGATCACAGATAAAATCGGATTTAAAAAGGGCCAGAACTGGAAGAAGTACCGTAACGCATGCAGTACCCAATGCAAACATCGCTATATAGCAAGACAACCCCCGAGCAATAATCGAACGTTGCACAGTAAGATCCCCCTTGACATAAGCAGACTGGAATGAGGGAAAAAACGAACGCATGTAGGCACTGGAAACATTATATATACCGCTAGTAAGCTGAATCATAACTGAGTATGTCCCAGCTTCTGAAAGTCCGAGAAAAGCGGAACACAATAGAGTCATTGCCTGCGTAGCACCGTACCATGCAACAGACACAAGACCATCACGAGACGCAACAAAGGAAACCGTCCTCAAGGTTTCTTTCACTTCAACTTTTGATATTTTTTTGATGTCTGACGAAATGCCATGTTTAATATCAATATGTTTATTGAAGGCCCTTGAGGCAAACAAACGCAACAATAGGCCATACATAAAATATCCAATAGCCGCAGCAAGAATTTGTAGACCTGCAATAAGAAGAATAGCAGTAATTAAGAGCTGACCCAACCGAGCAATTGTCTTCGATCTATTCTCTCCTGCAACATCACCAATGCCACGCAAAAAAGTCAAGCAATAAAGAAAATAGAGATTAGTGAAAATTGAAGCTACAAAGATAATCCAAGAAAAAAAAGAGTGTTCGATCGAGAAATCATTTGTGACAGATGCTATATAACCAGTTCCAAATATAGCTGATAGGAAAAGTCCCAGAACACCAATTACTGAATAAATAATCTTTGATGTCTTAAGTACTACATTAAACAAATGCCAGTCGGTTTCTCTTGAACCTCCATCAGAAGCAAGGCCAGTTTTAGCCAACGCATGCTTTCCACTTAATGAATATAAAATATTACGAGAAAGTGTTGAAGTAAAACCAAACTCAAGAAGTTGAGCAAAGCCAGCTATGGCCACAAAAACGTACCACAAACCAATCTGTTCACTTGACAAGAAAATAAGCAATAACGGAATTAAGATAAAATTACTTGAAATAGAAACAATAGTTCCTATATAG
>SKEJ01001077.1_pt1 | contig 15646 bp, 13 predicted proteins | sample 4826721 | NCBI WGS metagenome assembly SKEJ01 (sample SAMN11008812, study PRJNA524170) | human gut metagenome | biome: Human fecal sample; material: Feces; isolation source: fecal sample from pouch patient p31 | host: Homo sapiens | place: Israel: Tel-Aviv | collected 2015-06-02 | reverse complement strand
CCGGAGAATACGACCCATTCGGCGGGCAGGCCGACGGAAGTCAGGTTGCGTGGAGCCAGTGGAAAGGCAAGGGTATGGGAGCCTATCTGGTCGAGTATGCTGCTGATGAATTGGTCGTCCGGCACGATGTTGTGCACAAAGTCCTTTGCCGGGTCGGTGAACTGGGAAAGGGGCTGTTTTACCTCTATCTTTTCGGAAAGATGCACGAACGTACCGGCACCTTGCAGGGAGGGGGACCAGAGGGCATTCAGTTTGTCACGTTCCGCACGGGCGGCTTCAATTCCCTTGTCGGCTATTTTCAGGCTGCGGTTGCCGTTTTGCATCTGCCTTAGGGCATCACCGAAGCTAAGGGGAAGGGAGGTTTGTGCGGCCACTCCACCGATGGCAAGCAGTACGCAGGCAGCAGCCGGAAAGAATCTCCGGCATAATAGATTATTCATAAGTTCGTTCGGTTTAGGGGTTCTTGTTTCTCTAAACAAGAGGAGGTGGGAATTGTTCAGTAGTCATCTTTTTGAATAGAACGTTACAAATATAACGAATAGTTTCCGAAGATATGGCTTATGAATGGGAGAGATATTCGGATTTGCACTATCTTTGCATTCGCTAAAATGGAATTTATGGAGAAACTTCATCCGATTATGTTTGCCGGGACGGGTAGTGATGTGGGAAAGAGCATCATTGCTGCCGCCTTCTGCCGTATCTTCAAGCAGGACGGCTATCAGCCCGCACCGTTCAAGGCACAGAATATGGCGCTCAATTCATTTGCCACTCCCGAAGGGCTGGAGAGAGGCCGTGCCCAGGCTGTGCAAGCAGAAGCCGCCGGAGTGCCTTGCCACACGGACATGAATCCGCTGCTGCTGAAACCACAGTCGGACCATACCTCGCAGGTTGTTCTTAACGGGCGTCCTATCGGCAACCGCAATGCTTATGATTATTTCCGCAAGGAAGGACGCGACGAACTGCGCTGGGAGGTTTGTGCTGCCTACGACCGCCTTGCCGCCCGCTATAATCCCGTTGTGCTGGAAGGCGCGGGAAGCATCTCCGAAATCAATCTGCGGGATACCGACCTTGTCAATCTGCCGATGGCCCTGCATGCCGGAGCCGATGTAATTCTTGTGGGCGACATTGACCGTGGCGGTGTGTTTGCCAGCGTCTACGGTTCGCTGATGTTGCTTCGTCCCCATGAGCGGGAGCGAATTAAAGGAATTCTTATCAACAAGTTCCGGGGGGATATACGTCTCTTCGAGTCGGGCATTACGATGCTGGAGGAGCTTTGCGGCATTCCCGTTGTCGGGGTGGTGCCTTACTACCGTGATATCTACATTGAAGAAGAAGACTCCGTGGCGCTTGCCGCAAAGTCTGTCCGTGCCGAGAAGGGAAAGGTGAACATCGCCGTCATTCTGCTGCGCCACCTCAGTAACTTCACCGATTTTAATGTCCTGGAACGTGACCCGCGCGTACATCTCTTCTATACCAACAATGTGGATGAGCTGGCAAAGGCCGACGTCATCCTGCTGCCCGGCTCCAAGAGCACGCTTGATGACCTTTACGAATTGCGCCGTAACGGTGTGGCGGCTGCCATCATCCGTGCCCACCGTGAAGGTGCCACCGTGATGGGTATCTGCGGCGGCTATCAGATGATGGGGCAGGAGGTGCTCGACCCTGAGCATGTGGAGGGGGACATTGAACGCCTGCCCGGACTGGGGCTGTTGCCCATCAGTACCCGCATGTCGGGAGAGAAGGTGACCCGCCAGGTGAAGTTCGGTCTGTGCAATCCCCATTCTCCATCTTCCACTCTCCATTCTCCATTAATGCAGGGCTATGAAATCCATATGGGAGTGACCACCCCTGTGGAAGGTACTCCCGATTCTCCTTTGAATCTTCTGGAGAACGGCTCTACCGACGGTTACTACGTGGACTCCACCTGCATGGGGACCTATATTCATGGCATTCTCGACAATCCGGAATTCATAGATTTCCTGCTTGTGCCTTTTGCAGACAAACTGTCCGGGAATGCCGGCGCTTTCGATTACCATACATTCAAAGAAGAACAATACGATAGGCTTGCCGAGCACGTGCGCCGCCACGTCAACCTGCCGCTTATCTACCAAATATTGACAAAGAACCATGATTGAAGGACACGGAGACGATTCCTATAAATACAGCCGTCCCATTACGGCAAACTTCAGCTCGAACGTTTACAGCAGGGTAGACCTCTCTGCCTTGAAGGCGCATCTGTGTACCCGGATTGACGGCATCGGCAACTATCCCGAACCGGAGCCTTACACGCTTGAGGCCTGTCTTGCCCGCCACCACCGTCTTCCTGCCGAGGCAGTGTGCGTGACGAACGGAGCTACCGAAGCCATCTATCTTACCGCACAGACTTTCCGCGGGACAAACACCGCCATTGTGCAGCCCACTTTCAGTGAATATGCCGATGCCTGCCGCATGCACGGCCATCGGGTCACTTCCCTCTACCGGCTTCCTGCGGAGAGCGAGGGGTATCGCTTGCCGGAAGAGGTGCGCATGCTGTGGCTGTGCAATCCCAACAACCCTACCGGAACGGTCGTGGAGAAGGAATATCTGGCAACACTTATCAGTCATAATCCGCAGGTATGTTTCGTCATCGACCAGTCTTACGAGTTTTTCACCTTGCGTCCGCTTTTCTCTGCTGCCGAGGCTGCGGAGTTTCCCAACGTCTTGCTGCTGCACTCCATGACCAAGCGTTATGCCGTTCCCGGTCTGCGACTGGGATATGTCACCGGCGCCCCCCACCTGCTGCACCGCTTGCGTACCAACCGTATGCCCTGGTCGGTCAATCAGCTTGCCATTGAGGCGGGACTCCATCTGTTGGAACATGATGTTCCCAATCCGCTGGATGTGGCGTCTTACTTGCAAGAGGCTGCCCGCCTGCGCAGTGCGCTCGAGGCATTGGGAGGACTGGAGGTATGGGCCACCGAAACCCATTTCATGCTGGTGTGCCTCCGTATGGGCAAGGCTTCCGCCTTGAAAGACTATCTGGCAGGGGAGCATGGTATCTTGATTCGGGACGCCTCCAACTTCGACGGACTGAATGAACACTTCTTCCGTATAGCCGCCCAGAGCCGGGAGGAGAATGACAGGCTTGTAAAAGCAATAGGACAATGGCTTGAGGAGGAATAACCGATGGAAGAAGATGTGCTTATACTTTTGGGTGTCGCCTTCAACTTGAACCTGCCGCTTCTCACTGCCTGGCTGCTCGACCATTGGCTGGGCGACCCGGCGTGGCTGCCCCATCCGGTTGTGGCTTTCGGCAAAGCCATTTCTTTCTGTGAGCACCGGTTGAACCGGGGCGATTCGTGTTTCCTGAAAGGTGCGTTTGTGGCGGTGTCTCTTGTCTTGGGGGTATATGTCATTACGCTTTTGTTGCTCCGCTTGGCGGCACTCTTTTCTCCGGGCATGCTTCTGACGGTGCAAATATTGCTGATATTCTATTGCTTGGCGGGCACTACGCTGGTTCGCGAGGTGCGTATGGTGTTCAAGGCGGTGGACCGTTCCTTGGAGGAAGGGAGGATGCAAGTGGCACGTATCGTAGGGCGTGATACGTCTGCACTCTCGGCGCAGGAGGTACGAACCGCGGCATTGGAGACTTTGGCAGAGAATTTGAGTGACGGGGTAGTTGCCCCCTTGTTCTGGTATCTGCTGTTGGGAGTTCCGGGCATGCTTGCCTATAAGATGGTGAACACGCTGGATTCCATGGTCGGCTATCATAACGATAAATACGAGTATTTCGGCAAGTTTTCGGCAAAAATGGACGAATTATTCAACTTTATCCCTGCTAGACTGTCCGCACTGTGTATGATCGCCGGTGCCGGCATGCTGCACCTCGATAACCGAAACGCGCTGCGGATTTACCGTCGTGACCGCGGCAAACACAAGAGTCCGAACGCCGGTCAGACCGAGTCTGTGTGCGCGGGCGCGCTGCACATCCAGCTCGGCGGCGATGCCAGCTACTTCGGCAAAATCGTCAAAAAAGCCGCCTTCGGTGATCCGATGCGCCGTGTAGACCGCACGGATATTCTCGCAGCGGTCGATCTGATGACGGCGGCAAGCGTGTTTGCGCTGGTGCTGTGCTGTGTAATCCGCCTGATCGTAAAAAGTTAGGATGCTATGCGGGAGAGAAAACTCGCATTTGAAAGGATGAAAAAATGCTTAATTATGTCCACGGCGGCGACATCCAAACCTACATCGACCGCCACGGCTTCGCGCCGCTCGACCTGTCCGCGAACATCAATCCGTTCGGCATACCGGACGCGGTACGCGCGGCCATGCACAGGGCTGTGGATAACTGCACGCAGTATCCCGACCCGTTTTGCCGCGCCGCGCGGCAGGCGATTGGTGCGAGAGAAGGCGTCAATTCGGATTTTCTGTACTGCGGCAACGGTGCGGCGGATGTGCTCGACCGATTGGCGGCGGTGCTGAAACCGCGCAAGGTACTTCTCACCGCACCGACCTTTGCGGAGTACGAGCGCACGCTCTCAGGTGCGGAGATTCGGGTGCATAATCTGCGGGAAACGGACGGTTTTGCGCTCACAGAGCGCATTTTAGACGAGATTTCACCGGATTTGGATGCGGTTTATCTCTGTAATCCGAACAATCCGACCGGGCGAACCGCCCAACCGGAACTTCTGCGGGAAATCGTCCGAAAATGCACAGAAAACGGCGTAAAACTGGTCGTGGATGAGTGTTTTAACGACTTCCTGACAGACGCAGAGCGGCACACACGGAAAGACTTGCTGGAATCCAATCCCGGTCTGATTATCCTGCGCGCGTACACGAAAATGTACGCCGTACCCGGTGTGCGTTTCGGCTGGTGCATGACGGCGGACGCGGCGCTGATTGAGAAATTATACCATGCCGGACAGCCGTGGAACGTGTCGGTCATCGCACAGGCGTGCGCCGTCGCGGCGGCAAACGAGCCGGACTGGGCCGCCGAGACTGCCAAACGCATTGCAGAGGAACGCAGGTTCTTATCCGACGGACTTACAGCCTGCGGACTGACCGTCTTTCCGGGCGAGGCCAACTTCCTGCTGTTCCGTTCAAACGATACCGGACTGCACGAGAAACTCGCCGAATACGGCATAATGATACGAAACTGCGATAATTATCGCGGACTTTCGGCGGGATACTATCGCGTTGCCGTAAAAACGAGAGAAGCAAGCAAGTGCTTGCTAAACGCAATCAAATTGATAATGGAAAATGGATAATGGAGAACGAAGGTACGCGCTTTGCGCGGATTTGACAGCGCCGCGGGCGCAAGGGCAGTGACATTCTCGATTTTCGATTTTCCATTATGCGGGAGGTTTGCAAATGGCAAAAATTATTATGATACAGGGCACCTGCTCAAACGCTGGCAAAAGCCTGCTTTGCGCGGCCCTGTGCCGGATTTTCCGGCAGGACGGCTACCGCGTTGCGCCGTTCAAGTCACAGAACATGGCGCTCAACTCGTTCATCACGGCGGACGGCAGGGAGATGGGCCGCGCACAGGTCGTGCAGGCCGAGGCGGCGGGCATCGCGCCCGATGTGCGCATGAACCCGATCTTGCTCAAGCCGACAAGCGACGTTGGCTCGCAGGTCATCATCATGGGCGAGGCGCAGGGAAACCGCACCGCGCGGGAGTATTGGGGCCGCAAAAAGGCGCTTTTGCCCATTATCAAGGACGCATTTGACAGCCTTGCCGCCGAGAACGACATTATCGTGATCGAGGGTGCAGGCAGTCCGGCGGAGATCAATCTCAAGCAGGATGATATTGTAAATATGGGTCTGGCGAAGCTGGTGGATGCACCCGTTCTGCTGGTCGGCGACATCGACCGCGGCGGCGTGTTCGCGTCGCTGTACGGCACGGTCAAGCTGCTCGAGGAGGACGAGCAGGCGCGGATTCGCGGTCTCATCATCAACAAATTCCGCGGTGACGTGGAGATTCTGCGGCCGGGTCTGACGCAGCTTGAGGATTTGACCGGCAAGCCGGTCATCGGCGTGGTGCCGTACGGCCATTTTGACATCGACGATGAGGACAGCCTGTCCGAGCGTCTGGACACAAAGGCTGCTCCCGCACTGGTAAACATTGCGGTTGTAAAGCTGCCGCGACTGTCCAATTTCACCGATTTTTCCGCACTTTCGCGTGTATCCGGCGTGAGCGTCGCGTACGCGAACAAACCGGCGCAGCTTGCCGGTGCCGACCTGATTATACTGCCGGGCACCAAGTCCACGCTGGCAGACCTGCGGTGGCTGCGCGAGAGCGGCATGGAGGCGCAGATTCTCAAGGCGCACGCGGCAGGCACGCCGGTTTTCGGCATCTGCGGCGGCTACCAGATGATGGGACGCACGGTCTCCGACCCGGACAATACCGAGGGCGGCGGCAGTCTGCGCGGCATGAACCTGCTGCCGATCGACACGGTGTTCCGCCCGAGCAAGATCACGACGCAGACGCGCGGCACGCTGCTGGAGATTGACGGCGTGCTGTCCGATTTGAGCGGTCTGGCGGTCGAGGGCTACGAGATTCACATGGGCGAAACCGTGCGCGATGCGAGTGCAAAGCCGCTCGTTCGATTGCTTCGCAGGGAAGGCGAAATCGAGGACGGCTGTCAGACGGAAAACGCCTTCGGCACTTATCTGCACGGCGTGTTCGATGCGCCGGAGGCGGCGCTGCGGACGGCGCAGGCACTGGCGAAAAAGAAGGGCGTGACGCTGACCGGCAAAGCACTCGATACGCACGCCTACAAGGAACAGCAGTACGACAAACTGGCGGATTCGGTGCGAAAATCGCTCAATATGGAGTGGATTTACCGTATAATGGAGGGAAAAGCATGACAGGACTCATTCACCTGTACTGCGGCGGCGGCAAGGGCAAAACCACGGCGGCGGTCGGACTGACCGTGCGCTGCGCGGGCCGCGGAAACAAGGTCGTGTTCGCGCAGTTTCTCAAGGATGGGACTTCGGGCGAGTGCCGCGTGCTGGCGAAATTGCCCGAAGTGACCGTTATGGCAGCCAATCCGGTCGGCAAGTTCTCGTTCCGCATGACGGATGCGGAGAAGCGGGAGACAGCGGACGCGCTCACCCGCACCTTCGATGCGGCAACCGGCTTTGCCGTGCGGGAGCACGCGCGGCTGCTCGTGCTGGATGAGGTCTGCGCGGCAATCTCGTGCGGCTTTCTGGATGAGAAAACGGTCGTAAAATTCCTTGAGACCAAGCCGGAAACGCTCGAGGTCGTACTGACCGGACGGGGTCCGTCCGAAGCGCTGCAGGCACACGCGGACTACATTACAGAAATGAAAATGCAGCGGCACCCGTTTGAGAAGGGCATCGCTGCGCGGGAGGGAATCGAATTTTGAACGGATACATGAAGCCGCAGGACATCGAAAAGCGGTCGTTTGAAATCATCACCGCCGAGCTGGGCGAGCGCACGTTTCCGGCGGGCATCGCCGAGGTGGTCAAGCGCGTCATTCACACCACGGCGGATTTTGACTACGCGGACAGCCTCGCGTTTTCGCCGGATGTGATCGAAAAGGCAAAGGCCGCGCTTGCGGCAGAGGCGACGGTGGTTACCGATACCAATATGGCGCTCTCCGGGGTGAGCAAGGCGACGCTGGCAAAGCTCGGCGGAAAGGCGGTCTGCCTGATGGCGGATGAGCAGGTGGCAAGCGAGGCCAAGGCGCGTGGTGTCACACGGGCAGTCGTTTCGATGGAGCACGCCGCCAAATTTGAAGGCCCGCTCATCTTTGCCATCGGCAATGCGCCGACCGCGCTCATCCGTCTGCATGAGTTGATTGAGGAAGGCATTGTCGCGCCTGCGCTCGTCATCGGTGTGCCGGTCGGGTTTGTCAATGTGGTCGAGGCGAAGGAGCTGTTCATCGGCGGGGACACGCCGTATATCATCGCGCGAGGCCGCAAGGGCGGCTCGAATGTAGCCGCGTCCATTGTCAATGCGCTGCTCTATCAGATGGTACATCGAGAAGGCTTTTAATTGCTGTCGCCAAACCACGGTTTGGCCGACAAGAGGAACGGACCGTAGGCCGTTCCAAAGTCGTCCGAAAGTTCCCATACGGAAACTTTCTCCCTCTTAGGGTATAAAAACCGGCGCTATCCTTGCGCGGCTTCTCGGCCGCGCTGCGCAGATACATGCTCCCGGTTTTTATGAATCGCGTTGCGATTCTATTAAATGCGCGCTATCGCGCGATATGCTGAAAATTTTAGCAGATATACTGTTCGGAAGAATAAAAAAGAGAGAGTTTCAAACGAAACTCTCTCTTTTTGCTACGACCAAAGACCTTTTTCCCTGCAGTCGGCAATGTATGCGTCGATATTGTCCGCTGTGATGACCTCGGAACCCGAGTCGATCACCGATTCGACGGATTTGCCCTCGAGTGCGTCCAAAGCGGCCTCGACGGCCTTGTAGCCCATTTCATAGCCCTGCTGGGCAATATCGACAGTCAGCTCGCCGCGGTCAAGCGCTTCCACCGCAGCCTGATTGCCGTCAAAGCCGCAGATAACGGTTTTTTGATAGGCGGTGCTGTTGTTATCCCAGATGCACTTGATGGCTGCAAGCGCCATATCATCGCTGGTAACGAGCAGCGCGTCCACACCCTGCGGATACTTCTGCATGACAGCCTCCATCGCGGCTGCCGCACGGTCGGGCTGCGCGTCGCAGTACTGCACCTCGAGCACAGTGCCGCCCGCCTGCTCCACGGCGCTGCGGTAGCCGCGCAGACGTGCTTCGTGCGTCTCGTCGCCTTGTGCGCCGGTCAGGATAACAGCCTGCGGCTTGTCCGCGCCGTTCGACTTTGCCTTCTTCATAGCAGCTAAGCCGCCGGATTTGGCTGCCGCCTCGTTGCCGGTGCCGACAAAGGACAGTTTTTTGTCCGAGGTGAAATCCGTATCCAGTGCGATGATCGGCTTGTCTGTACTTTCGGCGGCCGCCGACAACTGCCCGGACTGCATGGGCGAAATGACAACCGCGTCTACGCTGTCATCGTCAAGCGCGGACCGGAACAGATCCAGCTGTTCCGCGCTGCCGCCCGCCGAGGACGGAAACTGAATGTCAATCGTTACATTCGGGTGCTCGCTGGCGCAGGCTTCCGCGCCAGCCATGACGTTCTGAAAATGCTCGCCCGCGTGCTTGATGATCACCGCTATATGATGGGTATCGCCGGTGCCGGTCAGGCTGCAGGCGCTCAGTCCTGTCGTGCAGGCAAGGCATGCCAGTGCTGCCGCAATCATTCTCCTGTTCATGGTGTGTCTCCTCGTTCTCTTTTCTGTCGGGAGCTGCTCCTGCTCTTCTCTTGATAATATTTTAACATATTTTCCACAGAGAGACAAATAGAAAAGGCATGACTTCAAATCATGCCTTTTTCTGTAACTTTTATCAGGTTATTTGCTCAGACGCTGCTCCATATAATTGTGCGCGTTCAGCTCAAGCGTATCGTTGAGCGGTACGAGCGGCTCGGTCTTGCCGTAGCGGCGGTCGAGCGCAGTCTGCAGGATGAAGTCACACAGCACGGGATTCTTCGGCAGCAGCGAGCCGTGCGAGTAGGTGGCGAACACGTTGTTGTAGCGTGCGCCCTCGGTCTGGTCCTCGCCGTTGTTGCCGTAGCCCTTTATCATCATGCCGAGCGGCGCGACATCCTCACCGAGATAGGTTTTGCCCGAGTGATTCTCAAAGCCGACCACGATGGAGCCGCTGCTCTCGGGCGTTGTGCGGTACATGTAGTTGCCGATCATGCGCTCTTTCGCGCCGATGGTGTGCACGTTGATCGCGCCGATGAAGTCGAGCTGCACGCCGTCCCACGTTTTGTAATACTGGCCGAGCATCTGGTAGCCGCCGCAGATGGCGAGAAACACCTTCTCCTCCTCAACAGCGGTGCAGATGTCCTTGCCCTTGCCGGAGGCGAGGTCGCGCAGCAGCACCTCCTGCTCGAAGTCCTGTCCACCGCCGATGAAGAAAATGTCGTACTTGTCCACATCGAGCGGCTGACCGATCGAGCACTCGTCCACATTGACGCTGATGCCGCGGCTCTCCAGACGGCGCTTCATCGTGATAATGTTGCCCCGGTCACCGTACAGATTGAGAATGTCGGGGTAAAGATGGCAGATATTCAGTTCCATTGCAGTTTCCCCCTTATTCGTAGAACGCCTTAACGTCGGTGTGCTTGCTGATCTCACCGCGCAGGTCGAACATGGCAGTGTATGTCGGCATAAGGAATGCCGGTGTCTCATCCGAGCCGATCTCGGTCAGCAGCCTGTCGTACTCGCGGATAACCTCGATACGCTCGGGGGCAAAGCCTGCGTACTTGAGACGCAGCGCCATATCATCCGCACGCACGCCGGAAACCAGTACGCGTGTAAAGCGCACCTGCTGTTCGGCGAGTGCCTCGAAGTCAACGTCCCAGATCCAGCTGATGTCCGTGCCGTCCGCGAAGCGGTCGTTGAGCAGGAATGCCAGCTTGTAATTGCCCTCATCGTGCGCGATCAGGTTGATGACCTGATTGAAGCCGGCAGGATTCTTAACCAGCATCATGCGCGCCTGTGCCTGTCCGAGCGTGAACTGCTCGGCACGGCCGAAGCCGCACTCAAACTGCGAAAGCGCGCTGACGGCAGTCTGCTCATCGATGCCGACAACATGAGCGACAGCGGCTTCTGCGGCGGCGTTGTAGATGTTGTAGCCGCCCGGCAGGTTGACGTGTACCTCGTGCTCGTGACCGAAGATGTCCAGTATGATGTCGGACGAGTCCGCGCCGGTGGCGAGCACCTTGGTGACAGCGACCTGCGGCGTCTGGCGGTGGTAGCCGCACTTCGGGCAGCGGAAGCCGCCGAGATGGCCGTAGGTGATGTAATCGTACTCATATTCGGTCTTGCAGTGGATGCAGTACGGCGCGTCGGACAGCTCGTGAGCGGTCTCCTTGTAAATCGGGACATTCACGCCGAACCAGACGATCTTGTTCGGCACGCTGTCCGCAAGGGAAGCGGTGAGCGAGCAGTCCGCGTTCAGGCAGAGCGTTGCATTCGGCACATGCGTGATACCCTCGCGGATGGCGTTGAGCGTGTGCGTAATTTCGCCGTAGCGGTCAAGCTGGTCGCGGAAGATGTTGTTGACGACCAGACATTCGACCGGCAGGTATTCGCTCGTTTTGCGGAAGGCTGCCTCGTCGCACTCGATGAGCGCGTGCGTGTACGGGCATTTGCCGGACAGCGTGGAATGCTGTGCAAATACCGCGATGATGCCGGTCAGCAGGTTCGCGCCCGACTTGTTGGAGAAATATTTGAGTCCCGCATCGGCGAACGCCTGCTCGATCATGCGGGAGGTGGTGGGCTTGCCGTTCGTGCCGGTCACGACCGTGACCTTTACGCCGCGCGACAGCTCACCCAGAATATTTTTATCAATTTTCAGTGCCAGCTTGCCCGGCAGGTTGGTGCCGCCGCGTCCCAGCCTGCGCAGAACAGCGCCCGATGCCTTGCACACCAGCACCGCCAGTCTGGTTTGGAGTTTCATTGTTGTAACCTCTTTTTCAAGTCATATAAAATAAGTATAGCGCATTTTGCGGCATTGCACAAGGGAAAACGTCGGGAGAGCTGATCGGCGTGCGCTTTTCGAGCGAAGATTTCTCGGCACAGACTTTCCGGTGTGCCCGAACCGTGTGAACGGTTCGCCGTTTCTGGGCGAAGAGTGCGCTGTGGCACAGCGGGGGACTGCGGCACTCGCCGCGGGAGCAAAGAGGAAGGGACACCCATGGTTTCCCTTCCTCTTTGAACTCCTACCTTTCCCTTGTTAGATAGTCTGGCGCAGATTGCCGACATGTGACCGCTGCGAAATAGGGGAACGACAGAGGATTTTTTCTTCCGTGTCTTTCTCAACCTGTTCGCAGTGTCAGATACCGCACTGCTACACAGGTCGGCTACTTCCAGCAGGCGCAACATACCCGTGTTGCGCAATTCGTTAGTCCGGAGGTTACGGACAGCACCTACGAATCTATCTATTTAGTAGCATTTATCCTCGCAGGCCCTGTCCATTATAACGCGCTGACGAATTGTGCGGCACGGTTATGCCGCACTCTGCGTTGATTAACCCGTATGTGTAGCAGTACGCTGTCCGAGAACTGCGAATATTTCACGAAAGACACGCAACGGTAACCCGACTGCCGTACTCCTTTTCGCAGTGGTCACATGTCGGTAATCTGCGCCAGACCCTCCCCCAAAGGAAGTGGGAGTTAAGAGGGTAGAAACCTTGGTGTCTACCCTCTTGCCCCCGCCGCGGGGCGCGGCGAATCCCCGCGCTCCGCAGAGCGCAACTCCCAGCTGCAGTTCAGCGAAAAACCCACCGTCCGTTAGGGGCGAACCGCCTGCGCGGTTCGTGTGCACCAGAAAATCGGTGCAGGAAAAGGTGCTGCCCGGACAGGGCGTATTGCTGCGCAACTCGCGTGCCCAGCATACTTTGTGCTGAAAAGGAGCGCAGCTCCTGCTTTTGCGCAAAAAAGCGCGCTCTTCCTTGCGAAAGAGCGCCAAAAGTAGGATTGTGGGGATAAAGATATGAACGGTGCATGGCGGCTTTCCCAACCGCCATGATAAATATACCATAAATTGCCATATATGTCAATAGCTTTTTTTGAAAGAGGTTCTGAATGAATCAAATACTGATCAAAAATGTAAACATTTGGACAATGGACGAGGAGGATACCCGCTTTTACGGCTGGGTGCTGCTCGAAAACGGAAAAATCGCGTCCATGGGCGAAGGCGAACCGCCTGCAATGCCGGTTCAAATAGACGGCGATGTCGTGTACGGCGAGGGCGGCGTGCTGACACCCGGCCTCATCGACATCCACTCGCACATCGGTCTGTACGAGGACGGCCTCGGCTTTGAGGGCGCGGACGGCAACGAGGACACCGATCCGGCGACGCCGCACCTGCGTGCACTGGACGGCGTCAACCCGTTCGACCGCAGCTTCCGCGAGGCACTTGAGGCCGGTGTGACGGCTGCCGCAGTCAGCCCGGGCAGCGCAAACCCCATCGGCGGACAGATTGCGCTGCTCAAGACGGCAGGCCGCCGTGTGGACGATATGATTCTCAAGGCGCCGCTGGCGATCAAGTTCGCGCTGGGCGAGAACCCGAAGTCGGTCTACCACGACAAGGACGAAACGCCCGTCACGCGCATGGCAACTGCGGGCATCATCCGCGAGGAGCTGTACAAGGCGAAGGAGTATTTCTTGCGCAAGGCGCGCGCGGAGGACGATCCGGAGCAGGACGAGCCGGATTTCGACATCAAGATGGAAGCACTGCAGCCGCTTCTCTGGGGCAAGGCCGAGGCACATTTTCACGCGCACCGTGCGGATGATATCTTTACCGCGCTGCGCATTGCGAAGGAGTTCGGTCTGCGGGCGGTTATCATTCACGGCACAGAGGCGCACCTTGTAGCCGACCTGCTGGCCGAGGAGCACGTTCCGGTGGTCAGCGGCCCGTACATGACCGACCGTTCCAAGCCGGAGATCCGCAACCTGTCGGATGCCGCGCCCGGACTGCTGTGCAAGGCCGGAATCGAAACCGCCATTACGGTCGATCACCCGGAAATTCCGCTGCGGCTGCTGCCGATGGCGCTTATGCTGGCGGTGCGTGCGGGTATGGATAAAACGGATGCGCTGCGCGCGGTCACATCGGTACCCGCGAAAATTGCGGGCATGCAGGACAGAATCGGCAGCCTGAAAACCGGTTTGGATGCAGACTGTGTGCTGTGGAGCGGCGATCCGCTGGATATTGCAACCCAGGTGCAGGCTGTTTTTGTAAATGGCACACCGGAATATAGGAGGACAAAATGAGGACGATTGAGGTTTCGGAAGTAACCAAGCTGGTGCGTCAGCTGTGCATTGACGCCAATTACTATCTGCCCGCAGATCTGCGGCAGGCGTTCGTGGATGGTCAGAACGCGGAGGAGTCTCCGCTCGGCAAGACCATCTTCGGTGAAATGATCGCCAACTGCGACCTTGCACGCGAGAATAACGTGCCGGTCTGTCAGGATACGGGCATGGCGATCGTGTTCGCGGAGATCGGTCAGGACGTGCATCTGACCGGCGGCTCGTTCGAGGATGCAGTCACCGAGGGTGTTCGACGCGGCTATATCGACGGTTATCTGCGCCTGTCGGTGGTCGGTGATCCGCTGCGCCGCGAAAACACCAACGACAACACGCCATGTATCCTGTACACCTCGGTCGTTCCGGGTGACAAGGTGAAGATCACGGTTGCCCCCAAGGGCTTCGGCTCGGAGAATATGACCCAGATGAAGATGTTCACGCCTGCCGCTACCAAGGCGCAGATCGTGGATTTTATCGCGGATGCGTGCATCCATGCGGGTTCCAACCCGTGCCCGCCGATCGTTATCGGCGTCGGTCTGGGCGGCACGAGCGATAAGGCGGCATATCTCGCCAAGCGTGCGCTGCTGCGTCCGGTCGATCAGCACAACGCCGATCCGCTGTACGCCGAGATGGAGCAGCAGATTCTCGATAAGGTCAATGCATCCGGTGTCGGCCCGCAGGGACTCGGTGGTACGGTTACCGCTCTTGCGTGCGCGATTGAGCCGTTTGGCACGCATATCGCCGGTCTGCCGTGCGTGGTTAATATTTCCTGCCACGTTACTCGTCACGCAGAGGGCGAGCTGTAAGCAACCTTGACAAGAAATTGTAAAACCTCTTGGGAAATATGCTGAACAAATTGTGAACTTCTGAAAAATTGTTGGACAAGTTGCATAGGTTGTGCTATACTGAAGATAGCAAAAACCCAATACCGTTTCCGCCACACCACGGCGGCCGCGGATAAAGCCATCAAAGGCGGTTTACGCCTGTTAGGAGATGATTTTATGAAGTTCACTATCGTCGAAAGAAAAATCAAGATCGAGGACGAGCTGCGTCAGTATGCACTGCGTAAGGTAGAGAAGCTGGATCGCTACTTCCAGCAGGATTCGGATACCACGATTACATTCAGCGAGCTGCGCGGCAAGCAGACGGTCGAGATCACGGTGCGTCAGGTTGGTCTGGTTGTCCGCGCCGAGGAAACGACGACTGATATGTATGCTTCCGTAGACGGTGCCATCAGCAGTATCGAGCGCCAGATCCGCAAGCATAAGACCCGTCTGGAGAAGCGCCTGCGTGAGGGTGCATTCGACAAGATGGCAGAGCAGAAGGCCGCACTGACCGAGGAGGATTTCGATGTAGTACGCCGCAAGCGCTTCGACGTAAAGCCGATGAGCGTGGACGAGGCTATCCTGCAGATGAACCTGCTTGACCACCAGTTCTACTTCTTCCGCAACGCCGACAACGACAACATTCATGCCGTTGTTTACAAGCGTGCGGCAGGCGGTTACGGTTTGATTGAGGGCGAGGAATAATTCGTTGAAAAGCACGCTTTTCAACGAGTAGAATATGCCGAACAATGTTCGGACATATCCAAAGAGAAAATCAGCGCGTCGCTATGCGGCACACTGATTTCCTCACTTGTATAAAAACCGTGATACATGCTCCCGGTTTTTATGGATTTTATAAATAAAATCCGATTAAAAATGCACTGCGTGCTAAATACATAAAAAAGCCGGCGGCATATGCCGCCGGCTTTTTTGAGCCACAGGGAGGAAATA
>SKEJ01001075.1_pt1 | contig 15651 bp, 15 predicted proteins | sample 4826721 | NCBI WGS metagenome assembly SKEJ01 (sample SAMN11008812, study PRJNA524170) | human gut metagenome | biome: Human fecal sample; material: Feces; isolation source: fecal sample from pouch patient p31 | host: Homo sapiens | place: Israel: Tel-Aviv | collected 2015-06-02 | reverse complement strand
GCAGGGGCCGTGGCGGGCAAGCGCCCGGTGAAAAGAGAGGGAAAAGGTATGAAATTTGACATCTCCTGCTTACAGCCGAAGGAGCAGGCCTCTTTCGCGCTGCGGGCGCTGTACGAGGCGGCGGGCTGCCGCAAATATCACATGGGTCGGTTCGAGGAGTACGGGCTGTATCAGGAGAACCGCAGCTTCCTCTCGTCGGAGCAGATCATCACCTTCACCGATCTGGACGGGCGGCTGCTGGCACTGAAACCTGACGTGACCCTCTCCATTGCCAAGACGGCGCAGCCCGCGCCGGGCGAGACACTGCGCTACTACTATCACGAAAATGTCTACCGCCCCTCGGCGGAGAGCCACACCTTCAAGGAGATCGGCCAGATGGGCCTTGAGATGCTGGGCGATGTGGGCGAAGGACAGGTGCGGCAGGCGGTGTCGCTGGCAGCACAGTCCCTCGAGCAGCTGGGCCAGCCGTGGGTGCTGGAAGTGAGCCACATGGGCTATCTGTTCGGTCTGCTGGATGCGCTGGACGTGCCGGAAGCTTCCCGCGCTGCCCTGCTGGCAAAGCTGAAAGCGAAAAACCTCCACGAGCTGAAAGCGGCGGCATCCGCCGCCGGGCTGGATGAGGCCGGTGCCGATGCGCTGGCGGGGCTGATGAGCCTCTGCGGCAGCTGTGAGGATGTGCTTCCCCGTGTGGAAGCCGCCTGCCGGAACGAGCGGATGGAAGCCGCCGCTGCCGAGCTGAAAGCCATCACCGAAGAGCTGGCTGGTGCAGGCGGCAGCATCCGTCTGGACATGACGCTGGCCGGTGAGATGGAATATTACAACGGCCTTGTGTTTCAGGGCTATCTGGAGTCGCTTCCCCGTCCGGTGCTCAAGGGCGGGCGGTATGACCTGCTGATGCAGAAGTTCACCCCGGGCGCGGGGGCCATCGGCTTTGCGGTCTATCTCGACGAGCTGGACCGCCTGAGCGCCCCGCTCCCGCCGGTACAGCAGCAGAAAACCGAAAAGACCATGCTGAACGTAGCTCTGCCGAAGGGCCGTCTCGGCGACAAGGTCTATGACCTGCTGGCTGGTATCGGCTATGGCTGCCCCGAAGACTACAACGCCACCCGCAAACTGGTGGTGGAGAACCCCGCCGCCGGCATCCGGTACTTCCTCGTCAAGCCCAGCGACGTTGCGATCTACGTCGAGCACGGCGCGGCAGACGTGGGCATCGTGGGCAAGGACATCCTGACGGAAGCGTCTGCCGATGTCTACGAGCTGCTGGACACCGGCCTCGGAAAGTGCCGGATGTGCGTCGCCGCCCCGGCGGATCACAAAGACGACCCCAGCCGCCCGGTGCGGGTGGCAACCAAGTTCGTCAACATCGCCAAGAGCTATTATGCATCCATCGGGCGGGACATCGACATCATCAAGCTGAACGGCTCCATTGAGCTGGCCCCCATCCTGGGCCTGTCCGACGTCATCGTGGATATTGTGGAGACGGGTACGACCCTGCGGGAAAACGGTTTGCGGGTGGTGACGGAGTTCATGCCCATCTCGGCCCGCTTCATCGCCAATAAGGCCAGCTACCAGTTCAAGCACCGCGAAATGGACGAGATGCTCGAAAAGCTGCGTGCCGCCCTTGCCGCAAAGGAGGAGAAAAAATGATAAAGCTGTATCACTTCGATGAACTGAAGCCCGAAGAGATATTGAACCGTGACATCCGCGCGGAGAAGAATGTGGAAGACGTGGTGGACGGCATCATTGCCGATGTCCGCGCCCGGGGCGACGAGGCCCTGAAAGAATACGCCCTCAAGTTCGACGGCGCCAAGCTGGATAACATCCAGGTGACGCAGGAGGAGATCGAAGAAGCCTTTGCGAATATGGACGGCTATTTCCTCGAAACGCTGCGGGAGGCCGCCGCCAACATCGAGGCCTTCCATCGCCAGCAGGTGCATAAAAATTTTGTGATGAACGACAAGCCCGGCATCGTACTGGGCCAGAAATACACCCCCATCGAGAAGGCGGGCGTCTACGTCCCGGGCGGCACGGCGGCGTATCCTTCCACCGTCCTGATGGACGTCATCCCGGCCAAGGTGGCGGGCGTTTCGGAGATCGTCATGACGACTCCCGCCGGTAAGGACGGTAAGATCGATCCGGTCATCCTCGCCGCTGCGGCCACTGCAGGCGTGACCAGGATCTTCAAGACCGGCGGCGCACAGGCCGTGGCCGCGCTGGCCTACGGCACCCAGAGCATCCCAGCGGTGGATAAGATCGTCGGCCCGGGCAATATCTATGTCGCCACTGCCAAGAGGAAGGTCTTTGGCAAGGTGGGCATCGACATGATAGCAGGCCCCAGCGAGATCCTGGTTCTGGCCGACGGCGGCTGTGACCCCGCCTGGGTGGCCGCCGACCTGCTGAGTCAGGCCGAGCACGACAGGCTGGCAAGCCCCGTCCTCGTCACGGACAGCGCTGAGTTGGCCAAGGCCGTGCAGGCAGAGCTGGAAGTGCAGATCCCCCAGCTGCCCCGCGCCGCCATCGCCCGCGCCAGCGTGGATGACAACGGCAAGATCATCGTCTGCTCTGATTTACGCAAGGCCATCGAAGCCTGCAACATCATCGCACCCGAACATCTGGAAGTCTGTGTGGACGACCCCTTCAGCGTGCTGAATGAGATCAAAAATGCAGGCAGCATCTTCCTCGGTCGGAACGTCCCCGAGGCACTGGGCGACTACTTCGCCGGCCCGAACCACACCCTGCCCACCAGCGGCACGGCACGCTTTTCGAGCCCCTTGGGCGTGGACGACTTCGTCAAGAAGTCCAGCTTCATCTACTACACCCGGGAGGCGCTGGAAAAGGCCGCACCCCGCATCGCCGACTTTGCCGAGCGGGAGGGCCTGCACGCCCACGCCCGCAGTGTGACCATAAGATATGAGTAAATGATAGGCGGCTTGCCCTCTCCGTCATTGCTTACGCAATGCCACTGCCCGGGTTGCGGCACCCAGCATTCGCTTCGTGCTTTGAAAAGCACTTGCGTCTTGCTGGCCGCGGCCCCAACAACGACTCCCTGTTTCCGCCACTGGCGGTGGTCGTCGTTGTTGCTCCCAGAGGGAGAGGCTTTTGGCTCCCCCTTTGAGGAAAGACTTCCCCCGGTCGGGGGAAGATGTCGCGTAAGCGACAAAAAGGGGGTCTGGCGCGGAGCGCCTGAGAGGGCAAGGCCGCTGCCCATAAACCTGAAAACTGAAAGGAACTTGCTATGAGCCGTTTTCTTTCTCCCACGCTGGAAGCTGTCACTCCCTACACCCCGGGCGAACAGCCGCAGGACCAGCAGTACATCAAGCTGAACACCAACGAAAGCCCTTATCTCCCCTCTCCGGCTGTGGTGGGGGTGGTGAGCGAGGCTGAGGTGGAAAAGCTCCGCCTCTACTCCGACCCTGCCTGTGCCGAGCTGCTGCGGGCAGCGGCGGCACATTTCGACTTACAGCCTGACCAGATCATGCCCGGCAACGGCAGCGACGAGAACCTGTTCTTCGCCCTGCGGGCCTTCTGTGACGAGAACCACCCGCTGGCCTATGCAGACATCACCTATGGCTGCTACGGCGTCTGGTGCGGGCTGATGCACATTCCCAGCCACATCATCCCGCTGAAAGAAGATTTCACCCTCGACCCGGCAGACTATTATGGCCTGAACGAGACCATCGTCATTGCCAACCCCAACGCCCCCACCGGTCTGGCCCTGCCCCGCAGCGCCATCGAGGAGATCCTGAAGAGCAACCCCAACCATGTGGTCATTGTGGACGAGGCCTATGTGGACTTCGGCGGCGAGAGCTGTGTGCCGCTCATCGACAACTACGAAAATCTGCTGGTGGTCCAGACCTTCTCGAAGTCCCGTCAGCTGGCCGGTGCGCGGCTGGGCCTGGCTATGGGCAATGCAAAGCTCATCGCCGACCTCAACCGGGTCAAGTTCAGCCTCAACCCCTACAACATCAACCGGCTGACCCTGAAGGCGGGCAAGGCCGCGCTGGAAGATACGGACTACTTCGACAAGACCCGCGCCGCTATCGTGGAGACGCGGGGATGGACAAAGCAGCAGCTGGAAGCGCGGGGCTTTGCCGTGCTGGACAGCCGCTCCAATTTCCTGTTTGCTTCCACCGACAAAAAGAGCGGCGGCGAACTTTACCTGAAACTGAAAGAAAAAGGCGTGCTGGTGCGCCACTTCGACGCACCCCGTATCTCGAACTGGCTGCGCATCACCATCGGCACGCCGGACGACATGACCGCCCTTCTGCGGGCGCTGGATGAAATTTTGGAGGGCTGAGCCATGCGGGAAGTGACCATCGAGCGGAACACCAACGAGACCCAGATCGAGCTGACCCTGAACCTCGACGGAGCAGGCCGGTATCAGGTGGACACCGGCTGCGGCTTTCTGAACCATATGCTGGAGCTGTTTGCGCGGCACGGGCGCTTTGATCTGGTGCTTACCTGCCACGGCGACGTGGAGGTGGATTATCACCACACCACCGAGGATGTGGGCATCGCGCTGGGGCAGGCGTTCGCCCGGGCGCTGGGCGATATGCGGGGCATCCACCGGTACGGCAGCTTCTATCTGCCCATGGACGAAGCCCTCATCCTCTGCGCCGTGGACATCTCGGGCCGCTGCACCCTGAACTGGGACATCCATTGCAGCACCGAAAAAGTCGGCGACTTCGACGTGGAGTGCGCCAAGGAATTCTGGCTGGGCTTTGCCCGCAGCGTGCCGGCCACCGTCCACTTCGTCCAGTTCGCGGGCGAGAACAGCCACCACATCCTTGAGGCCGCGTTCAAGGGCGCTGGCCGTGCGCTGGCCGATGCTGTCCGCATCGATGCGGCCCATCGGGACGAAATCCCTTCCACGAAAGGACTGCTGGTATGATATGCATCATCGACTACGGCGTGGGCAACCTGTTCAGCCTGAAATCGAGTCTGGCCCATCTGGGGCTGGAAGCGAAGGTCAGCGCTGACCCTGCGGACATCCGCGCCGCTGACCGGCTCATCCTGCCGGGCGTGGGCGCTTTCGGGGACGCGATGGCAAAACTTGAGGCCACCGGCCTTGTACCGGTCATCCGGGAAGAAGCGGCGCAGAAGCCCCTCCTCGGCATCTGCCTCGGGATGCAGCTGCTGTTTGAAAAGAGCTATGAGTACGGCGAGCACGACGGCCTTGGCTTCGTGCCGGGGCAGGTATGCCCGCTGGCTCCCGACCTCGGCGACAAGAGCCTGAAAGTGCCGCAGATCGGCTGGAACGCCGTCCACATCCTGCGGGACGACCCGCTGTTCAAGTACGTCAGGGACGGCGAGTATTTCTACTACGTCCACAGCTATTACGGCAAAAACTGCGCCGCCAACACACTGGCCGTCAGCGACTATTCCCTGCCCGTCACCGGCGTGGTGAAGGCGGGCAAGGTGTACGGCACCCAGTTCCACCCGGAGAAAAGCGGTGACGCAGGGCTGCGGCTGCTGAAGGCGTTCAGTGAGCTGTAAATAGAAAGGCGGCTTGCCCTCTCAGTCACCTACGGTGACAGCTCCCCCAAAGGGGGAGCCAAAAGCCTCTCCCTTTGGGAGAGGTGGCATTGCGTAAGCAATGACGGAGAGGGCAAGGCCGCTGACCGAGAACGCGTAACAGGACGCTAAAGGAGAAACGAAAATGCAGCTATTCCCAGCCATTGACCTGCGGGGCGGCAAAGTCGTGCGCCTGACGCAGGGCGATTACGACCGGATGACCGTCTACGGCGAAGACCCCTGCGCCCAGGCGCGGGCTTTTCTCGAAGCCGGGGCAAAAAACCTCCACGTCGTCGATCTGGACGGCGCAAAGGACGGCACCCTTTCCAATTACGACACCATCGCCGCGCTGGCAAAGCAGGGCGGTCTGTATATCGAAGTAGGCGGCGGCATCCGCACCGAAGAGCGCATTGAAAAATACCTCTCTTTGGGCGTGGGCCGGTGCATCCTCGGCAGTGTGGCCGTGACGGACTTTGACTTCACGGCCCGGATGCTGAAAAAGTACGGCGACAAAATTGCCGTGGGCGTGGACGCCAGGGACGGCTATGTGGCGATCCACGGCTGGAAGGACGTCAGCGCTGAGCCGGGCGTGGCCTTCTGTCAGCGTCTGGCTGAGGCTGGATGCAAGGCCATCATCTACACCGACATTGCCTGCGACGGCGCGATGAAAGGCACCAACCTCGCCCTCTACCGCCAGCTTGCAAAAGAAGTGCCGGGTGTGGCCATCACGGCCAGCGGCGGTATTTCCTCGGAAAAGGAGCTGCTGGAGCTGGAAGAGATGGGGACTGCCGCCGCCATCCTCGGCAAGAGCCTGTACACCGGTGCACTGGACCTTGGGCGCTGCGTCGCGCTGGTGCAGAAGTAAGGAGCAAGACCATGATAACAAAACGCATCATCCCCTGTCTGGACGTCCGGAACGGACGGGTCGTCAAGGGAACGAACTTCGAGGGCATCAAGGATGTGGCCGACCCGGTGGAGATGGCCCGGATGTACAACGCGGCGGGCGCCGACGAGCTGGTGTTCTACGACATCACGGCCAGCGCCGAGGGCCGCGCCCTCTTCACCGACATCCTCACCCGGGTGGCCAGCGAGATCTTCATCCCCCTCACGGTGGGCGGCGGCGTCAACACGCTGGACGATTTCGACCGAGTGCTCAAGTGTGGTGCCGATAAAGTCAGCGTCAACTCGGGCGCACTGAGAGACCCCGGCCTCATCCCGGCGGCGGCCAAGCGGTACGGCGACCAGTGCGTGGTCCTCTCCGCCGACGTCAAGCGGGTGGACGGCCAGTTCCGCGTCTTTGCCAAGGGCGGGCGCGAAGACACTGGCCGGGACGCGCTGGAATGGATCAAATGGTGCGTGGACAACGGGGCAGGCGAAGTGTGCCTCAACAGCATCGACACTGACGGTGTCCGGAACGGCTTCGACCTCGAGATGCTGGACGCCGTGGCGGCCCGGGTGAACGTCCCCATCATCGCCAGCGGCGGCGCGGGCAAAAAGGAAGACTTCCTCGAGCTGTTCCATCATAAAGGCATCGACGCGGGCCTTGCGGCGGGCATCTTCCACCAGAAGCTGCTCACCATCCGGGAGCTAAAGGAATACTTAAACGAAAATGGCGTGGAAATGCGGCTCTGAGCCCTTGCGTTTGCCCGCCGAATACGCTAAACTATAGCTGTCCCCCCTGCGGGGAAGGAGAAACATTATGGACCTGAAATTTGACGAAAAGGGCCTCATCCCTGCCATCGTGCAGGACCACTACACCAAAGAGGTGCTGACCCTCGCCTACATGAACGCCGAGACGCTGGCGCTGACCATCGCGGAGGGCCGGACGGTGTTCTGGAGCCGCAGCCGTCAGGAGATCTGGCGCAAGGGCGAGACCAGCGGCAACGTCCAGCGTGTGGTGTCCATCACCGCCGACTGCGACGCCGACGCGCTGGTGGTGGAGGTCGTCAAGAGCGGCCCCGCCTGCCACACCGGTGCCGAGAGCTGCTTTTTCAACGAAGTGTATGTTTCCCCGGAGCTGAAGCAGTTCAGCTGGCAGGGGCTGTATGACCTCATCAAGGGCCGCAAGACCAGCCCCAAAGAGGGCAGCTACACCACCTATCTCTTCGAGAAGGGCAAAGAAAAGATCCTCAAGAAGGTGGGCGAAGAGTGTACTGAGGTCATCATCGCGGGCGAAAAGGAAGACAAGGCCGAGACGGTCTACGAGATCAGCGATCTGGCATACCATGTGCTGGTGCTGATGGTGCAGGCCGGCATCACGGTGGAGGACATCACCCGCGAACTGGAAAAACGACACGTTATCGACCACAAGGTCAAACAGGAAAGGATGCAGTGATTCACTATGGCAGATTATAAGAAGTCCAGTGTCCATTGTCACTCGACGATGTGCGACGGCAAAAACACCTTGCAGGAGATGGCCTCCGCTGCGTGTGCGAAGGGGCTGACCACACTGGGCTTCACGGGCCATAGCTATACCCAGCGTGACCGTGAATACTGCATGAGCCCCAGCCGCACGGCCCAGTACAAGGCCACCATCGCCAAGCTCAAGACGGAGTACAAGGGCAAGGTGGACATCCTCTGCGGCATCGAGTGGGACCTGCTGAGCGAGGACAAGTGCACCGGCTACGACTACTGGATCGGCTCTGCGCACCACCTCTACGGCAAGAACACCGGCAAGTACTACGAGATCGACTTCCGTCCCCAGGATCTCCACGACTGCATCTACGACGACTTCGACGGCGACCCGCTGGCCGCTGTGGAGGCATACTTCGCCGAGGTGGAGAAGGTGGCGGCCATGGGCCCCGACATTCTGGCCCACATCGACCTCATCAAGAAGCTGAACGCTGCCGGTGAGTTCTTTGACGAGGAGTCGCCCCGCTATAAGGCCGCAGCCCTCAAGGCGCTGAATGCTGCCAAAGAGCACGGCTGCCTGCTGGAAGTGAGCACCGGCGGCGTCTACCGCGGCTACCGCAAGGACTTCTACCCCGGCGCATGGCTTCTGGGCGAGTGGCAGAAGATGGGCGGCAAGGTCATCATCACCTCCGACGCCCACGATGTGGACAGCCTGACCTTCGGCTTCGACGAGGCTGCTGCCGCCGTCAAGGCCGCAGGCTTCAAGAGTGTGGAAGTGCTGACCATCAACGGCTTCGAGACGCAGGAGCTGTAACGATCTGAAACTATTGAAAAGGGCTGTTGTACAGCGGAATCAACCTCTCCGTCAGCGCTGACGGAGAGGTCGTACCTGTACAGCAGCTCCTTTTTGTGACTATGGAGGAACGCTTATGACCCAGTCCCCCGCGAAAAAATCATTCTTCAACCGGAATGTCGATTTGATGAACGGCCCCATCTTCAAGAGCCTGCTCATCTTTATGCTGCCCATTCTGGTGTCGTGCCTCTTCCAGCAGCTCTATAATACCGTGGATACCATGATCGTCGGCAATGTGCTGGGCGATACCGCCCTTGCCGCCATTGGCGCCTGCGGGGCCATCTACGAGCTTCTGGTTGGATTTGGCATCGGTATCGGCAACGGCCTCGCCATCGTCGCAGCGCGCGCCTACGGGGCCGGAGACGATGACCAGCTCAAACAGACCGTGGCGGGTTCCATCGTCATCGGCATCATCGCGTCGGCGGTCATCACGCTGGCGGGTGCGGTGGGCCTGCATCCGCTGCTGGAACTGCTGGACACCCCGGCGGAAATTTTAGAGGACGCCTACGGCTATATCATCATCATCGACTTCGGCGTCATCGTCATGTTTGCCTATAACCTCTGCGCCGGCCTGCTGCGGGCCATCGGCAACAGCTTCATGCCGCTGGTCTTCCTCATCCTCTCGTCGGTGCTCAACGTCATCCTCGACCTCTGGTTCATCGCTGCGCTGGGCATGGGCGTGGCCGGTGCCGGTGTGGCGACGGTCATCTCTCAGGGCGGGTCGGTGGCGCGCTGCATCCTGTATGTCTTCCGCAGCGCCCGGCTGCTCCTGCCTGAGAAAAAGCACTTCCATGTGGAGAGCCGCCTCTATTGGGAGCTGTTCAGCCAGAGCATCTCCATGGGCCTCATGAGCAGCATCGTCTCGGCAGGCTCTGTCGTTTTGCAGTACGGCATCAACGGCCTCGGTACGCTGGTCATCGCGGGCCACACCGCGGCCCGAAAGCTCTTCGCTTTTACGGATATGCCCCTGACGGCGATGGCCTCTGCCTGCTCGACCTACGTCTCCCAGAACTACGGCGCGAACCATCCCGACCGCGTCCGCCGCGGAATGCGGGACATCTATTTCTACGGTGTCGTGGTGGCTGTGACGGCTATCCTGCTTATGAGTGTGGGTGCAGAGTGGATGGTGAAACTGGTGTCCGGCTCTTCGGAACCGGTGGTGCTGGAAAACGGCGTGCGGTATCTGGTCTGGAACGCACCCTTCTACGCCGTGCTGGGAATGCTGCTCTCCACCCGCTACGCTCTGCAGAGCATGGGCGAAAAGGTGCTGCCCCTGCTGTCCAGCGTCATCGAGTTTCTGGGCAAGATCGTCTTCGTCCTGCTCTTCATCCCCCGCTTTGAGTATAACGCGGTCATTCTCTGCGAGCCGGTCATCTGGTGCTTCATGACCATAGAACTGCTTATAGCATACCGGCATAATTCCTTCGTGTTTCCGAAGATGAAAAAATAAAAACAACGAGGCCTTGCGTTCGCAAGGTCTTGTTGTTTTTTGTCAGAAAATATGTTATCATGAAACTGCCACTCAAATCACATGGACTGTTTCTCACAGTAATGATAAAGACAAGAAAAAATGACCGCCTGACTCTCTACATCTGTGCGGTCATTTTTTTCTTGATCCACTAAGGTAAGGAGCAAGCCGTTTGCAGGCCAGCGCCTTTCTTATTTGTAGTATAATCATATTTTAAATGGCTGTCAAGGGCAATAAAATGCCTTTGACGGCTCTTTTTTATAATAGAACTCCCCGCCATGCAGCTGCACGGCGGGGAGAAAGAGGGAGGAAAATTTCAGATTCAGAGGGCCGAATAGCCGAAGCTGTTCACCAGCGCGTCGATGGGCTGGCCGGCCTTGCACATGGGGCAGTCGCGGCTGTCGAAGCTGGCGTAGTCGGGCAGGCTGGAGGGGTCGAAGATGGAGGTGACCGGGATGCCCAGACACTCGTGGGTGGTGGCGAAGATGGCCGACAGGCCCGCCACGGTGCCGCCGTAGTAGTTGACCGCCTCGATGGCCGCCTGCACGGTGTAGCCGGTGGTGATGGAGGCCGACAGGATGAGGACGTGCTTGCCCCTGACCATCGGGGCGAGATTGTCGCGGAGGATGATCTGGCTGCCGCTGGTGTACTCGGGGGTGATGACGTAAATCGTCTGGTGGGCGTTCATGTTGGCAAAGCCGTCTTTGGTCAGCTCGTTGGCCAGACAGGTGCCGATGACCTGTGTGCCGTCCAGACAGAGCACGGTGTCCACGATGGTGCTGTGCTGATAGGCGGCCACCAGCTCCTTGGCGACAGCCTTCGCCTCCGAGAGGCGGGCTTTCTGGGTGGTGACGTCGATGTAGTAGTTGATGTGGCTGTGGCTGGTGGCGAAGTGGCCCTTTGCCACGCGCAGGAACAGACTGCTCTTGTTGGTGGGAAGCTTTACCATATTGATCATAACTGCACACTCCTGTTCTTGTGAAATCAGGCAGGACGCCCATCCCTCAAAAGGAAACAGCGCGGCGGCACATCTGTCCGGCCGCTGCGCTCCCCGGTTGGTATGCTCTTATTGTAGCAGGAAAAGCACCTTATGCACAAGACACAAAACCACTAAAAATCCTTGCTTGTGTTTTGGCAGAATGACGGAGAGAGGCAAATAAAAAACGCCCAAGGCGTGAGCCTTGGGCGCTGAGCATTTTTATGATAAGAAAATCACTTCAGGTAGGGAGCAGCAGCGCTGTTAACAGTCATCTTCCAAGTGCAGAAAGCGCGGGTGTAAGCCTGAGTACCCTCACTTGCCTGAGGACGGGGCCAGAACTTGACCTGGATGGTATCGCCATCAGCGACGCTGATGCTATCAACGGTCAATGTAGTAGTCAGAGTCTCGTCTTTTTCCAGATAGTTGTCGCTCTTGCTCAGAGAAACACCGCCAGTGCCGTCGGTGTTATTAGCATGATAAGTCGTGACCTTATTATTGTTTGCTTTAGAAGTGACCTCGACCTGGAAGTTTGTAGGAGCGATAGGCAGACCAAGCTTGGAGGTGCCTTTCAGAGTGAAGTTGCAGGTCAGTTTTTTATTTTCTGCTGTCGTGCCGGTGAAAGCGGAATTCAGGCTGGCACTCTCGAGTGTGAAAGTACCCATCAGCTTCAGGGTGCTGCCGATTTTACCGGTCTTCTGATACTCATCCTCACCACAGCCAACGAGCAGGCTGGAACCAGCCACAGCCACAGCAGCGGCGGCGCTGTACTTCAGGAAAGAGCGGCGGTTGAATTCTAAGGACATGATCGTTCCTCCTTTATGTAGAAACACAGAAATCATTGTACTGCCCCGAAGGGCGTCTTGCCTATACAATAGGCGAAAAATGAGCAGATGTCAATGCTTTTTGCAAAAATTTTGTGGGGAAGCTCTGCCCTTTATGACGGAATTTCGTCTCGGAAAAATGCCTCAGGCCTGCGTCAGGTCAGAAGAGTTCAGAGAGAAGGTGAGGCTCTTGTTTGCCACGAAGGTCGGGGTGAAGGTGACGCTCAGCTTCTGCCAGCCGATGGGGACGCAGCAGATCAGCTGGATGTAGCCTGCGCCCTGCGGGGGCAGATTGGTGGACTCAGAGAAGCTCTGAGCGGCGGCATCATAGAGCTGGATGTAAGCGCCGACCTCGGCCTCAGCGCCGTCGCAGACAGCGGTGAAATCGGTGGTGGAGGCAGCCAGAGCGTGGAAGTACTGACGGGCGACATCGAGCTTGGTAGCCTCATCATTCAGCGGATAGGCGGCATCCAGTTCGGCGAGGTTCTGTGCGCCGATGTTGAAGGTAGTCGCGCCGGAGCGGTTCACAGCGGTGACGAGCACAGCGACATACTCGTGATTGGGCAGGTCGGGGGTGTTGGCCATGGTAAAGACGCTGGTGAGCTGGACGCCCAGATTGTTCCAGTTGCTGACCTTGTCGCCGACCTTGACTTCGATGGCGTTGCTGGTGCTGGAGCCGCAGCCGCCCAGCATGGCAGCAGCGCCCAGAGCTGCTGCGGAGGCACCGGTACACTTGAGGAAGGTGCGGCGGGAAATTTTATTGGACATGGATGTGTCCCTCCTTAAATTCGCTTTATTATGAAGTACGATGAAAATGTTCTGTCTTGTTTATAACATCTTTTGCACGCAGATGCAAGTAAAAAACGGCATAATTTACACTAGTTTCACAGAGACTTAAGTGCGGTCCTCTCCGGTCAGCTCCCGGGCGCGGGTCTCGCTGGTCTTGACCAGATTGAGCAGGCTGGGAGTATACAGCGGGTATTCCCGGGTCAGGCTCTCGGTGGTCATGGCGAGGCAGGACGGGTCGGCCACGCCCTCGCCGCCGGGCAGCGCTTCGCCGGCCAGCAGGGCCTCTACGTTGGCCTGAGCCGAGTGCATCACAGCGTCGGAGTAGCCGGGCCAGCGCCGGGCGTCCACGCTGAACATGCTGGGGGCATTGTGGGACTCGGCGGAATAGAGCAGACGGAACATCTTGGCCACGGCGGTCATCAGGTAGGCGCTCACCTCGGTGGTCAGGGCCTTGCTGTGGCACTCGCCTATCTTGGCGTAGAGCACGTTCAGGCTGTTGGAGATGAGCTTTTTGTTCATCGTGGGCAGGACGCTGCCGTGGTAGATGTTGTCCTTCATCTTGTCGGGGTTGGGGATGTCCTCTGCCGAGAGCATCATGCCGTTGCGCTCTGCCGAGCGGCCCAGCAGATAGTCGCAGGAGACATTGTAATAGTCTGCCACCCGTACCACAAAATCCAGGCCGCACTCCCGGATGCCTTTTTCGTAGTGGGAAAGCAGGGCCTGCGAAACGCCCAGATCCTCTGCCGCCTGTTTCTGGGTGATGCCGCGCTCCTTGCGCAGCAGTTTGATGATACGATTGAACTCCATGATGTTTGGCTCCTCAGATAAAAATAGGACTTCCTTGATTTTTGGTTTACAGCACGTTGATTATACACAATGGAAAACGACTTGTAAAGCGAAAAAGTGACGGTTTTTCCGCCGGAATTTCGGTGTTTTTGTCAAAGGGGTTGCTCTTTCTACCATATCTATGTTAAAATAAACCTTACCGGCATATATTTAGTGTCTGATGGTGCCGGAAAAATCAGCAGAAAAGCAAGATTTGTGCGAATCAGCACAGGAATAGATAGCTCATAAGAGGTGTTTTTGCATGAAAACCTTTAAGCTCCATCTCATCCGCCACGGCCTGACTTCCGGCAACTTACAGGGCCTTTACATCGGCAGCGGCACGGACATCCCCCTGTGTGACGAGGGCCGCGCCCAGCTGGCCGAGCTGAAAGAGCGGTTCGAGTATCCTCAGGTGGATACCGTCTTCTCTTCCCCGCTCATGCGCGCCGTGGAGACGGCCAACATCCTGTTCCCGAATGCGACCCACCAGTTCTCGGTGCATGACCTGCGGGAGGCCGGTTTCGGCGTCTTTGAGAACCACCCCGTCAAGGAGCTGGTGAAGAACGAGGACTTCAAGAAGTGGATCACCCCGGGCTCCGGCTTTGTGCCGGAGGGCGCAGAGCCCACGGAGCAGTTCCACGCCCGCTGCTCGGAGACGCTGCTCAAGCTGTTCGAGTATATGATCCGGATGGACGTCACCGAGGCTGCCTGCGTGACCCACGGCGGCGTCATCATGAGTATGCTGAGCCAGCGCGCCCTCCCCTCCCGCCATCCCGAGCAGTGGATGGCCGACCCCGGCTGCGGCTACACCGTCCAGACCGACGTCCAGCTCTGGATGCGCGACCGTCTGGTGGAGGCCATCGACATCGTCCCCTTCGGCTATGCCGATACCCTGCGGGGTCAGGCCGAAGCTGAGGAGAATGAAGCATTCGAATAAGAAAGAACGCTCTGCCGCCCTGCGATTTTTGCCGCCGGGCGGCATTTTTGTACTCTTTTGGTACAAAATCAGCAAAGAAAACGCAAAACCTGCGGCAGAACGCTTTCAAACCCTTGACAGGGGGCAAAGAAACCGATACTCTATAAAGTGAATGATTTTTCTCGCTGCAAGGAGGAGTCCCCGATGTCTCAGTCTCTTTCCCGCCGGTCGTTCCTGAAATGCGCCGGTTCGGGCGCGGTCAGTCTGGCCGCTGCCCTGCTCACAGGCGTTTCGGCGGCTGCGGCACAGCCCCGTGTGATGGGCCAGCCTGCCCTGCTGGACGGCAAGGCGGCGGTGGAGCTGCTGGGCTATGCGCCCGCACCCGGGCTGGGCGGCGTGTTGGTCTACCTCTCGGTGGAGAACCTCTCGGCCCGCACCCTGCCGGTGGGCGCAAGCTACCTCCACAGCCGGGATGTCTCGACCCTGAAGGAGCTTTACAGTCTGGACAGCGGCGTGACCGCCCGCTGCGGGGGAGAGAGTGTCCCATGCGGCAGCTTTGCGGCACCGCTCTACGCGGAGAATGCCGCCGATGCCTCGGCCTTTACGCTCAACCTCGCCGCCGGGCGGGGCGCGATGCTCCATTGCTTCTGCGCTGTCCCGGAGGATTGGGAGGCGCTGGAGCTGAGCTATCGCCCCGCCTTTGCCGCCGGACAGCCGGTGGAGTTCGTGGTGCGCCGGGATGCCGACGCCGTCCGCCTCGGACCGGTGCCGGCGACGCCGGTGGAAGTCGGAAGCGTTGTGGATTTATAAACGGCTTCGTGCGCCGGTGGCGCGGGGGTAGAGCGCTTTTACGCTGGGCTAAGTTCTCTTTTGCGTGCCAAAAGAGAACCAGAAATGGTTCTCGCGCCGGTGGGCGCGGGGCAGAGCGCTTTTTCATTAAGGCTGATTGTTCTCTTTTGATGTCAAAAGAGAACCAGAAAACCACCAGCGATTTCGACGCGCTGGATCCACGAGAAAGGGGCTGCTCGCCCCTTTCAGACCCCGAAGGAGAAGTCGAAACGGAAAAAAGCTAGTCGCTGCGCTTAACGCTTTTTTCTCGTTTCTCCGATTTGCTGCTTCGCAGCGGGTGTTACC